>Ga0302325_10004361_pt1 | contig 32748 bp, 32 predicted proteins | sample Palsa_T0_2_FD_201948 | JGI IMG/M metagenome (GOLD analysis project Ga0302325, IMG submission 201948) | Peat permafrost microbial communities from Stordalen Mire near Abisko, Sweden - Palsa_T0_2 | ecosystem: Environmental > Terrestrial > Soil > Palsa > Peat permafrost | place: Sweden: Abisko... | reverse complement strand
CAACGCTCGCCGTGTAGCGCGGGCGACCACCACCGGCAGCGAGGTCCGCTCGTCGAACTCGCGCTGCACAGCGATCCAGCCACGGTCGATGGTGATGTCCTCGAACGTGTTCAGCAGCACCGTCTTCCCGACCCCCCTCAGACCGGTGACGATCATGCTCTGCCCGGCAATGCCCTGCGCAAGGCGGTCGATCAGGATCTCGTAGGCATCGATCTCTCGATCCCTGCCCGTCAACGCCGGCGGCCGGGTGCCAGCTCCGGGCGCGTACGGATTCCGCCTTGGATCCATTGCGTCAACTCTAACAATTTCTAACTCATTCTAAGAACTTACCTCAGAATCACATAGAGTCCGTCAGAGAACGGAGAGGGGGGGATTCGAACCCCCGATGGACGGAAACGCCCATACCGGTTTTCGAGACCGGCGCATTCAACCGCTCTGCCACCTCTCCTGGGTGAGCGGGGAAAACCTTAGCGGCAGGGGGCGGTGGCCCGCCCTCGCCGTTGCGCCCGACCGGGCGGCGCTGGTGCTCGCCGGCTAGCGCCGCGACGCGAAGAAGTCGTGCAGCAGGCCGGCGCTGTCCTCCGCGAGCAATCCGCCGGCGACGGTCGGGTGGTGGTTCAGGCGCGGCTCGGCGAGGATGTCGAGCACGCTGCCGGTGGCGCCCGCCTTGGGGTCGGCCGCTGCGTAGATCACGCGCGGCAGCCGAGCGAGGACGATCGCTCCTGCGCACATCGCGCACGGCTCGAGCGTGACGTAGAGCACGGAGTCGAGGATCCGCCAGCTCGCGAGCGCGCGCGCAGCCTCGCGCAGCGCGAGTATCTCGGCGTGGGCGGTGGGGTCGCGGCGGAGCTCACGCTCGTTGTGTGCGGTCCCGATCACCTCGCCGTCGTGGACGATCACGGCACCGATCGGGACGTCGTCATGCTCGAGCGCGCGCTCGGCCTCACGCAACGCGAGGCGCATGAAGTATTCGTCGCGGGGGAAGAAATGAGGGCTCACCGAGCGGGTCGATCCGTGCGTGAGAGAAACTTCCGCTCCCGGATCATGTCTTAACCGGGCAGTGCGGCCTAGGCGCCGTCCTGCCAGCCGCTACTTTGATCATGCCCGTGTCTCCTCTCAGCCGCCTCGCCGTACCCGCCGTCGTGCTTGGGCTGATGGTGATCGTGGCTCCCGCGGCGTTGGCGGCGGACTACGTTCCTGGCGAGGTAGTCGTCGGTTACTCGGGCGGTGCGACGCCGGCGAAAGTGATGGCTCTCGACGCCAGGGCCGGCGTGCGGCAGGCCGGTGTGTCGGGTCTCGGTGTGAGGGTGCTCCGCACACGTTCCGGCGAGACGGTCGCGCAGGCGATCGCACGTCTCCGTCGCCAGCGGGGCGTCGCGTACGCGGTCCCGAACTACGTCGCACACATCGCGGCCTGGATCCCCGACGATCCCGGCAGGCCGCACACGTATGGTGGCTGGCCGGCTTCGCAGTGGAACTTCCTTGCCGCCGACGGCGTGGACGCGCCCGACGCGTGGGCGAACCTGATCGCGGATGGGCATCCGGGCGGACGGGGTGTTGTTGTAGCGGTGCTGGATACGGGAATTGCGTACAGGAAGTGGCACAAGTACCGGGAGTCTCCCGACTTCGAGGGAACCCGGTTCGTCGATCCGTACGACTTCGTGGCGCACGATCGCTTCCCGCTGGATCGCAACGGCCACGGGACGCTGGTGGCGGGCACGATCGCCGAGGCGACCAACAACGGCCTCGGACTGACCGGCCTCGCCTACGGCGCCTCGATCATGCCGGTGCGAGTGCTTGACGCCTCGGGCGCGGGCGACGCCTCGACGATCGCTGCGGGGATCACCTATGCCGTCAGGCACGGTGCGCAGGTCATCAACCTCAGCCTGCAGTTCTCGGTCGGCATCAGCTCGCGCGAAATTCCGGACATCATCAACGCGATCCGTTACGCCTACCAGCACGGAGTCGTCGTCGTTGCCGCGGCCGGGAACGACGGCGTTTCCCAGATCGCGTACCCCGCCCGCGATTCCGATGCGATCTCGGTTGGCGCCACCAGCGCCGACCGCTGCCTGGCCGTCTACTCGAACAGCGGCGCCGGAATCGATCTCGTCGCGCCCGGCGGCGGCGACGATGCGAGCATCGCGGATGACCCCGACTGCAACCCCGACGCGAACCTCCCCGACATCTACCAGATGACGCTGCTCAACCCCGCGCAGCCGGGGCGCTTCGGCTTCCCGGGCGGATACGAGGGAACCTCGATGGCCGCACCCCATGTTTCGGCGACTGCGGCGCTGGTGATCGCGAGCGGCGTCATCGGGCGCCACCCGACGCCGGATCAGATCGAAGCGCGGCTCAAGGCGACCGCCGAGCACCTCGGCTCACCGGGGCCGAATCGCAAGTTCGGCTACGGGCTCGTCGATGCCGGCGCCGCGACCGCACCACTGCCCACCCCGGTCACGACGACTCCGACGACGCCGACGACGCCGACGACACCGACGACACCGACGACACCGACCACACCGACCACGTCGCTCTCGCCCTCGCCCTAGCCGCCGCCGTTACGTCGTGCGGACGATCAGCACCGAGCAGGGAGCGTGGTGCGAGACCTTGTTGGGCACGGAGCCGAGCAGGAAGCGCTTCGCTCCGGTCATGCCGCGGTTGCCCACCACGATCAGATCCGAACGGAGCTCCTCGGCAACGTCGAGGATCGAGTCGGCCGCGTCGCCCTGGCGCGCGTACGTCTCCACCTCGGTCAGGCCCGCGGTTCGCGCCTCCTCCGCCGCCTCGTCCAGCAGCGCGAGGACGTCCTCGCGGGGATTGACCATCCACTGCACGTCTTTCGGTGCCTCGATCCCCTCGAAGCGCAGGCGCTGCTCGGAGACGGGTTCGTAAGCGCTGACGACCTGCAGCCGAGCGCCGAGCTGGTGGGCGAGATCGATCGCGTAGCGGACCGCGGTCTTGGCTGTGTCGGAGCCGTCGGTGCCGACCAGGATCGAGCCGAACATGCCGGGATCGTAGCCCGCCGGTCAGGCGAGCTTGGTGATCGCGATCACCATCCCGATAAAACAGAAGAAGACGATCGCCGCCATCATCCAGATCCATGAGCGCGGCATCGATGCAGATAACGTAGCGCGCCCGCGAACCCAGCGCGGCCCGCGTATCGTCATGGCCCATGGACGAGCGGCTCAGTCCGGCTCTCCGAGCCGTCAGCGATGCGGTCCTCGCGGTCGCGGCGCAACGGTCCGTCGACGAGGTCCTCCAGCGACTGGTTGACGGTGCCCGCGAGCTGGCCGGCGCGCGTTTCGCCGCGCTCGGGATCCCCGACGCCGAGGGCGGCTTCAGCCGCTTCCTGGTGTCCGGAATGGATGACCGCCTGATTACCGCGATGGGTCCGCTGCCGCGGACGCATGGGCTGCTCGGGGCAATGCTCGAATCGCGCGAATCGTTCCGCACCGAAGACATCCACGGCCATCCGCGCTTCCGTGGCTGGTGGCCAGAGGAGCACCCGGATATGCGCTCGTTCCTGGGGGTGCCGATCGTCGCGCACGACGGCGTGATCGGCGCCTTCTACCTGACCGAGAAGGAGGACCAGGCGCGGTTCGGCGCCGAGGACCAAGAGGTGATCGAGCTGCTCGCGGCACACGCCGCGATCGCGATCACCAACGCGCGCCTGTACGAGCACAGCCGCGAGCTGTCGATCCTCTCCGAACGTAATCGGCTCGCGCTCGAGCTCCACGACGTCGTCAGCCAGAAGCTGTTCAGCCTGATCCTCACGGCGGAGGCAGCCGAGACCCTGCTGGATCGCGACGTCCCCGCCGCGCGCGTGCAGATCGACCGCCTCCAGCAGCTCGCTCGCGAAGCGCACGAAGAGCTGCGTTCGCTGATCCTCGAGCTCCGCCCGCCTGACCTCGAGCGCGACGGGCTCGCGGGCGCGCTCAGAAAGGAGGTCGACGTGCTCCGGCGCCTCCACGATGTCGAGATCGTGATCGATGTCGAGGACGGAGCCGCCGCCGGCAGATTCGACGCGGACGTGCTGCGGATCGCCCAGGAGGCGGTCCACAACGCCCTGCGGCACGCCGCGCCTGCTCGCGTGAGCATCCGGGTCGCCGGTGACGGCGATGGCCTGCTCGTCGTCGAGGTCGTCGACGACGGCTCGGGCTTCGAGCCCGGCGACGCGGAGCTCCGCTCCAAGCACCTCGGGCTGACCTCGATGGAGGAACGCGCGCGGTCGATCGGTGGCCGGCTCGAGCTGCGCTCGGTCCCCGGGTCCGGGACGACGGTGCGGCTGGAGGTCACACGACGTGGCTGAGGCAATTCGCGTGCTGCTGGTCGACGACCACGCAGTCGTGCGCGAGGGTCTGCGCACGTTCCTCGAGCTCCAGGACGGGATCGAGATCGCCGGCGAGGCCGCGGACGGCGAGGCGGCGATCCGGGAGGCCGAGCGCCTGCATCCCGACGTGATCCTGATGGATCTCGTGATGCCGAAGCTCGATGGTGTCGGCGCGATGCAGGAGCTGCGGCGGCGGCTTCCCTCGATTCGCGTGATCGTGCTGACCAGCTTCATGCAGGACGAGCGGCTGCTGCCGGCGATCCAGGCAGGGGCGGCCGGCTACCTGCTGAAGAACGTCGAGCCCGCCGAGCTCGCCCGCGCGGTCAGGGCCGCGCACGCCGGGGGGACGCTGCTCGACCCGACTGTTGCCTCGCGCCTGGTCGAGGCGATCGCGCAGCCGCGGGGGGAGGAACCACGAGAGCGCTTGACGGCGCGCGAGCGCGAGGTGCTCGCGCTGATCGCGCTCGGCCGCTCGAACAAGCGGATCGCGCTCGAGCTGGGGATCGCCGAGAAGACCGTGAAGACCCACGTCGGTCACCTGCTCGCGAAGCTCGGCGTCCCTGACCGGACCCAGGCTGCGCTGCTCGCGGTCCGCGAAGGGATCGGTGAGGCCGGGAGGTAGGTCCTAGGTCCAATTGCCCCTAGCAAGCGAGACCGCCGTCGCCCTACCTTGGGGCCATGCCATCAGCGATCATCACCGGAGCCTCTCGCGGGCTGGGCCTCGCGCTCGCCCGCTCACTCGCCCGCGACGGGTGGGCGCTGGTCATCGATGCCCGCGGCGCGCCGGCGAGCTCGACCGCGCGGCGGACGAGCTCGCGCGTCTCACAGAAGTCGCCGCCGTCGCCGGAGACGTGTCCGACCCCGAGCACCGCAGCGCGCTCGTCGCGGCGGCGGGCGAGCAGATCGACCTACTCGTCAACAACGCGAGCGTGCTCGGCCCGAGCCCGCAGCCTTCGCTCGGGCGCTATCCGCTCGAGGAGCTCGAGCGCGTCTACCGGGTCAACGTGCTCGCCCCCCTCGCGCTCACACAGCTTGTGTTGCCGCGGCTCCCCGACGGCGGCGCGGTGATCAACATCACCTCGGATGCCGCGATCGAGCCGTACGAGGGATGGGGCGGATATGGATCCGCGAAGGCCGCGCTCGAACAGCTCACGGCGATCCTCGCGGCCGAGCACCCGGAGCTCCGCGTGTACGCCGTCGACCCCGGAGATATGCGCACTCGGATGCACCAGGAGGCCTTCCCGGGTGTCGACATCTCCGACCGCCCGCCGCCCGAGGACAGCGTCCCCGGGCTACGTCAGCTGATCGACGGCACGGCATCGAGCGGTCGCTACCGTGCCCGGGAGCTCGCGGAGGTCGGCACGTGAGCGCGCTCGCGTTCGAGTTGCCGGCAGCGCTCGAAGCTCGCGAGCCGCCCGAGGCGCGCGGTCTGGCGCGAGACGGGGTCAGGCTGATGGTGGCGACGAGGACCGGCGGCGAGATCGTCCATGCCCGCTTCGACGAGCTGCCGCGGTTCCTGGCCCCCGGCGACCTGCTCGTCGTCAACAATTCCGCAACTATTCCGGCCGCGATCCCGGCGCTCCGCGGCGACGGCACCACCCTGCGCGTGCATATCGCCACTCGGGCGCCGCACCTGCGACATGAGAGCTGGTGGGTGATTGAGCTCCGCAGCGCGGACGGCTCCCGCCCGCTCGGAGCCGCGCGCGCCGGTGAGCGGCTGACGCTCGCCGGTGGGGCCGCGCTCGAGATCGTCGTGCCGTACGCGTCGGGCGCCAGGCTGCTGCTCGCGCGCGTCGAGACCGGGGAGCCCGAAGAGCCGCTGACGGCGTACCTCGCCCGTCACGGTGAGCCGATCCGCTACGGGTACGTCACCGGCCAGTGGCCGATCGAGGCCTATCAGACCGCGTTCGCGACGGTGCCGGGGGGCGCTGAGATGCCGAGCGCGGGGCGCCCGTTCACGCCCGCGCTGATCACGGCGCTGGTAGCGCGTGGAGTACTGCTCGCGCCGATCACGCTGCATGCCGGCGTGTCCTCGCCCGAGCGCCACGAGCCGCCCTATCCCGAGTTCTACGAAGTGCCCGCGGCGACCGCCGGGCTCGTTAATGCGGTGCGGGGCTGGGGCGGGCGGGTGATCGCGGTCGGCACGACCGTCGTGCGCGCGCTCGAAACGGTCGCCGCGCCGGGCCCCGCGCCGGGCGGCACGGTCGCGGCCGGCAGCGGCTGGACCGGTCTCGTCGTTACCCCTGCCCGCGGCCTCGCCGCGGTCGACGGTCTGATCACCGGCTGGCACGAGCCCGACGCATCCCACCTCCAGATGCTCGAGGCGGTCGCCGGCTCTGAGCTGCTCGAGCGCTCCTACGCCGCCGCGCTCGCGCACGGGTATCTCTGGCACGAGTTCGGGGACAGCCAACTCATCGTGTAGTCGGCGCCTCAGCGTCGCTCCGCCACCCGGGAGTTCGGCGCCGGCCGAACTCCCAATGTAATCGGCGCCAGCCGATTACATTGGCCCGAAGGGCCCATTAAAAAATGCTGTTGATCAGGTCCTCGCCGAGGCCGATGCCCGCGCCCATCTCCATCGCGCGGCCGAACCCGCCGCCGAGGAAGCCGCCGAACATCCCGCCGCCGCGCCCGCCGCCCATGCCGCCACCACCGAACATGCCGCCACCGCCCTGCTGCTGCGCCGGCTGCTGGTACTGAGGCATCTGCTGGATCTGCTGGTTGGAATTGGCGACGAAGCCGTGAATGGCCTGAAGTAGCTCGTTGACCTGGACCTGCTCGTCCTTGACGTCGAGGGCGATCTGCTTGAGGTCGAGTAGCCACTCCTTCGCGTCGGAGTTACCGGACTGCGACGCCGCCTGGAGCTTCCCCGCGAGCTCCTGAACTGACTTCGCCACGTCCTGGAACTCGGCTTGGAGTTGCCCGTATGCCTGATCGATAGTTGCTGTATCCATGCGCGGATCCTCGCAGATGCCGTGGGACGACGAAGCGAAGGCCGCCCCCGATCCGGGGACGGCCTTCGGTCAGGCTCGAGTTAGTGGTTCGCGAGCGCTCAGTGAGCGGCGGTCGCCGGCACCGCGAAGCGGACCGGAGTGCCACGCGGCACGACGAGCACCGGAGCGGTCGAGCTCTCGATCGCCCTCTCGGCGGCCGAGCTGACCATGACGCGTCCCTCGCGGGCCTCAGGGCGCGACGAGACGACCAGCAGGTCGATCTTCGCGGCGGGCGCCGATACGACGGCTGCGCCGAGACGGTCGGCGATGTTGTGCGCGGTCTCACGTGCCGCGTTGTCAGCGTCGAGGACGCCGATCGTGCTGATCGTCGGGTTGCGGTCGCTGCGGTAGTTCGCCGGGGCGATGGCGACCGCGACGGGGCCACCCTCGAGCAGGCGGCGAGCCGATGTGCCGGGGTCAACGTGGCCGGCTGCTGTCCGGTAGTCAGATCCGAACACAACGATGTCGGCGTCCACGTCAGCGGCCAGCCAGGCCAGCCCTTCGCCGGTCGAGGCGCTCACGACGACCCTGCGAGGGACGTCGAGATCGTCGAGCCAGCGCGCGCCGCGCTCGAGAAGTGCCTCAGCCTGGCTCTGGTCGAGCTCCTCGCGTGAGCGGTCGGACTGAGTGGTGTGACGCACGTACGCGAGCTCCAGCTCCGCGCCGGCGGTCGCGAGGACGCGGCCAAGCGCAAGCGCATCGTGGTCGTTGAGCGTGTCGTCGTAAGAGATGATGGTCTTCGTACTCATGGTTGCTCCCTCTGCCTAAGAGTGGTGGCTCTATCAACTAAATACCGGGTCGACGGAGGATGGCACGGGCTTTATATTATGGCCAGTGAAGTTGCTCATCTGTAACATTAGCAACGCTAATGCTGAACCTGGGTCGACTGAGAGTTCTCTGCGAGGTCGTCGAGCGCGGCTCGTTCTCTGGCGCGGCTGAGGCGATGTCCTACACGCAGTCGGCGGTCTCGCAGGCGATCGCCCGGCTCGAGGCCGAGATGGGGACGACGCTGGTAGTCCGCGACCGTCGCGGGGTGCGGCCGACCGCCGCGGGCGCGACGCTCGTGGAGCAGGCCGAAGCGATCTTCGCCCAGGTCGACGCGGCGGAGGCCGAGCTGGCCGCCGTGATGGGGCTGCGGGGAGGACGGCTGCGGATGGCTTCGTTCCCATCCGCGGGCGCGACCCTGATGCCGGAGGCGATCGCGATGTTTCGCGCCGGGCATCCCGACATCGCGCTGTCGCTGGCCGAGGGCGAGCCCGAAGAGGTCGCGCCGAGACTGCGGGCCGGCGAGATCGACCTGGCGCTGCTGTTCGAGTTCCCCGGCGTGGTCGAGTGGACGGGGGCGACGCTTCGTTCCGTGACCCTGCTCGAGGACCCCATGCACGTCGTCCTGCCGGCCGCGCATCCGCTCGTCGCCAAGGACGCGCTCACGCTCGCGGACCTGAGCGAGGAGGAATGGGTGCAGACATCGGCGTCCAGCCCGTGTGCGCGCCACGTGGTGCGCTCGTGCCTTACCGCGGGCTTCGAGCCCAAGGTGACGTTCGAGAGCGACGACTACGAGACCGTCCAGGGGCTCGTGGCCGTCGGCGTCGGCGTCGCGCTGATCCCGCAGCTCGCGCTCGCGCGCGAGCGCCGGGATATCGTCGTGCGCGAGCTATCGCCGGGCAGCCCGGTGCGAAAGGTGGTCGCCGCCACGCTCCGCGGCCCGGGGGTCAGCCCGGCGGCGAAGACGATGCTCCAGGTTCTGATCGACGTCGCCGAGCGCTACACGGGCGTGGCGAACGGCCGAGCGCCGGCAGATCGGTCTGGCTCGATCGTCGCCGGTGGCCGAGACTGAATAACCCGGACCCCATCGCGCTCATCGCCTGAGATCGTCCAATATCGCGAATCCCAGCCCCCGGGCGGTTCGGTGTCAGCCGAGCGTTCGCGTGGCCGACTCCCCAAGCACAAACGGGTCGCGGACTCCCATCTCGGGCAGGTCGAGCCCTTCGGGCGCGTGCAGCGCGAGCATCTCGGCGTCGGGCGTGGGACGCTCGGCGGCGCGGAGCGAGACGACGATCATGGCCAGGAACGCGACCGGCACCGACACGATCGCCGGCTGGGCGAGAAGGGCGCCGCCGACGCCGCTCGGCTCTCCGAGAACGAGCCCGACGACGATCCCCGAGGTCGCGACGACGGCGCCCGAGACCATCCCGCACGCGGCGCCGGCTGCGGTCAGGCGTGTCCACCAGATCCCGAGCAGGAACAGCGGGCAGAACGTGCTCGCGGCGAGCGCGAAGGCCCATCCGACGAGCACCGCGATGTCGACGCCCTGGGCGAAGAAGGCAATTGCGATCGGCGCGAGCATCCCGAGCACGGCAGCCAGGCGGAAGCGCAGCCGGCGGACCCGGCCGGTGGTCGTGCGTTCGCGCGAGAGGCGGGGCCAGACATCGTGGGAGATCGTTCCCGCGATCGAGACCAGCAACCCCGATGACGTCGAGAGAAAGGCGGCGAACGCGCCCGCGGCCGTGATCGCGCCGAGCACGTTACCGACGGTGCCGGGCCACGCCGCCTGCGGGAGGCGCAGGACGATCGTGTCGGTCGCGCCGGTGACGTAGAGCTGGGGGGCGAGCACGCGGCCGAGCGCGCCGTAGATCCCGGGAAAGATGTAAAAGAGGCCCAGCAGGCCGAGGACGCGCACGGTTGTGTGCCGGGCCGCGGGCCCGTCGGGGTTGGTGTAGAAGCGCACCAGGATGTGCGGAAGCCCCATCGTGCCGAGGAACGTCGCGATTAGCAGCGAGTAGACGAACACCGGCGACCGCTCGCCGCTGCCCCCGACGGGCCGTGCCCAGTCGCTTCCTCGCAGCGCGGTCGTGCCGGACGCAACTGGGACCGGCTCGTGGGGTGGGAGGAGCAGTTTCCCTGGCGGCAGCGTCGTCTGCTCGCCGGCGAACGCGTGAAGCGTGCGGGGGGTCGCACCGGGTGTGTTCGCGACGATCGTGTAGCGCGTCGCCACCGGGAAGGTCACCGCCTGCGGCCCCGACAGCGGGACTACGGCCCCCTTTGCTCCGACGCTCGGGTACTTGTCTCCGAACAGGGCAGCCCGCGCCGGCAGCCCGCCGAGGTGGATCAGCAGCAGGCAGGCCGGCAGCGCGATCGCGAACACCTTGAGCCAGAACTGAAACGCCTGCACGTAGGTGATCCCGCGCATCCCGCCGAGGCCGACGTTGAGCGAGACGACGAGGCCGACCACGAGCACGCCGACGAAGTACGGGGCACCGGTGACGACGTTCAGTGCCAACCCGGCGCCCTTCAGCTGCGGGACCAGGTAGAAGCCGCCGATCAGCAGCACCGCCGCCGAGGCGAGCCCCCGCAGCCGCGGGCTCCGCAGCCGTGCCTCGGCGAAGTCGGAGATCGTGTAGGACCCGAAGCGGCGCAGGGGCGCGGCTACGAATAGCAGCAGGCAGAGGTAGCCCGCCGTGAACCCGAGCGACTGCCACAGCGCGGTGATGCCATTCTGCATCTCGAGTCCGGCGATGCCCAGGAAGCTCGCCGCCGACAGATACTCGCCCGAGATCGCGGCGGCGTTCCACCATGGCGTCATCGCGCGCGAGGCGACGAGCAGGTCCGAAGTCGTGCGCGCGAGACGCGTCCCGATCGCGCCCAGTCCGACCGTGCCGACCGTCACGGCGGCGACCGCGAGAATCGCGATCAACGGCGCCGCACCAGCTCGCGGAAGCTATCGTCGAGCGCGTCGGCGCGCCGCGTGTACAGCGCCCCGAGGATCAGAAAGATCGGCGGCAGCGGCACGACGAGCAGCCAGATCGCGAGCGGTATCCCAAGGATGTAGACGTGCCGGAGCTGGGGCACGATGTCGATCGCCAGGGGCAACACCCCGACGATCGCTCCGAAGGCGATCAGCGCGAGCAGCGATAGCGCGAGCTGGCGCTGCCGGAGACGCCTCAGATATAGAGCCCCGTGCGCGGTCGCCTCCGCGAGCTCGTCGCGCGGCGTACGGCCTGAGGGTTGCTCGGGCGTCGGCACGGTGTCACATCCGCAGCCGGTGGAGCAGCTCGCTGACCTGGCGGCGGGCCACCGGAATCTCGCTGCCGTCGCTGAGCAGCATGACCGCCGTGCCGCCGAGGTCGGGGCGCATCTCGACCGCACGACGGAGGTTCACGAGGTAGGCGCGGTGCACGCGGTGAAAGCCGTGCGTGCTCCAACGGCGCTCGAGCTCGGCGAGCGTTCCGCGCTGGATGTAGCGACCCTCGTCGCTGACGATCCGTACATAGTCCCCTCGCGCCTGCACGTAGAGGATCGACGCGCGCGGGACGATCCTCGTCGCATGTCCGTTGGCTCGCTCGACCGCGATCACCTCATCGCGCGCATGATTCTCGGGCGCGTGGTCCCCCGCCGGCGCCTCGCGGCCGGTGCTCCGGCCGTTTGACTCGGTGACCCGGGTGATCGCGTCCTCGATCCGCCGCTTGCTGACCGGCTTCATCAGGAAGTCGACGGCGTGAACCTCGAACGCGCGGACGGCGCCGTCCTCATACGCGCTGACGAACACAACTGCGGGCGGGTGGGCGAAGCGGTCGAGCACGCCCGCGAGCTCGAGGCCGCTGAGGCCGGGCATACGAACGTCGAGGAAGAGAGCGTCGAACTGGCGCTCGGCTAGGTGCCGCAGCGCTTCGCTTCCGCCGTGAGCGCAGACAACCTCGGCGATCTGAGGCGAGGAGCGCAGCAGGCGTGCGAGATCCTCGAGGGCGGGGCGCTCGTCGTCGACGGCGAGCACCGAGAGCGTCGTCATCACGCTCATGCGGCGCGGACCCCGGCGCGGAACTTCGGCAGCGTCATCGTCACCGTCGTGCCTTCACCAGGACGAGATTCGATCTCGAGCCCGTAATCGGGGCCGAAGCTCGTCTGCAGGCGCGCCTGGACGTTCGCGACCCCGATCCCGCCGGCCTCGCCGGCGAGCACCTCTCGCGCCCGCGCGATACCCATGCCCGCCCCGTCGTCGTGCACCCGGAGCTCGGCATCGGCGCCGATGTCCCGCCCGATGATCTCGATCCGGCCGTGGCCGCGGTGCTCGACCGCGTGACGGACCGCGTTCTCGACCAGCGGCTGCAGCGAGAGCACAGGGACGACCACGTGGAGGACCTCCGGCGCGACCTCGATCCGAACCTCGAGCCCGGGGCCGAAGCGTGCACGCTCGAGCCGCAGGTACTTCTCGACATAGCGGAGCTCGTCGGCGAGCGTGACGTACGGGTCTTCGCCGCGGAACGCGTAGCGCGTGAACTCCGCGAAGTCGGTCAAGAGCTCGCGGGCCTCATCCGGGCTCGAGTGGATGTAGGCGGCGACGGCCGCGAGCGCGTTATAGATGAAGTGCGGTGAGATCTGCGCGCGCAGCGCCCGCAGCTCGGCGCGCGCGAGGCGCTCTCCCTGGGCCTCGAGCTCCGAGAGCTCGATCTGCGCCGAGACGAGGCTGGCGGCCTCCTGAACGGTGCGCGTGTCCTCGGGGGCGAGGCGGCGGCCGCGGCCGAATACCGCAACGAGGCTGCCGACCCGCGCCCCGCCGACGACGAGGGGTGCGACGATCGCGGCGCCCAGCGCACAATCCGGGCTCTCGCACGAGATCGCCGACTCGACGTGGACCCGGTCGTCGCGGCCCACAGCGACGAGCTCCGCGAGCGTATGGCCGCGCTGATGGTGATCGGCGCCGGCGCCGTGCCAGGCGAGGATCCGCTCGCGGTCGGCGAGGGCGACGGCGCCGGCCTGGGTGAGCGTGAGCAGCTGCGGGATCGAGCGCGACGCGCTCTCGACCGACAGGCCGCGGCGGAGATGGGGAAGCATCACGGTGGCGGCGTGCAGCGCGGACTGCATTGCGTGCCCCTCGCTCGAGATCACGCGCGCTGGGCGGAGTAAGCGCGCGGCGGCGAAGAGCGAGGCGGCGCTCGCCCAACCGACGAGAACTCCCAGAACAACCTCCACTCAGGGCGCAGCATAGGCGACGGGCCAGCGGCAGGCGGCAGGTGTTGCGGACGCGACTAGTGGCAACCGCTCGTCGCCCGGGGAGCGCCGGTCGTCGCGCGTGGCGGCCACTCGCCGATTGGCGTTGCAAATAAAGGCTGGCGCGGCAAGGCTTGGCGGGTAATCGTGTCTGAGCGACCCCAACCGGTCGCTACCCAGTCGCCACGCCTGGCGTGGCCGTGCAGGAGAGGAGAGTCGCATGAGAGATGAAAGCTGGGTCCCGGCCAACCCCGCGCCGCTCGGGCTGGCCGGGTTCGGGATCACCACGCTCGTGTTGAGCCTGGTCAACTCGAACCTGGTCGGCGGAGCGTCGCTCCCGGTGGTGCTTGGGCTCGCGCTGGCGTACGGCGGACTCGCGCAACTGCTCGCTGGGATGTGGGAGTTCCGGACCGGGAACACATTCGGTGCTGTCGCGTTCACGTCCTACGGTGCGTTCTGGATCTCGTTCTACTTCCTCGTCAACCAGAATCTGCCGGGGCTCGTGAAGAGTGGCGCCGCTCCGAGCGCCGTCGGCGCCTATCTGTGGGCGTGGGCGCTGATCACCGGAATTCTTTTCTTGTGCTCGTTCAAGCAGCCGGTGGCCGTGATCCTCGTGTTCCTCGCGCTGACGATCACTTTCGCGCTGCTCGCCGCCGGCTGGTCGGCCGGGCCTCTCAGCGAGATCGGGGCCAACACCCAGAGCACGATCCATGCCGGTGGCTATGGCGGGATCGTAACCGCGGCGCTGGCGCTGTATGCGGCTGCCGGGGGAATCATGCGGCACCAATACGGGCGGTCAGTGCTGCCTTTCACGGGGTAGCGTACGTGGAGCACAGATGAGTTGCTCGAGCGCCGGTGTGGAGCTCCCATACCGGCGCTCCCGCGCCCACCCCGAGACGAGGAGTTACAGATGGCCACTGAGCGGGCTTTGACCGACAGCGACGTCGAGCGAGAACTGGCCAAGCTGCTCGACGTCGAGAAGTTCGAGCCGCCCGAGGAGTTCCGCACGAAGGCGCTGCTCGATGATCCGGCGATCTATGAGGAGGCGGACGGCGACTGGCAGGGTTGGTGGACGAAGAACGCCGAGAACCTTCATTGGTTCAAGCCCTGGGACACGGTGCTCGACGACTCGAATCCGCCGTTCTACAAGTGGTTCGTCGGAGGCCGGCTCAACGTCTCCTACAACTGCCTCGATCGTCACGTCGAGGCGGGCAACGGCGACCGCGTCGCCTACCACTGGCGCGGTGAGGAGGGCGAGGAGCGCGAGATCACCTATTCGGACCTGCTCGCCGACGTGCAGCGCTTCGCCAACGCCTTGAAGGCAATCGGGATCGAGAAGGGCGATGTCGTCGGGATCTACCTGCCGATGATTCCCGAGGTGGTCGTCGCGATGCTCGCGTGCGCGCGCATCGGCGCGCCACATAATGTCGTCTTCGGCGGCTTCTCAGCCGAGTCGGTGCGCGAGCGGATGGAGTTCAGCGAGGCGAAGGCGCTGATCACCGTCGACGGAGCGGCGCGCAAGGGCAAGACAGCTCCGGTGAAGCAGAACGTCGACGAGGTGATGGGTGACCTCGAGACGCTCGAGCACATCGTCGTCGTGCGTTCGAAGGGGACCGAGTGCGAGCTGAAGGAGGGGCGCGACCACTGGTACCACGAGCTGATGGAGGCGGCCGACCCGGAGTGCCCGGCCGAGCCGATGGACGCCGAGGATCCGCTGTTCATCCTCTACACGAGCGGGTCGACCGCGAAGCCGAAGGGGATCCTGCACACGACGGGGGGATACCTGACCGGCGTCAACACGACCCATCGTTACGTGTTCGACCTCAAGCCCGACGATGACGTGTGGTGGTGCTGCGCCGACGTGGGCTGGGTGACGGGGCACTCCTACATCGTCTATGGGCCGCTGTCGAACGGCGCCACGAGCGTGATGTACGAGGGCGCCCCCGATTACCCGCACAAGGGCATCTGGTGGGAGCTGGTCGAGCGCTACAAGGTGTCGCTCTTCTACACGGCCCCGACCGCGATCCGCGCGTGCATCAAGTGGGGCGTCGAGCACCCGAGCAAATTCGATCTCAGCTCGCTGCGCCTGCTCGGAACCGTCGGCGAGCCGATCAACCCGAAGGCGTGGCTCTGGTACCACGTCGTGATCGGCGGCGAGCGCTGCCCGATCGTCGACACCTGGTGGCAGACCGAGACCGGCGCGATCATGATCACGCCGCTGCCGGGGATCGTCGCGACGAAGCCCGGGTCCGCGACGAGGCCGTTCCCCGGCATCGCCGCCGATGTCGTCGACGAGCGCGAGGGCAAGAGCATCGACACCGGTCAGGGCCTGCTCGTGCTGACGCGACCGTGGCCGTCGATGCTGCGGACGCTCTACAAGGACGACGACCGCTTCATCGAGACGTACTTCAGTCGCTTCGGGCCTACGACCTATCTCGTCGGCGACGCCGCACGACGCGACAAGGACGGGTACTTCTGGGTGATCGGGCGTATCGACGACGTAGTCAACGTGTCCGGCCACCGGCTCTCGACGGCCGAGGTCGAGTCAGCGATCGTCGCGCACGATCAGGTCGCCGAGGCCGCGGTGATCGGACAATCCGACGAGGACTCGGGGCAGGCGATCTGCGCGTTCGTGACGCTCCAGGGCGATCTCGAGGGCACCGACGAGATCGTCGCGGCGATCCGGGAGACGGTCGCGGTGCGGATCGGCAAGTTCGCCCGGCCGAAGCGGATCATCTGGACCGACGACCTCCCGAAGACGCGGTCGGGCAAGATCATGCGCCGCCTGCTGCGCGACATCGCCGACGGGCGCGCGCTCGGGGATGTCACGACGCTGCGCGACCCCACGGTGATGGCGGCGCTCGAGAGCAAGATCAAGGAGGAGGAGGCGGCCGAGAACTGACCGCGCCCGGATGGGGGCGCCGGGCGCGAAGGACCGCGCCCGGGTGGGGGCGCCCGGGCGCGTGGAATCGGCCGGCGCCGATTCCATTAAGGGCCCGGATGGCCCCGAGTTCCCCCTGGCGGCGAACTCCCGGGTGGTGACGGGATTTGGGCTATGCGGTCGCGACCAGCGCCGGCTCGTCGGTGTAGGTCTCGCCGCGCTCAGCGATCTGCACGAGCGACACCGGCGGCTCGAAGCGCTCCCCGTAATGCTCCGCCAGCTCCCGCGCGCGAGTGACGAAGCCGGGGGGGCCGCCGGCGTAACCGTTGATGTACTGGAGCACCCCGCCGGTCCAACCGGGGAAGCCGATGCCCATGATCGAGCCGATGTTCGCGTCGGCGATCGACTCGATCACCCCCTCGTCGAGGCACTTGACGGTCTCGAGCGCCTCGATCACAAGCATCCGCTCCTCGAGGTCGGTCAGGTCGATCTTCGACGGATCGTCGACGGGCGGGAAGGCCTGTTTTAGCCCTGACCAGAGCCGGGTCCGCTTGCCGTCCTCGTAGTCGTAGAAGCCCGCTCCCGCGAGCTTGCCGCCGCGCCCGTACTCGTCGAGCATGCGGTCGACAACGGTCTGCGCCGGGTGTGGCGTGAAAGCGCCACCGTCGGCCTCGATCGCCTGCTCCGTCGCGGCGGCGATCTTACGCATCAGGTTGAGATTCAGCTCGTCCGAGAGCTGGAGCACCGGGGCAGGGTAGCCGGCCTGAGACGACGCCTGCTCGATGCTCGGCGCGGGGATTCCCTCGAGCAGCATCGCGACCCCCTCGTTGATGAACGTCCCGATCACGCGGCTGGTGAAGAAGCCGCGGCTGTCGTTGACCACGATCGGGGTCTTCTTGATCTGCTTGGCGACGTCGAGCGCGCGATAGAGGGTCGCATCGGTCGTCTTCTCGCCGCGGATGATCTCGAGCAGCGGCATCTTGTCCGCCGGGCTGAAGAAGTGCAGCCCGATGAATTCATCCGGGCGAGACACGCCCTCGGCGAGGCCGGTGATCGGCAGGGTGCTGGTGTTCGACCCGAGCAGTGCGCCGGGAGCGAGGTACGGCTCGATCTCGGCGAAGACCTGGGCCTTGACCGCCGGGTCCTCGAACACCGCCTCGATCACGAGGTCCGCGCCCTGCGCGTCGGCGGCTGTGGCGGTGGGAGTGATGCGGGCGAGCAGCTCGTCGGCCTGCTCCTGGGTCGAGCGACCTTTCGCGATCGCCTTCTCGACGAGCGCCTTGGAGTAGCCCTTGCCGCGCTCGGCGGCTTCGAGCGAGACGTCCTTGAGTACCACCTCGATCCCCGCGCGGGCGGCGAGGTAGGCGATCGCCGCGCCCATCATGCCGGCGCCGAGCACGACCGCCTTCTTTGACTCGAACGTCTCGACATCCTCGGCGCGGCCGCGGCTGCCGTTGACCCGTTGGAGGTCGAAGAAGAACGCCTGGATCATGTTCTTCGCCACCTGGCCGGTGACGAGGTCGACGAAGTAGCGGCCCTCGATCTCGCTCGCGGTGTCGAAGTCGACCTGGGCCCCCTCGACGGCGACGGCCATGATGTGATGTGGCGCCGGGTAGTTCGCGCCCTTGATCTGTTTGCGCAGGTTGGCCGGGAACGCCGGCAGGTTCTGCGCCAGCGAAGGTGTGCTCGGGGTGCCGCCGGGGATCTTGTAGCCCTTTACGTCCCACGGCTGCGTCGCTTCGGGGTTGGCGGCGATCCATTTTCTCGCCGCCGGGACGAGATCGTCTCTGGTCGGGACGATCTCGTCGACGATGCCGATCTCCTTGGCCTGCTGGGGGCGAACCCGCTGTCCCTGGAGCAGGAGCTGCATCAGCGCGTTGACGATTCCGAGCATGCGGACCGATCTCGTTACGCCGCCGGCGCCCGGGAGCAGGCCGAGCTGAACCTCGGGAAAGCCGAGCTGGGCCTTCGGGTCATCGACGATCACGCGGTGATGGGTCGCGAGCGCGATCTCGAGACCGCCGCCGAGGGCGGCGCCGTTGATCGCCGCGACGACCGGCTTGCCGAGCGTCTCGAGGCGTCGTAGGAGCGCCTTCCCGTCGCGGACGAAGCCCGCGATCTGCTCCGATTGCTCCGGGGTCGCGGCTCTGAGGTCGTTCAGATCTCCACCGGCGAAAAACGTCTTCTTCGCCGAGGTGATGATCACGCCGCTGATCTCGTCCTTCTCCGCCTCGAGGCGGTCGACAGTCGCCGCCATCGAGGCCGCGTATGCCGCGTTCATCGTGTTCGCCGACTGGTTCGGGTCGTCGAGGGTCAGGATCACGACGCCGTCGTCGTCTTGGTCCCAGCGAATCGTGCTGTTCTCAGTCATGGCTTTGAGTTCTCCTTGGTTGCCGGGGCGCGCTAGACGCGCTCGACAACGGTCGCGATGCCCATGCCGCCGCCGACGCAGAGCGTGGCGAGGCCGTAGCGCTTGTCCTGGCGCTCGAGCTCGTCGATCAGGGTGCCGAGGATCATCGCGCCGGTGGCGCCGAGCGGATGCCCCATGGCGATCGCGCCGCCGTTGACGTTGACCTTCTCGAGGTCAAGGCCCATGTCCTTGACGAATCTGAGCACGACGGCGGCGAACGCCTCGTTGATCTCGACGAGGTCGAGGTCCTCGACTGTGAGCCCCGCCTTGCTTAGAGCTTTGCGGCTCGCTGGGGCTGGCCCCGTGAGCATGATCGTGGGGTCGGCGCCGGACAGCGCCGTCGCGAGGATGCGCGCGCGGGGCTTCATCCCGAGCTCCTCGCCGATCGCCTCGCTGCCGATCGCAACGAGCGAGGCGCCGTCGACGATGCCCGACGAGTTGCCGGGGGTGTGGACGTGCTCGATCTTCTCGATCCAGTGGTACTTCTGCAGCGCGACCGCGTCGAACCCGCCCATCTCGCCCATCACCGCGAAGGACGGCTTTAGCGTGGCGAGCGTCTCGACCGTCGTACCGGGGCGGATGAACTCGTCGTTGTCGAGGACCACGTGCTCGTTGAGGTCGAGCACCGGGATCACCGACTTCGCGAAGCGTCCCTCTGCCTGGGCCGTCGCCGCGCGCTCTTGCGAGCGAGCCGCGTAAGCGTCGACGTCCTCACGGCCGAGGCCCTCGATCGTCGCGATCAGGTCGGCGCTGATGCCCTGCGGCACGAACGAGGTGTCGTACGCCGTCTCTGGGTCCATCGCCCAGGCGCCTCCATCGGAGCCCATCGGCACCCGCGACATCGACTCGACGCCGCCGGCGAAGACGAGGTCCTCCCAGCCGGAGGCGACCTTCTGCGCGGCGACATTCACGGCCTCGAGGCCCGATGCGCAGAAGCGGTTGAGCTGCATCCCGGCGACCGTGTCGGGCAGCCCGGCTTTGATCGCGGCGGTCTTCGCGATGTCGGCGCCCTGGTCGCCGACCGGCGTGACCACGCCGAGCACGACATCGTCGACCCGCTTGGGGTCGAGCTCGCCGTGCCGGCTGAGCATCTCGTGCATCAGGCCCACGACCAGATCGACCGGCTTGGTTGCATGCAGCGATCCGTTCACCTTCCCCTTGCCCCGGGGGGTGCGGATCGCGTCAAATACGAGCGCTTCGGATGGCATTTGTCTGACTCCTAAATTTCGATTCGTCCTTAGAAGATTACGCAGGACGGCTCGCCCAGCCGCGCGGGCACGCGCCTCGGGCCCGCGACGTATAGCCTCTGCGCCATGGCCGAGATCGAGAAGCCCGAGGTGGAGGTCCCCTCCGACCAGGCGCCGTCCTATCAGCTCGAGCTCGACGACATCACCGTCGGCGAAGGCGAGGAGGCGGTCGCGGGGCATGTCGTCGAGGTCCATTACGTCGGGGTCTCGTGGAAGACGGGCAAGGAGTTCGACGCCTCCTGGAATCGCGGCAAGACATTCAAGTTCGGCCTCGGCAAGGGTCAAGTCATCTCTGGCTGGGACCAGGGCGTCGCCGGGATGAAGATCGGCGGTCGGCGGCGGATCACCATCCCGCCGAACCTCGCGTACGGCAAGCGCGGCGCCGGTGGCGTGATCGGCCCCGACGAGACGCTCGTGTTCGTCGTCGATCTGGTCGGAGTGGCCTGAGCCTCTAGTTTTGGGCGCGCCGGCGCCTTCCTGGGCGCTGGCGGCCGCGCGGGTAAGCAGGAGCTCGTCGAGATGCGCGACGCCGCGCGGCTCCTTGACCGGGGGCGAAACGCGCCGTCTGCCGCCTGATCGTCGTGGTCCCGCCAAGGCCAAAGCGCAATTATACGTACATTCTGATATTCTGATAATGGTGTCCCTCGTTGGCCCACACGCCGCGGCCGGGCCTCACGCCGCCATCGACCGCTCGAGCGCGCTGCCCCTCTGGGCGCAGGTGCTCGCCGACCTCACCGCTCGGCTGGGCCGGGGTGAGTTCGACGAGCGCTTCCCTACCGACCAGGAGCTGGTCGCCGCTTATGGAGTGTCGCGGCAGACCGTGCGCGAAGCGGTGCGCCGGCTCGTCGACGAGGGGTTGCTGGCGCGCGAGCGCGGCCGTGGCACGCGGGTGCGTACGCTCGAGTTCGAGCACACGCCTGGAACGCTCGAAGGCCTGTTCCATCAGGTCGAGGCCCAGGGAGCTACGCAGACCAGCGTCGTGCGCGTCCGCGAGCAGACGACCGACCCTCGGATCGCGAGCCGGCTCGAGCTGCCCGCGCGGGCGCAGCTCGTCCACATCGAGCGGCTGCGCCTCGCCGACGGCGAGCCCCTCGCGCTCGACCGGAGCTGGCTGCCGGCGGTGGTCGCGAGCCGCCTGCTCGAGGCTCCGCTGACCCACGCCGGGCTCTATGACGAGCTCGCGCGCCTGTGTGGGATCACGATTGTCGGGGGCAGCGAGCGGGTTCGCCCGGTCGTGCCGACGGCGGGAGAGCGACAGGCGCTGGGGATGCCGGCGGGCGTGGCGGGGTTCGCGATCGAACGACTCGTGCGTTCCGACCAGGTGCCGGTCGAGTGGCGCCATAGCCTCGTGCGCGGGGATCGGTACAGCTTCGTGGTGGAGCTTTCCCCTCGGCGCGGCCAGCAGCAGCCGCTGCCCTGGGCGTCAGAGTCGCCGGCGTGACCCGCCACTTCTCGCACCAGCCGAACGTTCCCGGCAAGGGCATCATCGCGAGCTACGGCCTGCGGTTCTGGGGACTGGTGGTGACGATCGGCGTCACCACCGGAATCGGCGCGGCGCTGCTGACGCTGCTGCTGAACGCTGTCGAGCATACGTCCTGGGGCTACCAGTCCGGCCACTTCCTGCGCGCGGTGATGCGAGCCGGGCCGGGCCGCGTCATCATCGTCCTAGCCGCGGCCGGCGTGGTCGCGGGGATCGGCGGCCTCGTGATCAGGCGGGTGCCTGGCTCTGGCGCCGGAGAGATCTCCGACGGCCTCTGGCTCGGCGGCGGCCACCTCGCGTTCTGGCGCAGCCAGGCCCGGGGGGTCCTGTCGATCGTGATCGTCGGCATGGGGGCATCGCTCGGGCGCGAGATGGCGCCGCAGCTGACGGGAGCGGCGCTCGGAAGCCGGCTGTCGGAATGGGCGAAGCTGCCTCCGTGGCAGCGTCAGCTCCTGGTCGCCTGCGGCGCGGGAGCGGGAATGGCCGCGATCTACAACGTGCCCCTCGGCGGCGCTCTCTTCGCCGTCGAGGTCCTGCTCGGCACCCTGACGCTGCCCGTGGTACTGCCGGCAGTGGCGACGAGCGCGGTCGCCACCGCCGTGGCGTGGATCGTCGTCCCCCGAGGAGCCACCTACATGGTGCCCACGTTCGGCGTGCGCACTTCGCAGATCGTCTGGGCGGTGCTCATCGGCCCGCTCGCTGGTCTGCTCGCCGTCGGCTGGGTCCGCGCGATCGCCCACGTCAACGTGCACAGACCGAGGAGGCGGGGCCGGGTGCTGGCGCCGATCCTGGTCTTCACCGCCCTCGGTGCAGTCGCGACTGCCTACCCGCAATTGCTCGGGAACGGCAAGGACACGGTGCAGCTCGCGTTGACCAACCACCTCGCCGTCGTCGTGATCGCGGCCGTACTGGTGCTGAAGCCCCTGGCCACAGCCGCGTGCCTCGGGAGCGGTGCGCCTGGCGGTCTGTTCACACCCACGCTGACCCTCGGAGTGCTCTTCGGGGCGCTGCTGGGGCACGGCTGGCTGGCGCTCTGGCCGGGCGCCGCTCCGGGTAGCTTTGCCCTGATCGGCGGCGCGGCCGTCCTCGCCGCGTCGATGCAGGGCCCGATCGCGGCGATCGTGCTCGTGCTCGAGCTCACTCGGCATGCCGACGGCCTGATGGTGCCGACGCTGCTGGCCGTCGCCGAGGCGACGATCGTCGCCCGGGTCCTCGGCGCGCCTTCGATCTATTCGGCTCGGCTCGACGTGGCCAATGGAAGCTCAGTCCGCGGCGACGCGATCGGGCCCCTACAGCCCGAGGCTCCAGTCGGGTCGGAGAGCGAGATCGAGAGTGACGCCACTGCCGGGGCGCGGGACCGGGTAGAGGGCAAGAGCCGGCCGACTGTTCCTAACTCAACTGATTAGGTGGGATATCTCCTGAACAAGCTATCCTGTGGGGACGCTGCTCCCCCGCCCTCGATTCCGGAGGACTCCGACATGCACCTAGCCTCGCCCTTCGACGCGCTCCGCGAGCCGGGCGGCAGCGTGAAGATTCGATGATCTTCCGGCAGATCACCCACAACGATCTTGGCTGCGCCTCGTACCTGGTCGGCGACGAGAAGGCCGGCATCGCCGCGGTTGTGGATCCGCGCTTTGAGACCAATGTCTATCTGATGCTCGCGCGCTACATCGGGGTCAGGATCGAGCACATCCTCGAGACCCACAACCACGCGGACCATGTCTCGGGACACGGGCGCCTCGCCGCTGCGACCGGGGCGACGATCCACATCCACCGGGAGGCGGAGCCCGAATACGAGCACGAGCCCTTCGACGACGGCTGGGAGCTCGAGCTCGGCTCGCTCACGATCCGTGCGGTTCATACGCCCGGGCACCGGCCCGAGCACACCGCGTTCGTCCTCACCGACAATTCCCGCAGCTCGGAGCCGTGGGCCGTGCTGAGCGGCGACACCCTGTTCGTCGGGGACGTCGCCCGCCCCGATCTGGCAATCGAGAAGTCCGAGGGCGCGCGCGGGATCTATCACGCGCTACACGACAAGCTGCTCGCGCTCCCGGACTACTGCGAGCTGTGGCCGGCGCACCTGGGCGGCTCGATGTGCGGCGGCCCGAGCATGGATCTGAAGGTCTCGTCGACGATCGGCTTCGAGCGCTCCAACAACCGGATGCTCCAGGTCACCGACGAGGAAGAGTTCGTCAGGCAGTCGCTCGCGAGACTTGGGCCTCAGCCTCCGAACTTTCACGCGATCGTCGAGCTCAACAAGGGTCCCTTGCTGACCGAAGGCGTCGGTCTTCTCCCCCTGGCCCCGCGGCAGATCGAGCTCAAGCGAGCGAGCGGAGCGCTGATCGTAGACACGCGAACCGAGGTGCAGTTCGACGACTCCCACATCCCGGGGTCGGTGTGCATCCCGATGACCAGAGCCGGGTTCGGCTCGAAGCTCGCTTGGCTCGCGGATCGCGAGCAGGAGATCGTGCTGATAGGGCGCGACGACGAGGACGCACAACGTGCCGCTACGCCGGCGATTGCGGTCGGGATACGCAGGCTGGCCGGGTTCGCACACGGCGGGCTAACGAGCTGGCGTCTGGAGAAGCGGCCTGTCGATCGAATCGAGCGCGAGACCGTGGAGGAACTGCATGCGCGAATCACGGCGGACCCGAGTGTTCAGATTCTCGACGTTCGCGACGAGAGCGAGTGGGACGCGGGCCACATCCCCAGGTCGGTGTTCAGGTGCTGGCACGACATCACCGAGCTGCCGCCAGGCGTCGATCCCGACCGGCCGGTGGCCGTGATCTGCGGCTCGGGTCAGCGCGCCGCCACGGCTGGGAGCCTGGTCCAGCGCTTCGGGGCCCGGCGCGTCATTCACGTCGTCGACGGCGGCGTTCCGACGTGGGGGCGGCTCGGTTATCCGATCGAGCGCGTCGAGGCTGCCGCGGCGGCCGTGGCGTAGTCGCCACCAACTGGTCGCCGCCGGCCGGCGCGTCCGGACCCGCCTGAGCCGTCGGGCGCGAGAAGTCCACAAGCGCGCCGTCGATCAGCCGGCGCGGCCCGACCGGGTGGGGGAGTGCAACACGCACCGGGGTCTCCGGGTTGGGCGTGCCGTTTTGAAAGCCCGCCATCGGGGTGACGAAGATGGTGAGGACGAGCTCGCCGGCATCGACATAGAGCTCGGGAGCGAGCACGCGGCCGCTGGCCCTCTGGCCGCTCGCAAACGCCTGCTCGCTGACGAGCAGGCGCAGGACGGTCTCATCGGCTTTGGCGTCATGGGTCGGATCAAGGCGCCAGGATGAGGCGCGGATCCCGTCGCGCGTGGCCCTCAATGGCCGCGCTGCGCTTGACCCGAAGCAGCTCCAGGTCCGCCGCCGGGTCTCCAGCCGGAAAGCCATCGTGAGCATCTGGGGCGGAACGCCACGCGCGAACAGGACCTCGCCGTCCTTGCGCGCGAGCAGCCGCCAGCCGTCGAGGCTCGCCGGCGGGGTCGGCGGCGGGGTCGGCGCGCCGCGCTTCCACGGCGCTCGTGAGGCTCGCTTCGGAGCTGCCCGCTCGGTGAGGTGCGCGAGCAGTCCGGCCACAGCGGGATCACCGGGGTCGAGCGGTCCGGGCGGCCCCGCGACCGCAGCCGGAGGAAAGGGAAGCCCTCCACCATCGCTGATCAACGTGGGGTGGCGCGGCCCCGGCTGCGGCTCGAGTAGATCTGAGCGCTCCCAATCACGATCGCTCGGCAGCTTCGGGTCGCGCTGACCGAGGCGGCCGAGTCGGCGTGGGGCGGGCTCCGACATGCCCGCGAGGCTACCGGCGATGCGGAGCGCGCGCCGATGCGGGCTCCGCCAGGCCGAGCTCAGGTGGTGTGGTAGCTTGACGCGCGGTGCGAAGGCTGTTGCTCATCATCGTCGTAACGACGGTCGCCTGGGCCGGGACCGCGTCGGCGGCTGGCGGCGCCGCGGTTGTCACCAAGCTGACGCCGAACAGGATCTCGGCGGCGTCGACCGCGTCGGTCTCGATCACGGGCCTGTCCGCCGCCGGCCTGCCGAGCTCGGTCGAGCTGCTACTGCAGCGAGGGTTCAGCACGAGCGCCAAGTCGGTATCGGTGCTGTGCAAGGCCGGTCAAGCGAGCAGCAGCACCTGCCCGTCCGCAAGTCAGATCGGCACCGCAGCGGCCGGTGTCTCGCTCTTCGGCACGCCGCTCGCGGTTCCGCTGAAGCTGTTTCTCAGCGAGCCGTCGAAGGCCGGCGACATCGCTTCGGTGATCCTCAGCGGCTCGGAGGACGGGATCAGTCTGAACGTCTCGGGCCGCTTGTTCGTTCCCAGACGGCGTGGACTCGAGCTCCTGTTCGCGGCTTTTCCGTCGGCTCCCGTCACGCTCGATTCGCTCGCGTTCTACGTCCACGCCACGCGAACCACGACCAGCAAGGGGAAGCGTGAGCACGGGCACAGGAAGACGGTCAAGACCCAGCACTCGCTGATCACCAATCCTTCGTCGTGCACCGGTAGCTGGACCGGCACCGTCACATTGAGCTACTCGAGCGGCTCCGAGTCGCTGCCGTTCAGCGCGCCCTGCAAGAAGCCATCCGGCCGTCGACGCTGAGGCGCCCAACACCTGCGGACGCCGGATAGCTGGAAGGAAGGGCCTACATGGGCTCGCTGGCGGGGCTTCGGCGCGGGTCGTTGCCGTCCAGGTTCCAGTAGCGCACGACGTCTATCCGCGCGCCGTCCTCATCCTTTCTGGAAGGCACCGTGAAGCGGGCGATCGTCCGCTGCCCGCCGTCGTAGTCGCCATACATGATGTCGATCAACACCCGCTCGCCTCGCTCCACCAACGCGCGCAGCGCCCTGTAATCGGGATCATCGCGATCGCGAATCGCGCCGTGCCAGAACCCCGAGCTGCTCGCCGGGGTATAGAGGTCGCGAGTCTGCCGGCGGAAGCTCCCGATATCGGTCGGACGATGTTGACGCTGCTCGTAGTCAGTTTCCACGTGCCAACTGTGAATCACCGCCAGTCCCGCTCCGCCGTTGCGCAGTGCCATCGCGAGGTACAGATTGTCGTCGCGGAGCTTGGCGATGCCGCTGTGGCCGGGCAGCCTGAGAACGACGTCGTCGATGAAACGGATCTGCTCCGGCGGATCGTCCTCGCGGGAGGGAATCAGGACGGGTCGCTGCGCCGCGAGCAGGGAGCGCTCTGCCAAACGCGCGGTCGCGTTTGCCGACCGGGTGGAGTTGAACGTCGCGACGGCCAGCACCAGTGTTCCTCCCGCCGTCGCCATCGAGGAGATCGTCGCCCACTCCGTCATCGAGTTGTCCCCGGTCGGCTGCGCATGCCTGATTCAATCGTCTCAGACGTGTCGGACACAGCCTTGCGGAACGGAGAACCTGCGTCGGCGTCTGAAATCGTCGGGAAGACGCCGGCTGGTGCGAGTGTCGATCACTTCCGCGAATCGCGACCCTGCGGTATTTCGCAAGCCGCCGGCACTCGACGTCCTCTGCAACCAGCGTCAAACGGCCGGTCCGGCGTCAGGCGGCAGGGGATCGAAGACGCCGTATCCGACTGCGCCGGCGAAGGCCCCGAGACCGAGGGCTCGGACAAAGCCGGTGGCGCGTGCCGGCACGACTGTTGACGAAATCAGGGCGATCGTTCCACCGACGGGGAGGTTGGCGTATCGCAGTCGCGTGCTCCCGAGGCGCTTGCCCCACCGGCCGGCGTCGGGGTCCTCGTGCAGCTGCCGCGTGACCTTTATCCCTGCGGCGAGGCCCGCCGCGAAGGCGCCGATGCTGACGTAGCGGCTGCGCATGCGCAGCATGATCGCACGGGGGACCGCCAGAGCTCTCGGTGATGCAGGTGCGACCGACCGGCTGCGATGCCCATCCGATCGCGTAGAACGCGCCGGGGGGCGCGCATGCGGCGGCGTGTGGGCACGTCCGGTCCCAGCGGTCGCGGTGCTACGGGGGGTCCATCGGGCCTTTTGCGCGGCCGAGTACGCGTCCGCCCGCAGCGCGAATGAGCACGGCTACCCAGGTTCGCCACGGTCGCCAGGTCTCGGCCAGTTTCTTTGCCTGGTCGGGTGTCGCGAGCGCGCCGATCCCGTAAAGCTCGCCGAGCAGCCCGAGCAGCCGTGGTTCATTTACCGGCATCACGTTGGTCACGCCGGTGCTGCGGAGCAGGACGAGGTCGGCGTAAAACGGGCCGATGCCGGGGATGGCGCGGAGGTGGCGCCTGGCGGCGTCGGGGTCCATGGCGGCGAGACCGTCGGCCTCGAGCTTCCCTGCCAAGGCCGCGTCGGCGACGCCACACAGTCGCTCTGCGCGCGTATGCTCGATCCCGGCGGCTTTGACAAGGCCGGCCGGCCCCACCGAGGTAATCGTGGCCGGGGTCGGAAGCGACAACATCGCGGTGCCTGCTACCTCGATCGGCTCGCCGGCGCCGGCGGCGATCTTGCGGCGCCATGTCTCAGCCACGTTGCGGGGGCGCCGCGATGACAAGACCGCCCAGAATGCGGCCTCGTAAGGCGAATAGAAGAGCGGCGGCCGAAGTCCGGGGGCGGCGGCAAGCAGTCGTCTGATCACTGGATCGCGCTCACCGACCGCGACGTAGCCCCGGGCGTCGTGATCGAGGGAGAGGACGCGAGCGACCTGCGTCGCCACCGCGGCGAGATCGGGATCCCCCGCTCCGCTCGTGATCTCGCCGTGGACGACTCCGGCCTGATCTTGGGTGACAGCCACTCCCACTTGTGCCTGCCAGCCGTCCACGCAGAAGGCCAAGCGCATCGTGCCGTCGTATGTTGTCTCGTGGCGCTGGCCGAAACCGAATGTGGCGCTCTCTGCCAAGGAGAACGGGCCCTCAGGGACGTGGCTGAAGCTGGCCATGCCTACACCGATCCCGCGAGATGACGCCTCAGGCGAGCGACGGACCGACCGTCAACCGCGACGACGGCGATCGACGCCGCTGCGAGGAGGGCGGCCACGATCCAGACCCCTCCAGAGGTCCGCGGTTGGCCGGGGAGCTCCGCGTAGCTCGGATCGGTTGGGTCGAGTAGCACCTGCAGGTGCTGACCGGTGCGGAGGTGTACCGCGTGCGCGTAGCTGATGTCGACGACGCGCACCCCGTCGGTCATCGGGAATAGCCGGACGGCGAGTCGTGTCGAGAGGTAGCAGGCCCCTCCGTACCCTGGGCCGCAATGCTGTTGGCCCTCGATCGACTGAACTCGCCCGTTGACCCGCTTTCCGTGCCGCTGTACGAAGCTTGTGTTGGCCTCGCTCTGGTAAGTCGTCACGGCGAGAATGACGAAGGCGATTGCGACGCACCACTCGAGCACCCAGAAGCCGGCCCGCCCGCGAAGCCCGAGCCGCCTGTACGGCCGCAGGGGTAACGGGTCATCGAGCATGCGTTCACCAAATCGCGAGACCTTAGCGGCCGACGCTCCCGATTCATCGGCGAGGAGGTCGGGCGCACGCGGTGGCGCGGCAACCATGACCGGTTTCATCTCCGGCTCGGACTCTGCGGGGCGCGGACGGAGCGTGGCGGGCAGCGGGGTCCCGTGACGGCTCGCTGCCTGCTCCAGCTCGCCCACCGGCACAAGCTCGACCCGATAGCGAGCGGCGATGCGCTCGAGCGCCGCCATCGCGTCGGCCGGCGTTTGGCCCCGGTAGGCGAGGGTCACGACACACGCGTGCTCGGCGCGGAACCCGCCATCGTGGACTTGCATGTGTCCCCACGACGCGATCGCCCCGATGACTCGTAACGGAGAATTCGGCGTCACCCGCTGATACCAAGCTCTTGGCGGCCGGCGCCACGAGTAGAGGCCGCAGGCACAGCCAGGCTCCGGCGCCGGATGCGCGGGAGCAGGCTCGACCACCCGTCGCCCCTCGTGCCAATACCACTCGAACCGCAGGCTGTTTGTGGTGCGACAGTTGCATCGAGCGGTGTTGATGCCCGGCAGCCAAGGGCGGCGACGCGAGTGAAGCGGCCAAAGCTGAGCGTCGCTGTCCGCATCCCAGGCGAGATAGCCGATGACGCATTCCGAGAAGGTCGGGATGTCCTGCAGTCGGTCTGCCGCTTCGGTCAAGCCCGGGCGGGCTCCTTCACCGGACGTTTCGGCTCGACCGGCGCAGGAGGTTGATCGTCACCGTCCGGCTCCCGCGCCGGCTCTGGAAGCCTCAGCGGCTCGACGATGATCGGAATCGATTTGCCGGGAAGACCCATCCTGTGAGCACGATACTCCCGGCGGGGTTCCAGCCAGTTCACAAGTGATCACGAATGGGCCGCAGAGCAACTCGGCCGATTCGACGTTCCGGACCTCCGGATGCGTCCTGCCGGCTGGTCGCCCGTCCGGATTCGGCGAGCAGGTAGACCGCCTCCCCACTTCGTGCGCGAGCGACGCGCTGGTCACGGCGTCGATGCTGTCCGCGGGTCACGGGATCCGTTCCGCTCCGGCGAGCTGCTCGAGCATTAGCGACGATGGTCGTGCCGACCGTCTTACCCGAGTCATCAGCCGCAACGTGCCGGCGCCCAACACGAGCGATCAAGCTCCGCCGCGACCCCCGTACGCTATGGGCGATGGCCGACCCCGATCATCAACCGGCTGAGGTTTCCCTGCCTGGCAGACCGTACCCGCCTCCCCCGCGCGCCGAACCCCTCTGGCCGGCGCTGGCCACCGTGGTGTTCGCGATCGCTCTGCAGTTGCTGCTACCGCCCAGGCTGACGGTGGGTCCGAGATGGCTGCTCCCGGCGTTGGAGGCTGCGCTGCTCATCGGACTGGCGCTGGCGTCCCCGCGCGAAGTCGAGCACGCGCACAGCGGGCGCCGGATGGCGGCCGTGGGTCTGACTGCCTTGGTCAGTGCCGCGAACATCACCTCGCTCGCGCTGCTCACTCACTACCTGCTCCACCACGGCTCACCCAATGCCCGTGAGCTGATCATCTCCGGAGCGCTGATATGGCTCACGAACGTCCTCATCTTCGGTCTTTGGTACTGGCAGACCGATCGCGGCGGACCAGGCCGTCGCGCCGCAGGCGAGGACGGGCCTCCTGACCTTCTATTCCCGCAGATGGACGATGACCGAATCCAACCTACCGACTGGCGCCCGCAGTTCATCGACTACCTCTACGTCTCGCTAACCAACGCTCTGGCGCTCAGCCCAACCGACACGATGCCGCTCTCGCCGATGGCCAAGAGCATCATGGGGATCCAGTCTCTAGTCTCGCTTGTGACGATCGGGTTGGTCGTCGCGCGTGCGGTGAACATCCTCCAGTAGCGCCCGCGCTCCTACCGGTTGCTGCCGGGAGCGGAAGCGCCGGTTCTTGAGCCGGTTGCCGCAGATGGCCATCGTGCACCAGCTGCCTTGACGGTTGCGAGATCGATCGAAGAACGCCCATTCGCACTCTGTGTTGGCGCACAGCTTCAGCCGCGACCAGGTGCCGTCGGCCTGGGCATCGCCGATAGTGAGCAGGAGACCCAAGAGCCCGCCACGCAGGTCCGTCGCGTCTCCTACCCCGAGCTGAATGCGGCCGCTCAGGTCAACGCGCACCGCGGCTCCGCGACTGCCGGCGATGCTCTGAAGTGGTCGTAGATCGTCGCTGGTCGGTGCCGTGCCGCTGCCGTTGTGCTTGACGAGCGCACGCAGTGCCTCCCTGGTCGAACGTGCTGCACGCAGCTGAGCGGCGCTGACGGTCGCCTCGGTCGTTATCAACCCTGCTGCGGCTAGCCAGGCGCGGCCCGACTCGAGCTCTAGCAACTGGTCTGCGCCGCTCTCGATATCCCGCGTGTTGATGAACGACTGCACGCGCAGCAGCGGCATCGGAGCCGGTTTGGTCTCGTCGGAGGACACCCAGGACGGAAGTTGCATCTTCTTGCGAGTCTAGCGAGCCATGACCAGCTAAAGCTGTTGACAGGTCAGCTCTAACCTGCTAAACAGGTTAGATGGTTATGCCTCCAAGAACAGTCAGTAGCGGCCATCGCGGCATCCTCGGTCGCGTCGGTGACCGGGTCCGGGCTTGCGTCAGCGCCGCAGCGCTCGATCGCGAGCTTGCCAGCGGCGTCCCGGTGGATGCCAGCCCGCTGCTTGCGCGACGCGCCCGGGCGCTCAGCCGGCGGGCGGCGCCTCCTGAGCTCGGCAGCCGGCTGCGACGCATTGTGCGAGAGGCACACCAGCCAGCCGGACCCACGGCGCACGTTCGTGCCAACCGCGCGCGCGTGGTCGCGGCAGAGGACGAACTGCGACTGCTCGCCAGCCGCCTTGAATCATCCCGGCGAGTTTCGGTCGCGGGCCTCGCGAAGGTTCATGTCCTGCTCACGGACGGCACGGGCCCGCTCTACTACCGTGACAGTAGCGAGGACCTTGTCGGCGCGACCCGCGAGGCGATCGCGGCGCTCCGGTAATGCGTCCGCGCCGGCGGGGCCGGCGACGTTGTGTGGATCAGGCCACGGCGCCACGATTCAGGGGTACGCTTACGGCCATGAGTGAGAACTTCCGCATCAAGCACGGTTGGATCTACGTCAACGGCACCCGGCAGGACGACGGCTCGATTGAGCTCGGTACGGGCGGCGAGATGCGCTTCAGCCCGTTCGAGGCGGTCTCAGAGCGCGGGGACGCGCAGATCACCTGGGGCCACATCCTCACGGCGTCGGTGCAGCGGCTCGCCTTCTGGCGCCGTTAAGACGCTAGGGCAAGTCCGCGCGAGCCCCGCGCGTTTGGGGGATCGGACCACGGTCGTGCGACCGGCTCGGCCGGGTGAATCAGGGCTGATGCTCGGGCGTGTCGTGCCGGGTGAGGCCCTGAGGATTGCCTCGGTTGGTCGTGGCTGGGTTGTCGAGGTAGCGGTGGGGGGCTGGCACAGCTCCAGCGGGGTGCGGTCGGTTTCCGGGTCGCGGAGGCTGGGGTCGGCGCCGTGGGCGAGCAGCGAGCGGATGCTGTCGGGCCTGCCGTTTTGTGCCGCGACGTGAAGGGGAAGCCGTTGCCATTCGGCGTGGTGATCAGCGGGGTTTCCTTGTCCCTGGGTGTCCGTTGACCGGTGTGCCGGCGTCGATCAGCGAGCAGGCCCTGGATGCGCTCGGTGGTGCGTCGATTACGGCGTTGCCTGTGTTGCGTCAATCGGCACGACGTCAACTCGATAGATGTTCTCCGACTCCTGCTTGGCAGCCGCCGCGATGCCGGATACGAGCGATTCGACCTGATCACCGCGGAGCTGATCGTCGATGTCAAGGCGGGCGACAACCCATACCTGGCCGGGACTGATAAACATGGCGAGAAGTTCGCGAATGGCGGTTACTCCGGGGTAGGCGAGGAGAAACGCTCGTAGTTTCTCCTCGTCGGTTGGCTGGAGTGGCTGTCCGAGCAGCAATTCGTGTCCGCGCGCGACGAGCCGAAGGCCGGCACGGATGATCAGGAGCCCGATCAGCACGGCGGCTACCCCCTGGGGTATTGACGACCCGGTGATTTGAT
>Ga0302325_10004359_pt1 | contig 32750 bp, 22 predicted proteins | sample Palsa_T0_2_FD_201948 | JGI IMG/M metagenome (GOLD analysis project Ga0302325, IMG submission 201948) | Peat permafrost microbial communities from Stordalen Mire near Abisko, Sweden - Palsa_T0_2 | ecosystem: Environmental > Terrestrial > Soil > Palsa > Peat permafrost | place: Sweden: Abisko... | reverse complement strand
CAGAATCAATGAGCGCGCTCTGAAAACTATCGTCCGTGCGGCCGTGGCTCACAATCCTGACGGGTTGAAGGGGAAAACCCCGCAGATGCTGGCGGGATTCGGCCCAGAGTACACAAACAAAAGAAAACGCCATCTCTATAGGTGACATGAGTCTCGTCGTTTTTAATCGACCGCTTGGTCGACGTGGGTAACACCGTGATCGTCACCGAGCACAGCGCGGACGTCGTGCGTCGGGCGGACGGGGTGATCAAACTCGGCCCCCAAAGGCGGAAGCCGCGGCGGGCGGCGCGTTCCCTCAGGTACGTATCGGGCTACGCCGCCCGACATTGTTCTACTATGGCTATTCGATGCTAACCAGACGCGCCTTTCTCCAGTCCGCCGCACTCGCGGCATCCGTGCTCCCCGCGCGTGCTGCGAGAACCTACGCCACCGGCCGCCCGCCGCTCGCGGACCGCAAGTTCAGCAGCGACGTGGTGGAGGCCAAGATTCAGGATGTCAGGAAACGCATCGCGGACCCCGAAGTCGCCTGGATGTTCGAAAACTGCTTCCCCAATACCCTGGATACCACTGTTCGCACCGGAGAACTAGACGGCAAACCCGACACCTTCGTAATCACGGGGGACATCGATGCCATGTGGCTGCGCGATTCCGCGGCGCAAGTCTGGCCGTATCTTCCGCTCGCCAAGGACGACGCCAAGCTGAAAACCATGCTTGCGGGGGTAGTAAACCGCCAAGCGCGATGCGTCCGTATCGATCCTTATGCCAACGCTTTCAACTTCGGCGCTTCCGGCAGCGAATGGTCCGGGGACCACACCCGGATGAGGCCAGAGCTGCACGAGCGCAAGTGGGAGATCGATTCGCTCTGCTACACGGTCCGCCTGGCGCACGGCTACTGGAAGGCGACCGGCGACGACTCCTGCTTCGACCCGGCTTGGCAGCAGTCGGCCGCGCTGATCGTCAAGACTTTCCGCGAGCAGCAGCGTGAACGCGACCGCGGCCCCTATTCCTTCCAGCGGACTACCGAGAACCCCAGCGATTCCCTACCGCAAGGCGGCTACGGCAACCCGACGCGGCCCTGCGGCATGATTCATTCCGCCTTCCGCCCCTCCGACGACGCCTGCATTTTCCCCTTCCTGATTCCCTCGAACCTCTTCGCCGTGACCTCGCTTGAGCAACTCGCCGAGATATACACCAGCGCGCTCTCCGACCGCGCCTTCGCCGACGGATGCCGCGGGCTCGCTGCCGAAATTCGCGAGGGTATCGCCGCCTGGGCCGCGGGGCCTCACGGGCATCACGGCGAGATCTACGCCTTCGAAGCCGATGGCTATGGCAACCAGCTTTTCATGGATGACGGCAATGCCCCGAGCCTCCTGTCGCTGCCCTATCTGGGCTGTTGCGGAATGGACGACCCGCTTTACCGGCGAACACGTGCGTTCGTCCTGAGCGACGACAATCCTTACTTCTACCGGGGAGCCGCCGGCGAAGGTCTGGGCGGGCCGCATTCCGGGCTGGAGATGATCTGGCCGCTGGGGATCATCACGCGCGCCCTTACGACGCGCGACGAAAAGGAGATCGCCGCGTGCCTCGCGACCTTGAAAGGCACGCACGCCGGCACCGGCTTCATGCACGAGTCCTTTTTCCGGAACGACCCGACTCGTTATACGCGCAAGTGGTTTGCCTGGGCCAACACGCTGTTTGGGGAGTTGATCCTCCACATTCTGGACGCGCACCCGAGTCTGCTTGCCCGATAGGCGGTGTCAGCCTGATCCGGGCGAGTCGGCTATGGAGTGCGAGCATCCGCCAGGGACCCAAACCGGCGCTGAGGTTTTTCGAGGCTCGGAGTGCATGTATTCAAGAGACACAGGCCTACCGGACTCGCGGGATCTGCATCAGAGAGGCAGAAATGCAACTCAACGATTTATGTTTGGAGCTGGCGGAGGGATTTGAACCCCCGACCCTCTGATTACAAATCAGATGCTCTACCAACTGAGCTACGCCAGCCAAATGGGCAGGAGACGGGCATGGGACCCGCGACCAACGTCTTCGACGATTGTAGCTCGTCTGAAAATGAAAGACAACCGCGAGAGTTGACGTCGCGACGCTGACCGAACGTTGACCAGGGTGCTCCACGGGTGTGGAATTCAGGGTCCCGGATATTCTCGAAAGGTGGAGCGGGAGACGGGAATCGGACCCGCGACCAACAGCTTGGAAGGCTGTGACTCTACCACTGAGTTACTCCCGCATTCACACGATTATTGCTAATCTGCGCACGATTTTCCTCGCGTACCGGGTACCCCGCATTGGACTCTCGCTTCGCATGGATCGACCTCTCCAATTCTACTACAGCGTTCCACGTCTCGGGTGCTGCGTGTTGCGCACAGTTCGGTGACCGCTTCGCGCGCCTGAGTGGCGCGGCCTACGGCGGGGAAGACCCAGGCGAACAGCGCCGCGGTGGCGGGTCGTTACGGATCTTACGCTACGCTTTCCTCCATTACTTGTCGAATCGGCATGCGCCTCTTGAAACTCGCGCCGATCCTACTGGCCGGCAGTGCGCTGGCATGGCCCCAAACAGTGCCCCTTAAATCGGTAGGGTCCGTTCTCGAACGCTACCAGCAAGCTCTTGGCGGCGTGGACGCCATCAGGAAAGTGGAGTCGGGAACGTGGCGCGGTGAAATCGAGGAATCCGGCACGAAGGGCTAAGCGACGTTCCTGTCTTATGCCAAGCCTTTCAAGTTTCTGCAGAAGGTCACTTTATCCGACGGCCGCGAGATTCTCTCGGGATTTGACGGCAGCGTCTCGTGGTCAGTGACTTCACGGGGAGCCACCATCGACAAAGACACGCCAGTCGAATCCGTGCGCCGCGATGCCGACCTTTACTACCCGCTGCACCACCGCGACTACTTCCCGAAACTCGAATTTGCCGGTATCGCCGATTTCGAAGGCCGCCGCTGCTACTGGCTGCACGGGACCACCCACTGGGGCAAGGACAACAACCAGTCTTACGACGTCGAGACCGGGCTGCTGGCCGGCTACCGTTTTCAATCGGACAGTTCGTCGTCCGCCAAGACGATCACGGCATTGTTTCAAGAATACAAAGCTTCGGTGGTCCGTTGGTGGCCACCAAAACCATTATGCGCGCCGCCGATGGCACGCAGTCCTTCACCATCAAAGCGGTGACTTATGAACCTATAGCCGATTCCATTTTTGAATTGCCACAGGCCGTCAAGGCGTTGCTGAAGTAAGTGCCGGCAACCCCTTGCCGTGTGCCGCTCAAGCGGCGGACATACGGCGCACCATCTCCCAGGCGCGCATCACGTGCGCACGCGTGGTGCCCATATTGCCGATGGCCAGGTGCAGCGTATACCTGCCGCGCAACACGGTGTGCGAGAGGAAGAATTCGCCCGACGCGTTCACGGCTTCGAGCAGACGGCGATTGTCGTCGTCAGTGCCCTTATAGCGGAAGCAAACTACCGATAGCGGCGCGGGCGCGGAGCGTTCGAAATGCGGATCGGCGTCCACGGCCGCGGCCAACTCGTGCGCCCAGGCGATCTGGTTGCGGATCATGTCCGCCAGCTTCTCGCGGCCGAAATAGCGCATCACGAACCAGAGCTTCAGCGCGCGGAAGCGGCGTCCGAGCGGCACGCCGTAGTCCATGTAGTTCACCGCGCGGCCATCCTGAGCGGTGCGCAGATACTCCGGCACCAGCGAGAAGGCCCGCCGCAGAATATCGGGCCGGCGGGTGTAGAACGCGCTCAGGTCGAAAGGAGTGAAGAACCACTTGTGCGGGTTGACCACCAGCGAATCGGCGCGCTCGGCGCCGTTCAGAATGTGACGGAACTCCGGCACGATGGCGGCCGAACCGGCGTAGGCGGCGTCCACATGCAGCCACAGCCGGTGGCGTTCGGCGATATCGGCGATGGCCGGCACGGGGTCGATGCTGGTGGTGGATGTGGTGCCCACTGTGGCCACCACGCAGAAGGGCCGCAAGCCGGCCGCGATATCGGCCTCCACCGCCGCCGCCAGCGCTTCGGGACGCATGCGGAATTCTTCGTCCACGGGAATCTTGCGCACGTACTGCTGGCCGATGCCGATGGCGATGGCGCCCTTCTCGATGGAGGAATGCGCCTGATCGGAACAATACAGCGTCAGCCCGCGGGAAGCGCCCAGGGTGCGCGCCTCCGGATCGGCCAATTCGCGCGCGGCCGCGATGGCGTGCATGCTGCTGGTCGATGCCGTGTCATAGATGATGCCGAACACGCCGTCGGGCAACCCCATCCACTGGCGAAGCCAGTCGAGCACCACTTGTTCCAGCTCTGTGGCGGCCGGCGAAGTCTTCCACAACATGGCGTTGGCATTCAGCGAAGCCGAAAGCAGTTCCGCAATAATGCCGGGGCCCGGCGCGGTATTCGCGAAGTATGCCATGAATCCGGGATGGTTCCAGTGCGTGATGGCCGGCACCACCAGGCGCTCGAAATCCTCAAGCAAGCGCTCCATGGGCTCGCCCTGCTCCGGGCCGGATGCCGGCAGCGCGTCCACAAGCTGGCCTGGCTCTATCCGCGGGAGCACGGGATACGCTTCCGGCTGCGAGAGGTAATCGGCGATCCAATCGACGGACTCGTGCGCAAAGCGGCGAAACTCTTCCGGTGACATTTCCTTATTGGATCATTTTGTGCGGCCGGCAGCGGGAATGCGACCTGTCCGAATTCGAGGCCGTGCGGCGCCAGCGGCATCGCGCGATACTAGACCTTATGCATCGGATCATATGCGCGCTTCTTCTGTTAACACCCTTCGCCGGCGCCCAGACGCGCCATTTGTTGTTGCGGAATCCGGCGCTCAGCCGGACTCAGATCGTGTTCTCCTACGCGGGCGATCTGTGGACTGTTCCGCGCGAGGGTGGCGATGCCAAACGGCTCACCGCGGGACCGGGGGTGGAGACCGACCCGGTGTTTTCGCCGGATGGATCGCTGATCGCTTTCACCGGTGAATACGACGGCAATGTGGATGTCTTCGTCATGCCGGCCTCGGGCGGTGTGCCGCGGCGGCTGACCTATCATCCGGGGCAGGACTCAGCCGTGGGCTGGACGCCTGACGGCAAGCGTGTGCTGTTCGTCTCGGGGCGCGCGATTCCCAACGATGGTGCGCGGCTATACACGCTGCCGGTCGAAGGCGGCGGACTGCCCGAAGAACTGCCGCTGCCGATCGCCTTGGAGGGAACTTACTCCGCCGACGGCTCGCACCTGGCCTACGTGCCGTTGTTTCAGTGGCAGCAGGCGTGGAAGCGATACCGCGGCGGACAGACGCGCAAGATCTGGATCGCCAACCTGGCGGATTCGAGCATCGTGAAAATCCCGCGGGAAAATTCCAACGACTTCAATCCGATGTGGGTTGGCGAGCGGATCTACTTTCTCTCCGATCGGGAAGGCCCGGTGACGTTATTCTATTACGACACGAAGACTAACAAGGTCACGCGCGCCGTGGCCAACCATGGGCTGGACTTCAAGTCGGCTTCGGCGGGGCCGGGCGCGATCGTGTACGAGCAGTTTGGCGAACTGCACCTGTACGATCTGAAGACCGGGCAAACCAAGGCGGTGGCGGTGACGCTGGCGGGCGATCTGCCCGAGTTGCGGCCGCATTATGTGAACGTCGCCAAGCGGCTGCGGAATGCCGATATCTCGCCGAACGGCTTGCGCGCGGTGTTCGAGGCGCGCGGCGAAATCTTGACCGTGCCGGCGGACAAGGGCGATCCGCGCAACCTCACGAACACCACGGCGGCGATGGAGCGCGAACCGGTGTGGTCGCCCGATGGGCAGAGCATCGCCTATCTGTCGGACGAATCGGGCGACTACGCGCTGCAAGTTCGCAACCAGGACGGCACGGGCGAGGTGCTGAAGATCCCGCTGGGCAAGGCTTACTACACTACGCCGCGATGGTCGCCGGACAGCAAGAAGATCGCCTACCAGGACAACCACAATCATCTGTTTTACGTGGACCTCGCGGTGAAGAAGCCGGTGCTGGTGGAAACGGACTTTTACTTCAACGGCGGCGGTCTGGCGCCGGCGTGGTCGCCGGACAGCCAATGGCTGACTTACTCGAAGACGCTGAAGAGCCACATGGCGGCGATTTATCTTTACTCGCTGGCGGATGCTAAAAGCACGCAAGTTACCGATGGGATGAGCGATGCCGAGAATCCGGTATTCGACAAGAATGGCAAGTACTTGTACTTTACCGCCAGCACCAATTCGGGTGTGGCTATGCAGCCGGATATCGAGAGTTTTTCGCGGCCAGTGACAGCGAGTGTGTATCTGATTGTGCTGGCCAAGAGCGAAGCGTCTCCGCTGGCGCCGGAAAGCGACGACGAGAAGAAGAAGGACGAGCCGAAAAAAGATAGCGCTAAAGACGACGCCAAAAAGGACGACAGCAAAGGCGACGCCAAAAAAGACGATGCCAAGAAAGACGATAAGGACAAAGACAAGAGCGCCGAAAAGGCCGACGCCAAAGTGGAAGTGAAAGTCGATCTCGAGAAGATCGGCCAGCGCATTCTGGCGCTTCCCATGCCGGCCGTCCGGTACGTGGGGCTGGAGGTGGGGAAAGCGGGAGTGGTTTACGCCATCGAAGTTGGGGCGTTTTCGCCGCAGGCGCCGCCGGTGGCCACGGTCCGCCGCTTCGATCTGAGCAAGCGCAAGACGGACGTAGTCATTGGCGGCGTAAAGACCTTCCAGGTATCGTTCACGGGTGAGAAGATGCTGTACCAGCAGGATGACAAATGGACCATCGCCGAACCGCCGCCTATGCCCGACGGTCCCGACGGGCCGCCGCCGAAGCCGGGGAACGAAAAGACGCTCAAGACTCAGGATCTGGAAGTGAAGGTGGACCCGCCGGCGGAATGGAAACAGATGTTCCACGAAGTCTGGCGCATCGAGCGCGAATACTTTTACGACCCGCACCATCACGGCCTCGACCTGCAGGCCGCCGAAGAACGCTATGGCGTGTATCTGGACGGCCTGGCGTCACGCGACGACTTAAACTACCTGCTGACCGAGATGCTGGGCAACCTGACCGTCGGACACATGTTCCTGGGCGGCGGCGACCGGCCGGAAGTCAAGCACGTGCGCACGGGAATGCTAGGGGCGGACTACAAGATCGAGAACGGACGCTACCGTTTCGCGCGCGTTTACGACGGCGAGAACTGGAATCCCGATCTGAAAGCGCCGTTGACGCAGCCGGGTGTGAGCGTGGCCACGGGCGAATACCTGCTGGCGGTGAATGGGCGGGAGTTGCGTGCCGCGGACAGCATCTACAGTTTCTTCGAGGCGACCGCGGGGAAGACCACGTTGCTGAAGGTGGGGCCGGATCCCTCGGGCGCCAATTCACGCGAGGTGAAGGCGGTGCCGGTGGAAGATGAATCCGGCCTACGGCACCTGGCGTGGATCGAGGACAACCGCCGCAAGGTCGATCAAATGACCGGCGGGCGCGTGGCTTACATCCACATGCCCGATACCGCCTTCGGCGGCTACACCAGCTTCATGCGCTACTTCTTCGCGCAGGTAGACAAGGACGCGGCAATCGTCGACGAGCGCTTCAATCATGGCGGCGCGCTGGCCACCGACATCATCGAGTATCTGCAGCGCAAGCTGATGAGCGTGGCTACTACGCGGGACGGAGCGGACATGCTACAGCCGCAGGGCGCGATTTTCGGACCGAAGGTGATGATTATCAATCAATTCGCAGGCTCGGGCGGCGATGCCATGCCGTGGTACTTCCATCGCGCGGGAGTAGGCAAGCTGGTCGGCGAGCGCACCTGGGGAGGGCTGGTCGGGCTGACCGGATATCCCGAGTTGATGGACGGCGGCATGGTGATGGCGCCCAGCTTTGCAATTTGGAACCCCAACGGAACTTACGATATCGAGAACCACGGCATTGCGCCGGATATCGAAGTGGAATACGATCCGGCGGTGGTGCGGCAAGGACACGACCCGCAATTGGAGAAGGCGATTGAGGTGGTGATGGAAGAACTGAAGACCAATCCGCCGCCGGCGCTGAAGAGGCCGCCGTATCCCAATTATCAGACGAAGTAAGGTGTGCGATAGAATTGCGCTGATGGCGCGAATCTGTGTTCTCCTGTGCATCTGTCTCTCGCCGCTGCGCGCCCAGACCGGTCCGCTGGGCGGCCTCGACGAATACGTGGCACGGGCAATGCAAACGTTCGATGTGCCTGGCGCGGCTGTCGCCGTTGTGCAAAATGGCGAAGTCGCGCTGGCCAAGGGCTATGTCGTGCGGCGGATGGGCGAGCCGGCGCGCGTGGACGAACACACGCTGTTCGGCATCGGCTCGAATACCAAAGCATTCACCACCGCGGCTCTCGCAATGCTGGTCGATGAAGGCAAGCTGAATTGGGACGATCCGGTGATCGCCCATCTCGAGTGGTTTCAAATGTACGACCCTTACGTCACCCACGAGATCACCATCCGCGACCTGTTGACCCACCGGAGCGGCATGGGGCTGGGCGAGGGCGACCTGTTGTTCTTTCCGCCGTCCACCTACACGCGCGACGAGATTCTGCGCAAGCTCCGTTTCATGAAGCCGGCTTCCAGTTTTCGCAGCCACTACGCCTACGACAACCTGCTGTATCTCGCCGCCGGACAGATCGTCCCCACGGTCACGGGACAACAGTGGGAGGATTTCGTGCGCGAGCGGATCTTCGGTCCGCTGGGGATGACGGACAGTAACACCAGCGTAGCAAGCTATCGTCCCGGCGATAACTTCGCCACGCCGCACTCGGAAGTGGAGGGCAAGCTCACGCCGCTCGAGCCCGCCAGGATCGACAACACCGCGCCGGCGGGCGCTATCAACTCGAGTGCCAGCGACATGGCCAAGTGGGCGAGCGTCCAGTTGAATGGCGGAGCGATTCCGGGATCGGAACGGAAGCGGCTGTTCAGTGAGCGCCAGGGCAAGGAGATGTGGTCGCCGCAGACGATTCTTCCCGTCTCCGATCCGCCATCCGCGCTGGCGGCTCTGCACACGGATTTCGCCGCTTACGGGCTGGGCTGGGTTCTCCGCGAGTATCGAGGCCACAAGATGGTTGGCCACACGGGCTGCCGGGCTACGTGTCGCAAGTCACATTGATTCCGATATGAAGCTAGGGGTGATCGTGCTGACTAATCAGGAATCCGCGGGAATGTTCAGTTCCGTCACCTATCGTATCCTTGATAACTACATGGATAACTACATGCACGCGCCGGGAGTAGACTGGCTGAAAGCTTTCGACGACCTGACGAAGCAACAGCGGGCGAAGGCGGACGAAGCCGTGGCCAAGGCGGCATCCGCGCGCGCGGCGGATTCCAAGCCATCGCTGCCGCTCGAAAAGTACGCAGGCCGTTACACGGATGCGTGGTATGGCGAGATATCGATTGAAATCGCGCAAGGGAAGCTGGTCATGCGGTTCAGCCACAATCCGGCGCTGACCGGCGATCTGGAGCACTGGCGGTACGATACCTTCAAAGCCCGTTGGCGCGATCGCAGCTTGGCGGCGGATGCGTTTGTGACGTTCGCGTTGAACGCGGACGGATCCATCCGGCGGGTGAATATGGTCCCGGTTTCTCCTTTGACGGATTTCAGCTTCGACTTTCAGGACTTACTGCTGACGCCGGCTCCGGGCAAGCCGCCGTCTGCCGACTACCGAAAGAAATAAGGGCTGAGCCATGCCTGCGCCAACCGATCGTCTTTCCGGCACGTTCTGGCTCCTGTTCTTCTACGACGTGTGCGAGGAGATCCGGCTGGATGAATTGCGCGCCATCCTGGGGGCGCAGCCAGCCGGGCGCGAACCCAGTTTCCGGCGGCCCACGCCCGAATACGTACGCTTTGAGAAGCCGCCAGTAATCGAGTCCCTGGAACCGCTGCTGCTCGAAAGCGGCGAGCGGTTGCAGGCGCAGATGCACTACTACGAATACGGTGTGGTGTCGATCGAGCTGCAATTGACCTTTGAGTTCGATTGGCCGGAATTGCTACGCCTCTCGAGCCGGTCCATCGCAGCGCCGGAGATCGAGAAGCAGGCCGCCGATGGCGTCCGGCGCAACCTGGCGCGCGCGCGTCCGGCCTTGGTGAAACCTTACACCGACTGGCTGACGGAAGATTACTACATCATCCAGCTGCGCCCGGTGATGAAGGTCGACGGCAGCCCCATGACGGCCGAAGAATTGATCGCGGAGCGCGGCGACGATATTGCGCAGGTGGTACGCGGAGAAGAGATGCGCCTGGCAGAGGACGAGCGCATGGAGATCCTGCAATCGCGCCGCTCGTATTATCCGGACGACCTGGTGGTGATCGGGTGGACCGCCGCGCTGGTCTACGACACGCCGGAAGGCGCGCTGCCTGTGATGCAATTGTTGGAGTACGCCAATTCGCAATTGATCGAGTTCCGTTATTACGACGACATGCTGACGCGCTTGCTGGCGGACGTGTACCGGTCGCTAGACAAGGGCACGGGCGTGCTGGCGCGCTGGCGTCTCGCGCGGGAAGCCGGACGCCTGAACACGATCCGGCTGGATGTGCGCGAGCTGACCGAGCGCATGGACAATTCGATCAAGTTCCTCAGCGATATGTATTCCGCGCGCGTCTACCGTCTGGCCGCGGGCAAAGTAGGCGTGACGGATTACCGCCGGCTTGTGGACGAAAAGCTGCACACGGCCGGCGATCTGTACCAGTTCATGATGGACCAGTTCCAGCAGGGCCGCGCTTTTGTGTTGGAGCTGATGGTGGTGGTGATTCTGGTGATTGAGCTGGTGTTCCTGTTCGAAGGAAAGATGTGAAGCGGGTCGCACCTCCACAGAGCAGATCGCAGGCGATCTGACGCCGGCGTGCTCAGTCACTCAGGTGCTGCTACCAGCGGAGATGAGCCGGGTCACGTGCCCCACTGCAGGCGTGGACGAGCGAAGCATCCGCCGGCAATGCTATTCTGTACCTCATACAAGCGTGCGATAGTTGCACGAGATGCTGTCCAGCACGCATGTCGCGCGGCCAATATGGCAACATCTTCCGCCAGCCCGGCTTCCAAAACCAACTCGCTCGTACGGGCGCTCGGAGTGAGCGACTTAACCTGGCTATACCTTGTCGCGGTGGTCAATCTGAACATCGTACCCGTAGTTGCCGTGGCAGGCTTCCAGGTGATGTGGTTATGGTGCGTCGCCATCCTGCTGTTTTTTGTGCCGCAAGGAATTAGCGTCATCGAACTGGCGGAGCATATGCCTGGCGAGGGCGGCCTCTACCTCTGGACCAAGGAAAGCTATGGCGATTTCCACGGCTTCCTCTGCGGCTGGTGCTATTGGATGACCAACATGTTTTTCGTGCCGTCGCTGCTGTTTTACGTGACCGGCGTGACCACTTATATTGTTGGCGGCAGCATGGCTACGCGACTCAACGATAGCCGCTTGTTCTTTTTCTTTCTCACGGTCTCGCTTCTATGGATCACGGTCTTTGCCAACGTTCGCGGACTGGGCGTAGGCAAGTGGGTGAACAATATCGGGGGCATCGGTGCCCTCACGATCGGCGGCGCCCTGATCGTAATGGGCGCGGTCGTAGTCACCGAACACCGGGGTTTTATGCACTGGAAGGATCTGGCGCCCGGCAGCCTGGGGAGTCTGCCGCTGGCTTCGTTCGGCGTCCTCTGTCTAGCACTGGTCGGCATGGAGCTGGGGCCGATCATGGGCGATGAGGTTCGCGATCCGCGCCGGACCATCCCGCGCAGCGTCGTGTGGGGTGGCAGCCTTTCTGCCTTGCTGTACGTGGGGTGCACGCTCGCGCTGCTGATGGCGGTGCCGCAATCGCAGATGGCGGTGGTGCAAGGTCTGCTGCAGGCGGTTGACAAGATGAGCGCCTCGTTTGGCCTGGGTTGGATACTGCTTCCGCTGGCGGTGCTGATGGCCGCTTCCATCGCGGGATCCACTTCGGCCTGGGTGAGCGGCTCGGCGCGCATTTTGTTTGTTTGCGGTCTGGACCGCTATTTGCCCAAGGCCCTCGGCAAAGTCCATCCCCGGCACCATTCTCCGCATGTGGCGTTGATCATGTTCGGAGTGCTGGCGTCGTCGATCATCGCCATGAGTTTCATCGGCGCCTCGGTGCAGGAGGCTTACTTGACTTTGTTGGATCTGGCCGTCGCGCTACAGATGATCTCCTACATTTATCTCTTCCTCTCGCTGCTCAAGCGCGCGTTCTCCAAATCGTCGCCGCCCAGGTACTTCCGCCGGCCGGTGTTGCAACTGGCCTCGGTAATTGGCGTGAGCATGGCGGCTCTGGGATTCGCGATGGCCTTTGTGCCATCCCGCCAAATCGCATCCATCGGATCGTTTGAATTGAAAATGTTCCTGACGCTGGGTTCGATTCTGGCCTTGGCGAGCGGACTATTTTTCTATTATTCGCGGCTTCGGCCGGAGCCGGAGCCAGAGCCGGAACTTTCCACGGTATAAAGGTACTTTCCGGGAGGCTGCGTGCGATGGTACCACCGAAAACTTGCAGATGGTCTTACAATCGCCCAGGCGCGCCCGGAGCACGCCCGACAGCTCGAAGAACTTCAGCGCATCTGTTTCCCCACGCTGGCGGATGACGAGCGCTTCAAGTATGCGCACTTCCTGAAGCACATGGAGTTGTTCGACGACGGGCAGTTTGTCGCTCTGGATGGAGACATCGTAGTCGGCGCGACGGCTACGCTGCGGCTGGATTTCGACCTGAACCATGTGGACCACACCTTCGCCGACATTATCCAGGGCGGCTGGCTGACCTCGCACCAGCCGGACGGCGCATGGCTGTACGGAGCTGACGTGAGTGTGCGGCCGGAATATCGCGGCCGCGGCCTGGCAACGGCGCTATATGCCGCGCGGCAGGAAGTAGTCTGGAGACTGAAGCTCAAAGGGCAAATCACCGCTGGCATGATTCCCGGCTACGGCCCGCTGAAAGAAACAATGCCGGCCGAGGAATACTACGAAGGCGTGCTCGAGGGCCGCATCCGGGACCCGACGGTTTCCATGCAGATGAAGGTGGGCTTCGAACCGCGCGGCCTGCTGTCGAATTATCTGAACGATCCGGTTTGCGATAACTACGGCGTACTGCTGGTGCTGGATGCCGGGAAGAGCGTGCGCGGCGCATCCAGGGAACATGCGATGTCGTATATTCGAATCGATACTGAAATTCCGGGGCCGAACGCGAAGCAGATGCTGGCACGGCGCGCCGCTGCCCTGCCCTCGGGCTTGGGTCGCGCCACCGATGTGGTGGTGGAACGCGCAGAAGGCGCGCTGGTTTTCGACGTGGATGGAAACACGTTGATCGACCTGGCGGGCGGCATTGGAATGCTGGCCGTAGGCCACTCGCCCTCACCCGTGGTACAGGCGGTCCAAAAGCAGGCGGAGAAATTCATCCATCCCTGTGCATTGGTCGCTACTTACGAGCCCTATGTTGCCCTGGCGGAGCTGCTGAACGAAATCACGCCAGGTACATTTGCGAAGAAGACTCTGCTCGCGAACAGCGGGGCCGAGAGCGTGGAAAACGCGGTGAAACTGGCGCGCAAGTTCACGGGACGATCCACCGTGATCTGTTTCGAAGGCGCCTATCATGGCCGGACGCTGCTGACTCTGAGCCTGACCAGCAAGTACGGGCTGTTCAAGGCCGGCTTTGGTCCGTTCGCTCCCGAGATCGTGCGGCTTCCCATCCCGAACGTCTATCGCACGCCGCCAGGCATGCGCGAGGACGAATACGTCGGTTTCGGGATCCAGCAACTGGAGCAGGCGATGGTCACCCAGGTTGACCCCACGGCAGTGGCCGCCATCATCATCGAGCCGGTGCAGGGCGAGGCTGGCTTTCTGCCGGTGCCACCGCGATTTCTCCAGCGCATTCGCGAGCTTTGCGATCGGCACGGCATGGTGATGATCGCCGATGAGGTGCAGTGCGGATGTGGGAGAACCGGCCGGCTTTTTGCCGTCGAGCACTACGGCATCGTTCCCGACCTCATCGTTTCCGCCAAGTCGCTGGGCGCGGGGATGCCGATCGGCGCCGTCACCGGCAGGGCGGAGATCATGGACTCCGCGCACCTCGGCGGCATCGGCAGCACTTACGGCGGCAGTCCAATGGCGTGCGCGGCGGCGGTCGAAGCGCTGAATATGATTCGCCAGCCCGATTTTCTGGCGCACGCGAGACGCCTGGGCGATGCGATGCGGGAGGTGCTGCTCGGTTGGAAAGAACGCTGGTCGATCGTGGGGGATGTGCGCGGACTTGGTCCGATGATGCTGATCGAACTGGTGGCGGACCGTGCAAGCAAGACGCCGCTGCGGCCCGAGGATACCCTGCGGGTTATTCGCCAGGCAGTTTCGAAGGGCGTCGTGCTCATCCGAGCGGGCCTCTATAGCAACTGCATTCGCTTCCTTCCGCCGCTCAACATGCCGGAGGACATGCTCCGGGAGGCGTTGACCGCCGTCGGGGATGCGATCGAGGAAGTCTGTCCCACTACGAGAGCCGGCTAGAAAGCCGGCTGCGGCCAGAATTGGCCGCCCTCCAGCGCTCGCGCGGACAACTTATTCCATTATCCGCATCTGAATCCGCGACCCGTCCGCGCCGCCGATATACACACGTTCGAACGCCTTCTGGAATTCGTTCGATGGGACTTTGGGAATCTCGACGAATTTCTGCGGATTGCGGTCCGTCAGCGGAAACCACGAGCTCTGCACCTGCACCATGATCCGGTGTCCCTGGCGCCAGGTATGCGCAATATCCGGCAGATAGAATGTGATCCGGTCAGGCTGGTTCGGAACAAATGGTACCGGCTTCTCGAAACTTCTGCGGAACTTACCGCGGAAGGGCTCGCCGCGGATCAATTCCTGGTATCCGCCCATCGGCGCTGTGTTCACCGCCAGAGCTGCCGGCGCCGCTCCTAACGCTGGCGCCGCGCCGCCGGCCGGCACCGCGTTGTTATAGTCGGGATAATCGTGCGGGAACACGTCGATCACCTTCACGTCGAAATCGGAGTCCGTGCCGGACGTAGAGACCTTCAAATCCACCTGAATCGGCCCGAAGACCGACACGTCATGGTCCAGTGGTTCGGTCTGGAACACCTGCACATCCGGACGCATGGCGGCGAACCGCTGGTCCTCGGTCATATACGAACCGAGTATCCGCTGCACGATACGGTCCACGTATGGTACCGGTTTGTTTGGGTCCGAAAGGTACTCTTCGAATCCCGCCTCCGCCGGCCGGTTCCATTCGAGCTTGCCGTGGGCAGCCAGGAAAAGGTCGGTGGGTTGGGCTGCGCGGGGCGGCCACGCGTCGAACCGGCGCCACTGGTTCATGCCCGTTTGAAACAACCACGCTTTGGGGAACTTGCCGTCACCGCGGCCCTTGAGGTAGAAGAGGAAGAACGGCAATTCGATGTGTTCCCGGTAGTACACTCCGGTCTTCGCGCCGAAGTTGATGTTGCCCAGCCGGTCGCCATCGCCGCGTGCGAAACCACCGTGATTCCACGGACCCATTACCAGCATGCCGGGCGGCGGCGTGTTCTTCTCCATGAAATCGAACTGCCGCAGCAGGCCCTGTGGGTCTTCGGTATCGTACCAGCCGCCCACCAGCATCACCGCCGGCTTGATGGCCTTCAGGTACTTCCAAATCGCCCTGGATTGCCACTCTTCGTCGTAGGTGGTGTGGTCGATATTCATGTTCCACATGGGCTGCTTGTGCTTGAAGTACTTCTCGTCGGCGTTGGCCAGCGATCCCAGGCTGAGGTAGAAGTCGTAACCATCGGGTGTTTCGAAGTCAAAGGGCAGCGTGCGTGGAGGCGGCGCGGGATCGCCCTCGCGATTGCGGAACCCCATGTAGAAGCTGAACCGGTGCGCCAGCATGAAGGCGCCGTTGTGGTAAACATCGTCGCCCATGTAGTAATCCGTGACCGGAGCCTGCGGCGACACCGCCACTAGAGCCGGATGTGCGTCGATCATACCGGCTGTCGCGTAGAACCCTGGCTGGGACACTCCCCACATTCCGACTTTGCCGGTATTGCCGGGAACGTGCTTCACCAGCCAATCGACCGTGTCATAGGTGTCGGTGCTTTCGTCGGTATCTTTCGGCCCGCTCTTCACCGGTTTGTGCGGGCGGATGGTAACGAAATCGCCCTCGCTCATGAAGCGGCCGCGGACGTCCTGGTAAACGAAAATGAACTTCTCCCGTTCAAACAGCTCAGAGGGCCCCAGGTTCGCCCGGTACAGGTCAACACCATATGGCGCCACGCTGTAGCCCGTCCGCTGCATCAGGATCGGATACGTCCTGCTATCACTGAACACGTCCTTGGGCACGTAGACTGACGTGAACAGCTTGGCGCCGTCGCGCATGGCGATACGGTATTCGAACTTCGTGTAGTTCTCGCGGATGAAGGCGGTACGGTCGACCGATGTGGCGACGGTGTTCGTTCGGGTGGCAGCCGCCCCGGGCTCCTGAGCGGGCACCATTTGAGCCAGCAACACGAAAGTGAACAGGACGCGCATGGAGGAGATTCTATCGTAGCGGAACCGCGGCCCGCTTGAACCGGAACGAGAATAGTAAGCGGTTGTCTACACGGTCGTTTTCAAGGGTGAACGTCAGGCAGCAGCAAGGTATCGCTTCGTGCAAATTATTACACTGGCGTGGCGGGGAACATCAACCTCGATTCCAGATGGTGACTCAGAAGCAGGACACGACTGCCTCTAACGGGGGATCTGGGCAGCCACTCGAATTGCGCCGCCGATCCGGCGAGGGCGGCCTCGCCACGCGGGATGCGTTCCGTCCTCCCAAGTTGGAGGCGAACCCTGCTACCGCAGCTACTACCTCTGCTACTCCATGGGCTCCAATGGTCATGGCGGCGATCAGCGCGGCCATCCCGGCGGTGGCGCTGCTGGGCTGGATCCTGAACGTGCCGTCGTTGGAAAGTGCGATTCCCGGAGTGACCCGCATGAACCCGATGACTGCCGTCTGCCTGTTGGCGGTCAATGCCGGCTGGGTTCTGCGGCGGCACAGACATTACGCCATCCTAGGCAAGGTTCTGGCATTGGCGGCCGCTGGCTGTGCTGCGTTCCGGCTTTACGAATACTGCTCTTCATCGAGCTCCATTTTGGATTTCATCCTGTTTCATCAACGCATTCTCGATCAAGCCTTCCCGAATAAGATCGCTCCTAACGCCGCTTTCGCGCCGTTGGTGCTGGGACTGAGTGTGGGAACGCATTCATATTCAGGCAAACGGCTCGAATTTTCTTCCTGGCTGGCGCTGGCCGGTGGAGCATTTACCTTCTTTGCGCTGCTTGGATATGCATATCAAGCCGCGTTGCTTTATGCCATTCCAAGGCAGACGCCCATGGCCCTAAACACCTGCATCGCGGCGCTTTTTGCGAGCCTGGTCTTGTTGTCGGGCGCGGACGGATTTCGGGTGACGAAGCCACTACGCGCGCGAGCCGCGGGCGGTTACGTTGCGCGGCGCCTATTGCCCGCCGCCCTGCTCCTTCCTGTCGCGATGGGACTTATCAAACAAGTTGGCGAACGCTTCAAGTGGTTTGCACCGGGATACGGAGTCGCGCTCTTTGCAACCGGCGACATCGCACTGATATGTTTCGTCATCCAACGGACCGCATCCAGGTTGAACGATATCGACTTCGAGCGTGCGCGGCACCAGGCGGCGGTTCAAAATGCGAACCTGCAGCTCTCAGAGATTACTGAACGACTGACCCTGCAAGCCCGTGAATTAAATCTAGCTCAGGAGCTATTGAAGATTGAAGCTGTCCGCGACCCCTTGACTGGAGCGTTCAATCGACGCCACCTTGAGAATCTGCTGCGCCTGACGTTCAACCAGCCGCGAAACGAATCGACATGTTTCGGCGTTTTAATGATCGACATCGACCATTTCAAGTTGCTGAACGATTCCTTAGGACACCAATCGGGAGACACCGCGCTGCGCGAGGTTGCGCCTATCATGGCCGAGAGCGCGCGGGATGGAGACACCATTTGCCGTTATGGCGGCGAAGAATTCGTAGCGGTTGTCGCCCAAGTCACAAATCAGAGTCTTCTGGCCTGTGCGGAGAGGATAAGAACCGCGGTTTGCGCGGCGACGGTTCCCGTTGAGAATGACGCTGTCTTCAAGGTGACAATCTCGATAGGCGGCGCTCTTGACTGCAATTCGTTCTCGTCGCCGGCCGAGATGCTACACGCTGCCGATTCCGCCCTTTATTGTTCGAAGGACCAGGGGCGTAACCGCACGACGATTTGGAACTCCTCAAAGACCTGAATCGCCCCCTCGCGCCGAACGTTTACAAACATTTGCAGTCCGGGAAGGCAGGCAACCGTCCAATGAGGTGGAGGTAGAAAGATGCTGAAAAAGGTTGGACTTGCAACTCTGGCGCTGGCAGGGTTGATGGCGGTCGCGAGCCCGAAGGCCAACGCGGCTGTGCGGTTCGGAATCGGGGTTGGAGTCCCGGCTTACACCGCCCCGTACGCGTACCCTTACGGTTATCCGTACCCGGCTTATGGGCCTTACGCTTATGGTTATCCTTACGCCGGTCCCTCGATAGCCCTTGGCTTTGGCTACGGCGGCTCGGGTTACGGCGGCTACGGCCGCGGCGGCTACGGTTATCGCGGCGGTGCGGTGTATCGCGGCGGCGGCCATGTGAGTGGAGGTTTCCACGGAGGCGGTTACCATGGTGGCGGCCACGGCGGCGGCCGGCGGTAATTACGCCGCGACCCGGCTCCTTACACCGGCGTCATCACCATCTCGTCCTTGGGGATGCTTTCGAGCATCCCCGTTCCGACCTCCAGATGTTGATTCATTAGCAGATGCGGCGTATGCGCCATCCACTCGGCTAACGAAATATCCTGGTATTCGCCGGTCTTGAACATCTCGAGAAACACCAGATCCGAGTCACCCGTGTTCTCGATGTAGTGCGGGTTGGAAATCGGAATGTATCCTACATCCCCCTCTTCAAAATCCATGGTTCGCGCGGTGGAAGCGGCCGCGAAAACCGTCATGCGCCCTTTGCCGGAGATGTAGTATTGCCATTCGTCCGCATTGGGATGCCAATGTAATTCACGCAATCCGCCTGGCTTCAGCGTGACTATCGCGGCGGAAATCGGCGTCACCGGAAAGATCTTTGAATCGACGATCTTCACTTCGCCGCCGCGCGTAACCTTGGTGGGCTGCATCGCGCTGGCCTTAAAGTCGAAACGCTTTGGCACAGTCCCAGTTCCCTGCGCCGCTTCGGTCTGCTCTGCTTTCAACTCGCCGGGCAGGGCTGCCTGAAAGATGAATAGCTCCTTCCTGGGAACCTTGTCGAACGCAGCTTGCGGCACGTTGAAATTCTTGGCGAGGACTTCCTTCGGCGTATGCGACAACCAATCCGTCAGCAGGAATGTATGGAACTCGTCGAAGTTGCCGTTGTCGAATACAAGCAGAAAACGGCAACCATCCGGGCCCAGACCCTGGATCGAATGCGGAACTCCGGGCGGAAAGAGCCAGAGGTCGCCCTCCGTCACGTCGCCGACGAAACTCCTTCCCTCGTGGTCCACGGCGGTGATACGGGCGTTGCCGTTCAGCATGATGGCCCATTCCGCTTCCACGTGCCAGTGAAGCTCGCGGACGCCGCCAGCCGTCAGCCGCATTTCCACCCCCGCGATGGTTGTCGAGATTGGCAATTCGCGCACCGTGACCTGGCGCGTCCAGCCACCGCTCTCGATACGCTTGTGCGCCAGAGAGAAGGAATACTTGAATGGTTTGACGGTGCCGCTATCGGTGGGGGGAGACCACTCGGAATCGGGATTTTGTGCCGCCAGAGGCAGGTTCTGCGGGCCGGGATCAGTCTCATTGGGCGCATTATGGCTGGCTGGCCGCTGCGCCTGCGGAGTTGCGTCCGCATCCCTCGGACCGGCAATGGTCAGGGTTGCGGCCGTTGCCAGCAACGCCGAGCCCAGTCCAAATGCTTCCCGCCTGCTTACTTTTGCGTCGCGATCGTCGATATCAGCCATGCTGTCTCCCTTTGATGCACGAAACCTACTTCAGGTTCGGGCCCATTGACACAGGCAGGCACCGTGTGTTAACCGTAGTTAAGATCCGCTCCGACACTGTGATTACCAGCGCCAAGCCGGCCGCCCGCTCCCTCGCCGACGTGCATTCCACCGTCGGCACGGCCGATATGCCGGTCTGGCAGCGGATGCTGGCTTTCGCCGGTCCCGCCTACCTTGTCAGCGTAGGCTATATGGACCCCGGAAATTGGGCCACCGATCTGGAAGGCGGCGCGCGCTTCGGCTACGCGCTTATCTGGGTGCTGGTGATGTCCAACTTCATGGCCATCCTGCTGCAAACCCTGAGTGCGCGCCTCGGCATCGTCTCCGGCCGCGATTTGGCGCAGGCCTGCCGCGAGACGTACCCGCGACCCATTACCATTGCCCTCTGGATCCTGTGCGAGATCGCTATCGCAGCCTGCGATCTGGCCGAGGTTCTGGGCGCGGCCATCGCCCTGAACCTGCTCTTTCACATTCCCCTGCTGATAGGCGTGCTGCTGACCGCCGCCGATACGCTGCTGTTGCTCTGGTTCCAAGGCCTCGGCATCCGTTATGTCGAGGCGTTTATTCTGGCTCTGATCACGGTGATGGCGACCTGCTTTTGCATTGAGATCGTACTGGCTAAGCCAGTCGCTTCGCAAGTCCTGCTGGGAGTGATTCCGCGCATCAACGCCAAGAGCCTCTATGTCGCCATCGGCATGCTGGGCGCCACGGTGATGCCGCATAATCTCTATCTGCATTCGGCGTTGGTGCAGACCCGCCAGATCGGCCACACCGAGGCCGGCAAACGCCGCGCCTGCCGCTACAACCTGGTGGATTCGGTGGTAGCGCTGAATGCCGCGCTGCTGGTGAATCTCGCCATCCTGATCCTGGCCGCGGCGGTCTTCTTCAAGCATGGCATCGTGGTTACCGAAATCCAGCAGGCGCATTTGCTGCTAGTCCCGCTGCTGGGTACGGCCTTCGCCGGCATCCTGTTCGCCGTCGCGCTGCTGTGTTCCGGGCAATCCTCCACGCTGACAGGTACGCTGGCCGGCCAGATCGTGATGGAAGGCTTCTTGAACATCCGCATGCGCCCGTGGCTGCGCCGCCTAATCACGCGCACCATCGCTATCATCCCGGCGGCCCTGGTCATCTATATCTCGGGCGACAAAGGCACTTACCAGCTGCTGATCCTGAGCCAGGTGATTTTGAGCATGCAGTTGCCGTTCGCCGTCATTCCCCTGATTCACTTCACCAGCGACCGCCGCCGCATGGGTCCTTTCGCCAATAAAGTCTGGGTGCAATGGCTGTCATGGGCCTGCGCCGTGCTGATCCTGGCCCTCAACATCTGGCTGCTGGTCGATGGCTTGGGCCAGTTGCTCGGCTCGTCCGCCAGCCATCCCCTCATCTGGTTTCCGCTATGTTTGGCGGGAGCAGGAGTGTCCGGACTGCTGGTTTGGATTTCGTTTGAACCGCTGATCGCGCATTGGGCGCGGCACGGTTTCGGACGCGCGCCGCTGAGCATACCGGAACCGGGTGCGGAGCCCGCGGCGGCACTCGAATACCACCGGATTCTAGTCCCCCTGGATCATAGCGAGTTGGACCGCAACGCTCTGAGCCATGCATCGGCCATGGCCAAGATGCATGGCGCCAAGCTATATCTGCTGCATGTGGAAGAGGGCGTCACCAGCCGGATCTATGGGCCACTGTCGTCGACCGCGGAAGTCGAGGCTGGGGAGCAATACCTGGACCGCATTGCCGAGTCCCTGCGGGCCGATGGCATTGATGTCGAGACCGCCATTGTGCACTCTCCCCGGCCCGGCAGCCAGATCGTGCGTTATGCTTTGGAGATCCAGCCCGATCTCATCATTATGGGCGCGCACGGCCATCGCCGCTTGAAAGATTTGATATTCGGCAATACAATTAATCCGGTGCGGCACGAACTGCGTGTACCGCTGCTGATCGTCAGAAAATCGTGACCGCGCTGGGACATGCCGCCACTACGGCGTGTCCAAGCAACCCAGCCGGCCATTATGGCGTGACTGAACTTCATTTGTTTTCAATAATTTGAGTTGGTATGCAAAATGCTCCGTGGCACATCGTGCCGAAATCCGTGCGAGTTGCGCTTTGCCTGGCAGTCTGGCTTGCGCCCGCATGGGGCGCCACTTTGGAGCTGCTCAGCCTGAACGATCTGATCTCCAAGTCCACTACCATTGTCCAGGTGCAGGTGACTGGATCGTCCGCATCCTATACCGGAAGCGTCATCTACACGCACTACAAGGTCAGCGTGCTGGCGCAGTGGAAGGGCGCTACCGAGAGCACCATCGACGTGATGGTACCCGGCGGCACAGCCAAAGGGTTCCGCCAGACCTATGCCGGCGCGCCGCGGTTGGTAACTGGCCGGCAATATGTGCTGTTCCTATGGACATCCAGCAAGGGTGCGGTCTACACAATGGGCTTTACCCAAGGCGTGTTCGCCGTGCAGACGGACGCGTCCGGCAATGTTACGGCGGCGCAGATGCCGACGACGGAGACTATCCTCGATCCCGGCACTGGCCGGGCGTTGAAAAGCCAGCCCATCGGCATGCCGTTGACCCAACTGATTTCCGCCATCGCAGCCGGAGGCGGCGGTGCATAACCGGGCCGCGACCATCAGGCGGCGGTCATGCCACGCGCTGCTGGCGGCGGGAGCCCTGGCCGCCGCAGTGACTCCGTCGGCCGCTTACTATCATTATGTCCACTATCTGAATTCGTCGTCCGGGTACTCCGTCGCCTTTGAAAGGTTCGATCTTACTGCGCTTCCCGACAAGACCGTCACCTTCTTCGTGTCCGACTCCGGACCTACCAGTTATACGCCGAATGACAGTTTTCCATCCGTGCTAGAGCAAATCCGCAATGCCACTCAGGTGTGGAATTCGGTTGCCAGTTCGGATCTGCGCGTGGCCTTTGGCGGTCTACAAGCCGCCGGCACACTGCAAAGCGTGCCCAGCGGCGAAGTTGTTTTTGAAGAACTGCCGCCAGGGCTGCTCGCATATGCCGGTCCCGAAAGTACCGCTAACCTGGCGACGACCGCGGACGGAACCCAGTTCGTGCCCATCACCCTATCGCTGATTCACTTGAATATCAACATGACGCAGCAGCCGGGGCCGGAATACGTCGATAGTTATACCGGGCCGAGTTACTCGGAGAGCTTCTTCATGACGCTGGTGCATGAGATCGGGCATGCGATCGGACTGCAGCACACCTTCACGTCGGCTACTATGTCCACGGCGGTATCGCGCGCCACCAACCGCGCACGGCCGCTCGATGCCGACGATATCGCCAGCGTCTCGCTGCTCTATCCGGCGGGCGGCTTCCCGGCAGGATTTGGCTCCATCAGCGGTCAGGTGAGCATGGGCGGACAGGGGGTGCACCTGGCTTCGGTGGTGGCCATTCTGCCCAACGGCTCGGCCGTCAGCAGCCTGACTAATCCGGATGGGCGCTACGAAATCGACGGCTTGCGGCCGGGAAATTATTGGGTGTACGTGCATCCACTGCCACCCACGGCCGACATCATTGCGCCAGTCGACCCGAACAACAACGAGGTGACGGCAAGCGGTGCGTTTGTCAGCGCTTTCTATAATAGTGCGTCGAATCCGAGTCAGTTTACGGCTATCCCTATAGCGCCGGGCGGCAGCGCCGGCAACATCAATCTCACCGTGCAGCCGCGGGCGGGCGTGGAGGTCTACGATGTTACGTCTTACTGGTACCCCTCCGACTCGTACCCAACTGGTTCGACGAGCTACCTCCAGCCGGCCTTCGTGAATGCGAATAATGCGAATACGGTCCCCCAGGTAGTCGCGCAGGGCACCGGCATCACCTCCGGGCCCAGTTCCACGAACGTGCAAAGCGTTATAGCGCTGGGCGCCCCTGGGGGTTCGTTGGCGGACTATGGAACAAACGCGTACCAGGGCGCCCTGGCGGTATTCTTCACCTATCCGTCGCCGCCCGCCCCCGGACCCGAGCACTTGTTCTTCACGCTGCCCGACGATATTTTCGTGTTGCCCTGGGGCCTCCAGATCGTGCAGAATCCGCCCACCCTGGTGATGGGCGTAGTGCCCAATCCGGATGGCTCGGTTACCGTCGCCGGGACCGGGTTGAACGGGAATAGCCAGGTGTTCTTCGATAGCCTTCCGGGCGAGGTCACGGTTCCGTATGCCGTCAGCCAGTCGGACACTAGCGGCCAGACCGGCTTTGTTTCTGTAATGCCGCCGCCCGGCGCCAGCGGCCAGACCGCCACCATTACCGTATATAACTCCGATGGCCAGAACTCGACGTTCCTGCAGCCGGCGGCGCAGAGTCCCTTCACTTATTCCTATGCGCAAAGCAGTCCGCCGGCCGCCGCCATCTCGATCTCCCAACTGCCGCAGGGAATGTCCGCCATGGTGACCGTGAATACCTCCAACATGCAATTCGTGAACGGACTGACGACCCTCGGGTTTGGTTCGGGCGATGTCGCCGTACGGCGGTTGTGGGTGCTCAGCCCGGCGCAAGCACTTAGTAACTCATCCTGTTCGTCTGTCACTTGCGCCGTCGCGAATGTGACCGTGGCCGCTAACGCCCTGCAGCAGGAAACGGCCGCCAGCGTGATCTCCGGATTCCAGGTCTATGAGCAAGCTTCCGGGTTCCAGGTTATCCCGGCCAATCCGAGCCTGGCCATTATCAGTCTGCCTGTGACAAACGCTTTCTATCCGGTGCAGAACAGCCTCTACCCCGGGTCAATCGCCTCCCTCTACGGCCAGAATCTGCAAGCGGCCGGCAGTACGCCGGGCATCACGCTAGCGGGTCAAAACGCCCAGATCCTCTATACTTCGCCCACCCAGATCAACTTTGTGATCCCGGTGGGAGTGCCTACCGGACCGGCGGTGCTGACTCTGCAGGGAGCCTTGCCGATCGTGTTGCAGATCGATCCGGCGCCGCCGGTGATCGTAGGAGCGGCATCGGCCACGGCAGTTGCGTTGGGCGCGGCGCAGAGTGCGGCTCCCGGCGACACCATCACTTTGATCGTGACCGGTTTGGATCCGGCGGTACTGTCGGCCCCCAGCCGCGTCGGGATTGTCGAAGGCGGCGTAAGCATTCCAGTATTCACCATTCAACAGGCGCAGAACAATTCGAGCGATCTGCTGATTCAGTTCGCTTTGACCGCTTCGGTCACCGGCCAGCAGGTGCCAGTAACGGTCTCGCTCGATGGCGACCTGAGCATGCCCTTCTACATCAATATCGCGGCGAACTGATCTACTCGTAGCGCAAAGCCACCATTGGATCCACGCGCGCCGCCTTCAGCGCCGGGACACAGCAAGCCAGCAGGGCGGTGACGGCCAGTGCGGTAAGCACGGCGGCGAAGGTCGCCGGATCGTTGGCTTTCACGTTGTAAAGGAGGCCGGCCATCAGATGCGTCAGACCCCAAGCGCCAGCCAGCCCGGCGGGCATGCCGGCCATCGCCATCGCCATACCTTCCAGGACGACCATCCGCACCACTTCGTGACGCTGCGCGCCCAGCGCCATACGTACGCCGATCTCGCGGGTGCGCTCCGCCACCGAATATGCGATCACGCCGTAAATGCCCGCCAACGCCAGCAGCAGGGCGGCCGCCGCGAACGTCCCGAGCAGGAACAGGTTGAAGCGCCGCGGCGCGATCGAGTCGGAGAGCGCCTGCTCTAGGGTCTTCACGTTCCAGACCGGCTGTGTGGGGTCGATGCCCGAGATCAGCTTGCGCATGGCGGGTGCAATCGCTAACGCATCGCCGGTTGTCCGAACTGCCACGCTGGCGCCCGCCATGGGAAGCTGCTGGTAAGGTATGTAGATCTCCGGGGGCGGATCGGCGTCGAGTTGCGCGTATTTCAAATCCGCGACGATGCCCACCACGGTGGCGGGCGTGGGGGTGGAAATCTGACGGCCGAGCGGATCCACGGCGCCGAATGCCTGCCGGGCCATACTCTCATTCAGGAGCACGGCGTGGCCGCTGGAATCCGTGTCGCTGAGCCAGCGCCCGCGCAACAAACGTATGCCGAGCGCCTTCAAATAGCCGGTCGACATGGCGTTCAGGCGAATGACGTGCGACTGGTTGGGCAGAGCATCGTTGGGAAAGGGTACGCCGTCCCAAAGGAGCCAGTTCGACAACCCTGCCGCCTGCACTCCAGGAGCCGATTCGACGCGACGCAGCAACTCGCGTTTGTATGCGTCCTGCGCGGGTTTCTCGCGGTACTGCGGTCCCGCCACCCGGAATTTCATCGTCAGGATGCTCTCCGGCGCGAAGCCGGGCGGGTGCGCATACATGCGCCAGAAACTCTTCAGCATCAGCCCCGCGCCGATGAGCAGCATGATCGCCAGAGCCAGTTCTCCGGCCACCAGCAATCCACGCAGGCGGAGTCCGGCAGCGCCCGCGGAGGTGCGCGCGCCGTCTTTGAGAGCGTCGTGCAGGTTGGTGCGCCATAGCGCCAGCGCGGGACCGGAGCCAAACAGGATGCCGGCGCCAATCGAAACGGCCAGCGTGAAGGCGAGGACAGAGCCATCGATGCTGGTTTCCTGCAGCCTGGGAGCCGCGTTCGGCGAGAGACGTATCAGGATCGCCAGCGCCGAGCGCGCCAAGGCCAGGCCCGCTGCGCCGCCGATCAGAGCCAGCACGACGCTCTCGACCAGAAGTTGACGGATGACGCGCGCGCGTCCCGCACCCACTGCCGCGCGGATGGCGATCTCACGCTGGCGGACCGTTGCCCGCGCCAGCAGAACGCTCGCGATGTTCGAAACGGCGATGAGCAGAACGAAAGCGCCCGCCGCCAGCAGGACGAACAGCGCCGGGCGCGTGCTGCCGGTCAATTTGTGCGCCAGCGGCTCGATGCTCAGGCCCGTCGCCAGCCCCAGAGACTGGGGGCTGCGGCCCTCTTGTGCGCGCTTCTCCAGTACATCGAGTTCGGCCATGGCCCGCACGGCCGGGACGCCGGGCTTGAGCGACGCTACCACGTTGCCGAAGCGGCCCATGGCGATGTCTTTCGCAGGCATCGGAAAGTACGCTTCCACGGGCTGCGGCCCCAGAGATTGCCACCACATCGGAAACTGGAAGCGGAAATCTTTCGGCAGCACGCCAGTGACGATGACCGAACGGCCGTCCACGGCAACGGAGGTTCCGACCACATGGGGGTCGGCGGCGAACTGGCTCTCGAATACGTCCCAGGCGAGCACCACGGCATTCTGTTCTTGCGGGCCGAACAGACGGCCTAGAGCGGGCCGCGCGCCCGTCAGCGCCCAGAAATCTCCGGTGATTGCAACGCCGCTTACCTGCTGCGCGGCCTTGGCCGTGGCAATCGCCTCCTGCTGCGGACCGTAAGCGGCCATGCCCGTATAGGATTGCGCATGCTCGCGCGAATAGCCAAAGTCGGCCAGGGACGCCACGTCGCGCTTGATGTTCGGATCGTATTCGCCGATCCAGACCAGGCGCTCCGGATGCGGATACGCCAACGGACGCAGCAGCACTGCGTGCACTACGCTGAAGACCGCCGTGTTCATGCCGATGCCAAGCGCCAGGGTCAGAATGACAACCGCGGCGAACCCCGGGCTGCGGCGCAACATGCGAAGCCCGTACTGGATATCCTGCAGCAGTTGTTCGAGCCACACCCGGCGCCAGACCGCGCGCGTGTTTTCTTTCACGCGGGTGATATTGCCGAATTTGCGGATGGCCGCGTGGCGCGCCTCTTCGGGCGGCACGCCGCGATCGATATTGTCGCGCGTCTGGCGGTCGATGTGGTCGCGAATGTCGTCATCGAGACCGTCCAACATGCGGCCCATCCTGCCAAATGGTTTCATGAGTTAGCCTCCTCACCTGCCGGTTTCAAGATACGCGCGATGGCGCGGGCCAGCTTCTCCCATTTGGCGGTTTCCACCTGAAGCTGCTGGCGGCCGCGCGCGGTCAGCTTGTAATACTTGGCCCGGCGGTTGTTTTCCGAAACCCCCTCCTCGGCGGAAATCCACCCTCTTTTGATGAGGCGGTGCAAAGCGGGGTACAGCGACCCCTGCTCGACCTGCAGCACGTCCTCGGAATTGCTCTCGATGGCCTTGACGATGGCGTGGCCATGCGCGGGCCCCAGCAGGAGAGTGCGCAGGATCAGCACATCCAGGGTGCCCTGCAGGAGTTCGACGCGGTCGTCCGGTCTTCGAGTAGACATTCTAGGCGAATCTTAGAACGGCTCGGGTAGAATGTCAAGGGGACTGAGATGAGCTGGCGGTGGTGCGGGGTGGCAGGCGGCGGCCGGGGAACGGTTGCAAAAGGGCGTTTGGTGTAACATTTGGTTGCAAATTGGGGCGAATTGGCTTCGTTTGGTCATATCAATTTGGGTTCGAGACGATTCCGCGGAGTGGTGGAGATCCGGGGCACGGCCGAGTGTTGCAAGCGTTGCATTGGATTTGTTCCCTTTCACCCGGATTTTTGTACGCCGATGAATGCCGATGTGACAGGCGCGCTGGTCTAGAGCCAGTGTTTTGCTCACCCGACGTTACAGTAGCACGGCGGCGGCGCGATTTGCGGGCGGCGATTGGCGGTTTGCGATTGTTTTCAGGGAGATGTGGGTGGATGTCGGTGCGTGATCGGGAAAAGACGCTCTGACGCGCGTAGCGGCCTGTGAGGCCGCTGCAGGCTACCAGCGTGCCCCACAATCATTTTACGGTCAGCGTCAGCAGTCGGCCGGAAGGATGTCCGCCGCGCCAGGCAATCGCTTTCACCGGCCTTCCGGCATCGGGTAGCCGACGCTGGCACCTTTCATGGTCACCCTTCTGCCGGCGTCCAGGCCGTCAATGCCAGCCAGGATTTTGAGCAGCGTGGATTTTGCCGGTGCCGTTCGATCCCACTATGCCGGCGCTCGTTGGGTTGGATCACGTGGATGGGCGGCGGCCGGCGGATAGGTGAAAAAGGGCGTTTGGTGTAACATTTCGTTGCGCGGTGCGGCGAATTGGCTTCGTTTCGTGATATCAGATTTGGGTTCGAGACGGTTCCGCGGAGTGGTGGGCTCCAGCCTTACCGATGGGGCATCGCCGGGTTTCGCACACGCTGTATTGGATTTTGTTCGCATTTTACCCGGAGTTTTCTACGCCGATGAATGCCTATGTGACAGGCGCGCTGGTCTCTAGAGCCAGTGTTTTGCTCACCCGAGGTTACAGTAGCACGGCGGCGGCGGGATTTTGCCCGGAGTGGTTGGCGGTTTGCGGTTGTTTTCAGGGCGATGTGGGTGAATGTCGGCGTGTGAATGCGCTTGGGCTGCGGCTACAACGGGAAAACGAAAAAGACGCTCTGACGCGCGTTGCGGCCTGCGAGGCCGCTGCAGGCTACGAGCCTGCCCCACTCGAAGGCAGAGGCATTACAGCTAAACTGGTACGGTATGCCTGAATCCACCCCCGACCGCACGATGGGTTTCAGCACCCGCTCCCTGCATGCCGGACAAAAGCCCGATCCGGCCACCGGTGCGCGCGCCGTACCCATCTATCAGACGACGTCGTTCGTCTTCGAAGACAGCAACCACGCCGCCGAACTCTTCGCGCTGCAGCGCTTCGGCAACATCTACACGCGCATCATGAATCCCACCACCGCCGTGTTCGAGGAGCGGGTGGCGGCGCTTGAAGGCGGTGTCGGCGCGCTGGCCACGGCTAGCGGACAGTCGGCCCAGTTCCTGGCCATCAGCAGCCTGATGCAGCCGGGCGACGACATTGTGGCCGCCAGCACGCTTTATGGCGGCACCTATACGCAGTTCGATGTCAGCTTCCGCCGGCTGGGCTTCAACGCTATCTTCGTGGAGCCGGACGATCCGGAAAACTTCCGCCGCGCCATCACCCCGCGCACGCGTGCCCTTTACGGCGAAACCATTGCCAATCCGCGCATGAATATTCTGGATATCGAAAAGGTCGCGGCTATCGCGCACGAGCACCACATTCCGCTGATCATCGACAATACGATGGCATCGCCCTATCTCTGCCGGCCGTTCGAGCACGGCGCGGATATCGTGGTGCATTCCGCCACCAAGTTCCTGGGCGGACACGGCAACTCCATCGGCGGCATCATTGTGGATAGCGGGCGCTTCCCGTGGACATCCGGTCATTTCCCGCAACTGACCGAACCGAGCCCCGGGTATCACGGCCTGCGCTTCTCGGAGACGTTCGGCGAGATCGCCTTCATCATCAAAGCGCGCGTGGAAGGGTTGCGCGATTTCGGCCCCTGTATCAGCCCGTTCAACTCGTTCCTGTTTCTGACTGGCATCGAGACGCTGAAGCTGCGCATGGACGCCCACAGCCGCAATGCGCTGGCGGTCGCGCGGCACCTGGAGAAGAGCCCCCTGGTCACCTGGGTGAAGTATCCGGGTCTGGAGAACAGCCCGTATCACGAGCTATCGAAGAAATACCTGCCGCTCGGCTGCGGCTCCATCCTGACGTTCGGTATCAAGGGCGGCGAGGCTGCGGGACGCCGCTTCATCGATTCCGTGCAGCTCTTTTCGCACCTGGCCAACATCGGCGACTCCAAGAGCCTGGTGATTCATCCGGCATCCACTACGCACCAGCAGTTGAACGACGAGCAGCAACTTGCGGCGGGCATCACTAAAGACCTGGTGCGCCTGTCCACGGGCATCGAAGACGTCGAAGACATCGTCTGGGATCTGGACCAGGCGCTCAAAGCCTCGCAGGAAGGATGAGCGGCGAAGTCGGCAGCACTTCGCCGGTACTGGCCACGCGCTTCGCCACCACGGCGCAGCAGCACCTGTGCATTCTGAAGCGATACAAGCGCATCGCCATGGTGGGGCTCTCGGGGAATCCGTACCGTCCGAGCCATTTCGCCGCGCTGTATATGAAGGCGGCGGGCTACCGGATATTTCCGGTGAACCCGCGCGAACGGGAGATCCTGGGCAGCCGCTCGTATGCGACGCTGGCCGAAGTGCCGCAGCCGGTGGAGATCGTGGATATCTTCCGCGAGTCGTCCGCCGTGCCGGGCATCGTGGAAGAAGCCATCGCGGCGGGGGCCAAAGTCGTCTGGATGCAGCTTGGCGTGATCCACGAGCAGGCCGCCGCGCGCGCTTTGGACGCGGGCTTGGAAGTGGTGATGGACCGCTGCGTCAAGATCGAGCACGCGCGCTTCTTCGGCGGCCTGAGTACGCTAGGGCTGAATGCGGGCGTGCTGTCGGCGCGGAAGCGGAATTAGACTGGCGGGCGCGAAGGCGGCAGACCACGAAAGGCGATGGTCTGCCCCACCACAATGAACAGTACTAGACTTACGTTGGCGGGGCCACGCAGATCCCCGCCCCATCGAAAGACGTCAGCCCACCTACGCTTACGGTCAAGTTCGATTGCACGGCGCCCGAGCAGGCCTGAGTGCCTACGGGTATCTGCGGCAGGGTGAAGTTGATCTGGTACAGTCCGGCAAACCCGGGTGCCAGCCCGGAATAAACTGGACGGGGGAGAATGGGCGGCAAGGCGCCCGTGGGTTGTATGGGTTGGGTCGCCAACGAGTTCGGCCGGAAATTGAAATCGAGGGAGTATGTCTCGTACGTGGGCGTTGCAGTGGTTGCGGCCTGACCGGTCGGAATGGACGGAGCGGTCAACCCCAGACCGACCGCATAGGCGACCAGTGACTCGTTGCCCTGTGCCGGACTGGCCGCCGACACCAACGATCCATCGGCGTGCGTCACCAGCGGCGAACAAGGCAATCCATTCAACGGCGCGGATCCGCTGCCGCTCGGAAGCACGGTGTCGCAAGCGGTCAGAATGTGAACCTGATCCGCCACCGGAGTGAGATTGATCGGTGGCCCCGCGACGCCATTTGCGGTGATTGTCAACTGCGCCGGAATCAAAATTTCGCACGCCGGATTGGTGAAGACACACTGCGGCTCTATGTTGTAAGGAATCTGAACGGTAACCGCTGTCACGGAGGAGCAGAAGGTAGCCGCCGGGCAGCCGGAACCGGGGCGTACTTGCAATACCGGCGCTGGAATGCCCGAAACGGCGGCGCTGATATCGCCCTGGACGCTCCCTTCCACGAACAAGGTAATCAACTGTCCGGGCGCCGCGGCCATGGAGGGGTAACGGTAACCCATCCCGACGATGGTGTTGACGGATGCGCTCTGGGCGAATGCGCAGGGCGAGAGCGCCGCACCCAATGTAAGAAGTGTTACTAAGAATTTCATCACTTCGACCTTACTGGCATGATAACGCAGTGGCCGTGGCGGCGGTGACGATACCGGGGGGTGGCGGCCACGTTGCGCAGCCTGTGTGCCCGTGGTACTTCTGAGAGTGCATGGATGAGCTTTTGGCCGCCATTGCGGCGAAGAAGGAGCGGCTCGACAGGCTGCGGCCCGTGTCGCGGGAGGCGCTTGCCAATCTGGAGCACTACTACGATATCGAGCTTACTTACACCTCAAACGCCATTGAGGGCAACACGCTTAGCGCGGTCGAAACGACACTGGTGATTGAGCAGGGAGTGACCATCGGCGGCAAGCCGCTGAAGGATCATCTGGAAGCGCTCGACCACTACGATGCCATCCGCTATGTGCGCGAGCTTGCCCGCGAAACCACGCGCCTGTCGGAAATGGATGTGCGCAACTTACACAGGCTGGTTATGCAGCGTTCCCGGCCCGACATCGCCGGCAGGTATGCCGATCTTTCGCGCTACGTACGCACCGAAAGCGGGAGGCATGCGTTTCCAACCCCGGCGGAGATTCCCGCGC
>Ga0302325_10004358_pt1 | contig 32751 bp, 23 predicted proteins | sample Palsa_T0_2_FD_201948 | JGI IMG/M metagenome (GOLD analysis project Ga0302325, IMG submission 201948) | Peat permafrost microbial communities from Stordalen Mire near Abisko, Sweden - Palsa_T0_2 | ecosystem: Environmental > Terrestrial > Soil > Palsa > Peat permafrost | place: Sweden: Abisko... | reverse complement strand
ATGCTCGAGGCGCTGATGATGATGCGAGGGGACCTGGAGGCCAATGATCGGCGCGATGCCGATCTCGGTCGACAGATTCGGCGGGCCGCAAGCAGCGTGGTGCTCAACCTCGGTGAAGGAAGCGGTTCGGTCGGGCGGATGCGGGTCGCGCGATACCGCACGGCGCTCGGATCGGCACGGGAAACGCGGGCGTGCCTGCAGGTGGCTGAGGCGTTCGGCTACGTCGGGCCCATGTCTGATGTACTCGGCCAACGGCTCGATCACGTGATCGGCACGCTCGTCCGCGTCGCCATCTGAGGCCAGCGGGGAGACGGGCATTGCGCTCGTCTCCCCGCCTCCCTTCACCGCACGTTCTTCACCAGCGTGCCGCAGATGAAGTCGAGACGATCGCGGACGCCGGCATCGAGCCGCCCGACGTACCCGAGCGCCTCCGCCACATCGAGGCAGGCGACCGTCTCACGCGCCGACCCGAGCGCGTTCTGATACCGCTCCCGACGCGTCCCGCCCCGCGACCCGCTCCGCCAAGCTGAAAATGCCCGAGACGAGAAAACAGCTGACACCGCGGCCCCCTTGCGCCGCTGTCTCTTTCACGAGATGGACATCACGCGGGCGCGGGCGCGGGCGCGGGCGCACACGCGGCCGTTCGCTCAGCCGACGTGCGAGAGCGCGAACGCCGCCATCGCGTCGGCCAGCGACCGCCAGTCCGGCTCGTTGAGAATCTCGTGGAACGCCCCCTCGCGCAGCGTCCACGTCTTGTCGGCGCTGCCAACCGCGTCGAAGAAGGCCTTCGCCGCGCTCATCTTCGCGACGCCGTCGGCGGTGCCCATCGCCGCGAGCAGCGGCAGCTTGAGCGACGGCGCGCGCGCGACGGCCTGCTCCTGCGCCGCGGCCGATTCGGTGAACCAGCGCGCGTTGGCGTTCTTGAAGCAGAGAGGGTCGGCGTCGTAGGCCTTGGCGATCGCCGCGTCGTGCGTCATGTCGGCGCCTTTCAAACCGCTGGGGAGCCCCAGCGTCGGAATGAGCCGCGAGACGATCTTGCCCGCGAAGACCTTGGCGGGAGGGACCTCGAGGGCCACGCCGAAGTACGGCGCGCTGAGGATCAGCGCGCGCCAGGGAGCTGCGTCTGCGATCGCCGCCGTCGCCGCGACGAGGCCGCCGAAGCTGTGCCCGAAGAGGACCCGCGGCGCGCCGGGCGCCCGAGCCCCGACGAGATCCACGAGCTCGGCGACGTCGTCGAGATACTCCGAGAACCTGCTGCAGAAGCCACGGCGCCCTTCGGCGCGGCCGTGACCGCGCAGGTCGACGGCGACCGTGGTGAGGCCCTTGCTGGCCCACGCCTCGGCGACGTGCGCGTAGCGTCCGCCGTAGTCAGCGTATCCGTGGATCAGCGCAACCGCGCCGCGCGCCGTGCCCTCGGCGGGCGTCGCGTAGAAGTACAGCGGCGGGCCGCCCGTCTTGCGACGCGCGAGCACGCCCTGATCGCCCCAGGCCGCCACGTCAGGAGCCTTTCAGCTGCCTGGCGGCCTCGATCACGTGCTCGGCGGTCATCCCGAGCTCTTTCATCACCTCGGCGCCGGGCGCCGACATCCCGAAGCGATTGATGCCGAGCGCGATCCCGTCGATGCCCACGTACGGTGCCCACGTCGAGGTCACCGTCGCCTCGATGGAGACGCGCTTGCGGCAGCTCTTCGGAAGGACCTCGTCTCGGTACGCGGCCGGTTGGCGCTCGAAACGCGCGAAGCACGGGATGCTGACGACGCGCGTCGAGGACCCGAGCGTCTCGGCCGCCTTCATCGCGTGCTGCAGCTCGCTGCCCGCCGAGACCAGGATCATCTCGAGCGCCGCCGTCTCCTTCTTCGCGACGTAGCCGCCGAGCAAGACCCCTTCGCGGCGTGTCTTGACCGGGATCTCCTTGAGCAGCGGCACGGCCTGCCGCGTGAGCGCGAGCAGCGTGGGCCCATCGGTCCGCTCGAGCGCCGCGACGAACGCCCCCGCCGTCTCCTCCGGATCCGCCGGGCGGATGACGTCGAGGTTGGGAATGACGCGCAGGCCGGGGATCGTCTCGACGGGCTGGTGGGTCGGCCCGTCCTCGCCCACGCCGATACTGTCGTGCGTGAAGACGTAGATGACGGGCAGGTGGCTGAGCGCCGCGAGCCGGATCGCCGCGCGGCAATAGTCGGCGAAGACGAGGAACGTGGCGCCGCTCGGGCGGAAGAACCCGTGCGCCGCGATCCCGTTCAAGATGGAGCACATGCCGTGCTCGCGGATGCCGAAGCGGATGTTTCGGCCCGTGTGATGCCCGGGCTTGAAGTCGTCGTCGCCGGCCTTGAGATCGCCGATGTAGTTGAGCGTCGAGCCGTAGAGGTCGGCGCTGCCGCCGATGAGCAGCGGCGTGGCCTGCGCCAGCGGCTGCAGGACGTCTTGCCCCGCCTTGCGCGTCGCGATCTTCGAGTCGGCCGCGAACTCGGGGATCACGCCGAAGAGCGCGGCCGCCGACGTGCGGCTCTTCGTCGCCTCCGCGTACGCCGAGGCGCGCGAGTCCGCGAGCATCTCGGCGAGCTTCGGGTTCTTGGCCTTCCACGCGCTGAACGTGGCCTTCCAGCTCTCGTAGGAGGCGTCGAGCGACTTCTCGTGCTCGCGGAAGAACGCGCGCACGTCGTCGGGCACGAAGTATGGCGCCTCCGGGAGCCCGAGCGCCTTGCGCGCGGCCGCGGCGAACTTGGCCCCCGCCTCGCCGTGCGCCTTCTGCGTGCCGGCGACCTCGGGGATACCCTTGCCGATGAGCGTCTTGGCGATGATGAGCTGCGGCTTGCCGCTGCCCGCCGCCTTGGCCCGCTCGAACGCGGTCAGGAACGTGTCCATCTCGTGGCCTTCGACCGTCTGCACGTCGAAGCCGATGGCCTCGAAGCGCTTGGCCGCGTCCTCGCTCTGCGTCTCCTTCGCCATCGCGTCGAGCGTCACGGCGTTCGAGTCGTAGATGAGGATCAGGTTGTCGAGCTTCTGGTGGCCGGCGAACGCGATCGCCTCCATGGCCACGCCTTCCTGCATGCACCCGTCACCGGCCAGGCAGACGATGTGATGGTCGAAGATCACATGCTCCGGCGTATTGAACCGCGCCTCGGCCATCTTGGCCGACGCGGCCATGCCGACGGCGTTGGCGATGCCCTGCCCGAGTGGGCCCGTCGTCACTTCGATCCCCTGCGGCGTGTGCGTGAGCTCGGGGTGCCCCGGCGTCTCGGAGCCGAGCTGGCGGAAGCGCTTGATCTGGTCGAGCGTCATCTCGCGGTATCCGCTGAGGTGCAGCCACGCGTAGAGGAACATCGACCCGTGCCCGGCGGAGAGCACGAAGCGGTCGCGGTTCATCCACTCGGGGTGCGATGGGCAGTGCCGGAGCGCGTGCCCGTAGAGGACCGCGCCCATCTCGGCGCAGCCGAGCGGCAGGCCCAGGTGGCCGCTCTGGCTCGCGTGCACGGCGTCGATGGCGAGACCGCGCGCGACGTTGGCGGCGGTGGCTAGGATCTCGCGGGGAAGCTCGCTCATGGGGGGTGCTTTTAGCACTCCAGGCCCCCGGCGGGCAGAGTCCCCGGCGAGCACGCGGCTGGCATTGCGAATCGCTTCGCTTCGCGTAAAGTGCCGCCGCTATGGGCCGTTCAAGTGTTCAGCCACGGCGGGGCAAGGCGTGAGCTTAGACCCCTCGGTTCGTGCCATCCGCGCCTGCCGCGTCTGCGACTCCACCGAGCTGCGTTCGCTCCTCGACCTCGGGGAGCAGGCTCTCACAGGCGTCTTCCCGCGCTCGGCCAGCGCTCCGGTCACGACGGGCCCGCTCGACATGATCCAGTGCTCGGCCCCCGGCGGGTGCGGCCTGGTGCAGCTGCGCCACAGCTACCCGCCCACGGAGATGTACGGCACCAACTACGGGTACCGGTCGTCCCTGAACCAAACGATGGTCACCCACCTGGGCGACAAGGTGAAGGCGCTCCTGGCGCGCCGGCCCCTGGCGCCGGGCGACGTGGTGCTCGACATCGGGAGCAACGACGGCACGACGCTCTCCTTCTATCCCGAGACCGCCACTCTCATCGGGATGGACCCGACGATCGCCAAGTTTGCCAAGTACTACCGCCCCCACATCAACAAGGTGGCCGACTTCTTCAACGCCGACGCCTTCCTGAAGGCCAGCGGCGGCAAGCGCGCCAAGATCGTCACCTCGATCGCGATGTTTTACGACCTCGAGCGGCCGATCGACTTCATGCGCGACATCCACAAGATCCTCGCGGACGACGGCATCTGGCACCTCGAGCAGAGCTACCTGCCCTCGATGCTCGCGACGCGCGCGTACGACGCGATCTGCCACGAGCACATCGAGTACTACGCGCTCGAGCAGATCATCTGGCTGGCCGATCGCGTCGGGTTCTCGATCGTCGACGTGACGCTCACCGACGCGAATGCCGGCAGCTTCGCCGTGACCGCCGTCCGGTCCGCGCCCGGGGCGCAAAAGCACGCCCCCGCGGTGCTCGCGATGCTCGAGGCCGAGAAGACGGCGCACCTCGCGCAGCTCGACCCGTTCGTCAAGTTCGTCCGCGGCCACAAGACCGAGCTCCACGACAAGCTCGTCGACCTCAAAAAGGCCGGCAAGCGAGTCTTCGGCATGGGCGCGTCCACCAAGGGCAACGTCATCCTGCAGTACTGCGGCATCGGCACGGACCTCCTACCTTGCATCGCCGAGGTCAACGAAGACAAGTTCGGCTGCTTCACCCCGGGCACCCGCATCCCCATCGTGTCGGAGGCCGACGCGCTGGCACAAAAGCCCGACGTGATGCTGGTCCTGCCGTGGCACTTCCGCGAGAACCTGATGCGTCGCTACTCGCACTGGCTCGATCAAGGGATCGGCATGCTGTTCCCGCTGCCCGCGATCGAGCTCGTGGCGCCGCGCTGACCGGCGATGGCGGACCCGGCGCCCAGGATTCTCGTCTTCGTGCCCACGTACGAGGAGCGCGACAACGTCCAGCCGATGCTCGCCGAGCTCCGGCGCCACGCGCCGGGCGCCGACATCCTCTTCATGGATGACCGTTCGTCGGACGGCACCGGCGAGCTGCTCGATGCGCTGGCCAAGGACGAGCCTCGACTCAAGGTGGTCCATCGGCCGGCCAAGCTCGGCATCGGCAGCGCGCACCTCGATGCAATCATCTACGCCTACGACCACGGGTACGATCGCCTGGTCACGCTCGACTGCGACTTCACGCACTCGCCCTCCGACATCCCGGTGCTGCTTGCCAAGTCCGACGAAGTCGGCCTCACGATCGGCTCGCGGTTCCTCGGCGTCGACAGCCTGCCGGGGTGGACCCTGCCGCGAAGGCTGCTCACGAACATGGGCCACTTGCTCACCATGAGCGTCCTCGGGGTGCGCGGGGACGCGACGGGGGCCTTTCGCGTCTACCGTCTCGCCCAGATCCCGCGGGCCATGTTTGCCCTCGTCACGTCGCGCGGGTACGCGTTCTTCTTCGAGAGCCTGTTCATCGCCCACCAGAACGGGGTCACCATCGGCGAAGTGCCCATCCGCCTCCCTCCCCGCACGCAAGGGCACTCCAAGATGAGCTTCGGCGAGATCCGACGCAGCCTGGAGCACCTGCTCCGGCTCTTCGTCGCCAGCAAGACACACCCCGAACGGTTCCGCATCCAAACTTGAACCCCCGAGCGCACGTACAGCGGGCGCTCGTCGCGCTCTGGCCACTCGCGACCTGGCTCGTCGTCCTCGGCGCGTCGCGGCACTGGCATGAGACGCGGCCGCTCGTCGCCGCCTCGCTCTGGGGCCTGCTTCTCCTGGCGTCGTTCGTGTCGTGGGGCCGCGTCTGCACCGTCGCGCTGGGCTACGCCGGCCTCGGATGGGGGTTCGACGCGGCGGTGGGCATGGCGGGCACACTCTTCGTCTTCGGAAGCCTCGCGGTTGCACGGCTCGTGTCCACACCGCTCATCGTCGCGTGGTCGGCCGCAGGGCCGCTGGCGATCGGCCTTCTTCGCGCGCGCGCTGCGTCGCCGGCGCCCGTCCACCTCGCGCGCCTCGGCGAGCACCTTCGAGGGTGGCTGCGGCGGCCCAGGCCCTGGGCGTTCCGCGCCGCCATCGTCGCCCTCTACGCGCTGGCCGCGCTGCAGTACCTCCACTCCGTCGCGGACGTCTCGTTCAACCCCTGGGACGACGAGATGGCGTACCGGTCTTTCGCGCGCCAGTTCCTCGATACCGGCACGCTCTACGAGCCGTTCTCTTACCGGCGGATCGGCGCCTACGGCGGGCAGAGCCTCCTACACGCGATGGTGCTCGCGCTCACGGACCGCGACCGGCTGCACCTGGTCGACGACGGTCTCTGCGTCGTCATCGTTCTCGGTCTCGTGACGGGGTATCGCGCGGTGTCGCCCCGGGCGGCGCGCCCCGCGATCCTCGTCGCGGGGTGGCTGGCGATGTGCCTGCCGTACACGCCGCACAACACGGCCGCCGCGATCTCCGGCGTCGTCTTCTTCCTCGCGCTCTTCCGGCTGTTCGACGATCCGCGGTTCGAATCGGCCCGCCCGGGGCCGAGCGCGCTGCTCGCCGGCCTGTTCGCGGCCGCCGTGTGCACGCTGCGGCAGAACTACCTCAGCGCGGCCGTCCTCTTCGTCGCGGCCGTGTACCTTGGCCTCGTCGCGTATCCAGGAGCCAGGGCGCGCGCCGAGTGGTTGCGGCAAGGGCTCCTCGCCGGCGGCGCGACGGTCTTCTTTCTCGCGCCATGGATGGGGCTCTCGCTCCACGCGGCGCACACGGCGCTCTATCCGCTGATGAAGGGGACCGTGCGGCCCGATTTCGGCGTCGTCGGCCGGGTGCCATGGGTCGAGGCGCTTCGCTGGGCACTGCACAACCTCTTCGTGTTCAAGCCCATCGGCACGATCGCGCTGTTCTTCGTCGCGGCCATCGCCCTGCCGACGTCGCGGCGATCGTCGGCGCTGCACGCGTTCGTGCTCTGCAACGCGCTGAGCTTCGCGATGATGATGGTCGTGTTCCAGAACTTCGACGACGCGGAGAGCATCGGTCGCTACTACTTCGCCTTCAGCGTCGCCTTTTGCATCGCCGCCGCCCTGCGGTGCACGGGCGATGCTTCCGTGCGCGGCGCGAGCGCGCGCGCGCTCGTCCCTGCCGCCCTCGTGGCCACGGCGGTGGGCGCGCACTTCGTCGACGCGAAGGACGCCCTCGAGAGCCTGTATTCGAACCGCATCGCAACGCTCGGCATGCTCGGGCAAGGGCCCGCTTCACCCACGACCGACGACGCCCTCTACGCGCGAATCCAGGCGAGCGTGCCGGCGGGCGCTTCCATCCTGGTCATGCTCGATCATTCGCATCTCCTCGACGGGCGTCGCAACCCCCTCTTCCAGTACGACCATCCGGGAGCGATGGGGCCCGCGCCGGGGCCACCGTGCTTTCAGGGGCCAGAGGCTTTCGCCCAGTACCTGCGCTCGGTCGGGGTCCGTTACATCGCCTACCAGGTGGGCCCGTCGTCGCAGGAGTACAACGCCGATACATGGCGAGCTCGCGCCGCTGCGGTCGTGCCGCCGACCGGCCGCGACCACTTCTTTTACAAGAATCAGTCCCGGTTCGAGCTCGACTTCTTCGATGTGATCAAGGGGCTCGCCGCGACACGCCGCTCGCTCTTTCACGAGGGCGACATCCACGTGCTCGACCTCGAGCGACTCACCGCGGCGCCGTGAGGTCGACCACGTTCATGTCGTGCGCGTGGTAGACGAGGTGCCGGATCGTCTGGAGCTTGTCGATGGTCTCGCCGGCGTCGAGCTCGAACTCGGCCTCGCCCGAGAGGTAGCTCTCCTTCCAGGCGGCCCCGTGGAGGTGATCGCGCCACACCCGGCGGTTGTAGAGGTCGACGCCGTGGTCGAAGTCGACCCACACGACGTAACCTACGCCCTGCGACTGGAGGTACCGGGCGAGGAGCTCGGGGCTCTCGTGAAAGGGCCAGCCGGGCGGCGGGCCCATGCCCCCGAGCTGGTCGAGGCTGAAGACGCGGTTGCGGGCGAAGTCGAAGCGATGGTTTTCGTTGACGGCCGTCACCATCGTGGCGCCGGGCGGGATATGCGACTGGACGTCGCGGTACTCGTCGGTCAGCGCCTCGAAGGCGATCCGATCGCTGTCTTCGTTTCGCGCTTTGCGGGCCCTCTCGACGTCCCACCGCAGCGTCGCGTGGAACTCGTCGCGGGTCGCCGCGATGTGCATTCCCAGGCACGCGGCGACGAGGGCGGCGTGCGGGCCTTTGCCGCCGACCGACGCGGTCGTGAGGAGCGCCATCGCGACGACGTACGCGAAGTAGTAACGGACGATGTCGTCGGCACCGAAGGCGGCCGTCTGCCGCGCGAGGGTGAGGATCCCGATGGCCGAAGCGATCGTGAGCGCGACCAGATCGTTGCGCGCGCGGCCGCGCAGCGGTGCGAGCCCAGCGACGAAGAACGGCAGCAGCGACGCGAGCGGCCTGCCGAAGGTGAGGTGGTCGACCAGCGCCTTGGCGGTCGCGCCGATGCCTTCCGCCTGGCGCATGAAGAGCCAGCCGGGCGTGATGTAGCTGCGGCCGAAGGGGTAAAAGAGCGTGCCGCACGATTGCGCCATCATCACGGACCACGGGGCGAGCACGAGCACGAAGACCCCGGCCAACACGCCGGCCGAGCGGAGCAGCGACAAGAGTGCGGGGCGGCTCCATGGGCGCTTCGTCGCGAGCAGGTAGTCGCTGGCGACGACGAGCGTCACGAACGGCAAGGACGCGGCGGCGTTGCTCGTTCGCAGCAAGATCGGGACGCACGCCAGGGCCGCGAGGGCGGCGAGGCGGCGTGTGTCGATCGGCCACGCGTCGCGGTCGGCGCCGCCGCCCAGAGGGGTGCGCACGGTCCGGAACAGCGTCACCATCGAAGCGACGGCCGTAAAGAGGCTCGCGGTGTTGACGCGGGACCTCTCGAGGCTGAAACATAGCAGCAGCGTGAGGCCGAGCGGCAGCCAGTGCCAGGCGCGGAGTCCGACGCGCCGGACGTGGCCGACGAGGAGCGCCACGGTGACCACGACGCCCAGCCCGTCGTCGACGACCCATGCGTAGTAGGGAGTCGATACGGCGAGGAACGTGGCCTCGAGGTACACGTGCCCGCCGAAGGTCACCGCGCGGCGCACGGCGAACGGCTCGTAGAGCGAGCCCGTTTGGGCGAGCTTCTCGGCCATCGTCATGTAGAAGGGGTAGTCGTCGGACTTGCTGAACCAGTGGTCGCCGAGGACGGCGAGCGCCGTCAAGGCCGCGAGCCCGTAGGTCAGCCCCTCGAGCGCCAGCGCTTCGCCGCGGCCGATGGCCAGGATCCATCGACGGCGCGACACGGGCAGGGGCGCTCGTCCCCCGCGCAGCGCGTCGATGCCGAGCAGCGCGCCGACACCCAGGAGCACCTGCGTCACCAGCACCGCGCGGCTCGCGACATGAACCGCCGCCAAGAAGCCCCCCACCAGGATGAACGCGGCCATCCCCCAGCCGGCGCGCAGACCCCAGTCGGCGCGACGGCCTCGCCCGAGCCAGAGGTCGACGACCGATCCCCACCCGACGAAGGACGCCAGCATCAGCGACGCCCACACGATCGCCCGCGCGTGCGGCTGCTCGCGGTACGCCAGCCAGGCCAGGGCGAGCGCCGCTGCGAGCACGGCGGCGACCGCCAGACGGATTCGCTGGCGAGCTGCGCCAGTCAGTCGGAACGTCAAGGGTGCGCTCGTCTCGTGGTCACCCGCGGCTTGAACCGCCGGCCCCGCCGCGCGCGGCGCGACTCGTCTTGAGGACGTACTCCCGGTACACCTCGGTCGCAATCATCTCGCAGAGCTCGAGGCCCGTCCTGATGTTCTCCGCCTTGCGAACGCCCCCGAGGCGCGGCGGCTCGTCCGACGGGATCTCCGTCACCCGGTAGCCGAACCGGGTGAACTGGATGGTCCCCTGCGTCGGGAAGCACAGGCCCGGGCTATCCATCTCGAGCTTCTGGAACACGTCCTTCCGGTACGCGCGGTAGCCCATCATCGCGTCCTCGCAGTGCGCGCCGAAGAGCACGTTGATGAGGTGCGTGAAGCACCAGTTGCCGAGGCGCGTGACGGGCGTGTCGTCGAAGCTCTTGGCGCCGCGCATGTACCGCGACGCGATGACGAGGTCGTATCCCTCGTTGATCTTGGCGACGAGCAGCGGGATCGTCTCGGCCTTGCAGTTTCCGTCGCCCATGAACTCGATGATGATGTCGCCCTTGGCTGCGGCGATGAGCTCTTTCATCCCGTTGCCGTAGCCGCGCTGCTTCTGGCGCAGCACCGGGAGGCCAAGGCCCTCGCAGTATTCGATCGTGCCGTCGGTCGATCCACCGTCGACGACGATGATCTCGTCGACCCACTCCCGGCGCACCTGCGGCAGGACTTTCTGTATCGCCTCGATTTCGTTCAATACGAGGACGGCGAGTGTCGACTTCACGGGCGGGCTTCTCTCCGGCTCGAGGGCGTCTCGGGGCGCGCGACGCTAGCCGAAGGGCCTGGGCTTGTCCATTGGAGGTCCAAGGGCAAGCGGGGGGCGGCCGACGGCAAAGGCGCCATTTCGGTTGCCAGGCTTGCCGCGCCGTTATCGGGTGCTTGCGCGACGCTGTGCGAGGGTGTTACGAAGGCCCTCAATCGCGATGCTCCCCGAGGCGGTCCGGGAGTTCTTTCTCCTCGCGAGCGCCGAGCAGGACGCCCAGCGGCTCGATACCTCGCGGCGCAACCTGGCGACGACCTACCTGCGCGCCGCCGATGCGCGCCTCGCGTTCGCTCCGTTTCTGGTGGATCCGCGGACGTCGATCGCGGGGGTCGTCCAGCTGCGCGAAGGGGTCGCGCTCCTCGTGCGGGCGTACGTCGCGGCGCACGATGCCCACGCGGACGCCGCCACCGTGAACCGGCTGCACCCGGCCGACGAGCTGCGCGGCCTCTTCGAGGCCTCGCTTTCGCCCCCGGGCGACTGGGAGATTGCCCTCGCCTGCCTGACGACCGACGACTGTCTCTTCGTCGACCGGCTCGACGATGGGGCCCGGCGGAGGGTGGGCCTGGCGCTCCAGGCGATCGCGTCGTGGCTGCGACGCCGGATCGAGGTGCGGTCCGTGACGCACGTCCGGGCGACCCGGCGCGGCCGGTGGGCGGCGCTGGCTCTCGTCGTCGTGTACGCGACGTGCACGATCGTGGCGCGGCTCGCCCACCCGAACCTTGCCCTCCACCGCGACGTGACGCAGAGCAGCGCGTGGCCCGGCTCGGCCCCGAGCAGCGCCCTCGTCGACGGGGACACCGCCGGCGACGTCGGGCCGGAGCGGCCGCACTGCAACCTCGTTCACACCAACCATGAGCCGTCGCCCTGGATGAAGATCGACCTCGGCGCGGTGACGCGCCTGCACGAGGTGCGCGTCTACAACCGCAACGAGCACAACCTGGACGCCAGCTTGCCCCTGGTCCTCGAGCTGTCGGCCGACGGCCGCACCTTCCACGAGGCGGCGCGGCGGACGACGCACTTCGGCGCGACGTCCTTCGACCCGCCATGGAGCGCGGACGTGCGGGGCCAGGAGGCGCGCTTCGTACGCGTCAGCGGGCACGACTATCTGGCGCTCGCCGAGGTCGAGGTCTACTGAATGCTGCCGCGATCCATCGCGTCGGCGACGCCCGCGGCCATCGTGCGGGCGGCGGCCGCGTTCGCCCTCGTCGCCGCGGCGCTGACGGTGACCGTGTACGCGTTCAGCCGGCTGAACGACGGGATGATGCACAACGACCTGGGCAACGACGAAGGGTACTTCGTCTGGTGCGGGTGGAGCGTTCTCAAGGGGCTCGTGCCGTACCGGGACTTCATGGAGTTCAAGCCACCGATCGCGTTTCTGACCCATGCGCTTGCCCTCAAGCTGTACGGCCTGCAAGACCTCCAGTTCCGGCGCTTCTTCTTCTACTTCCCGCTCGCGTCCGTGCTCGCCGTGCAGCTCGCGCTCTTCAGCCGCAAGGCCGACACGCTTTGCACGCTGGCGGCGGCGCTCGCGCTCGTCCAGGTCTGGGTCAATCCGCATCTGCACGACACGGCCCTCTCGGACACCGAGAGCATCGGCCTCGCGTACTACTTCCTCGGGACGGCGCTGCTGCTCACCCGTCCTCCGGTCGAGTCGCTCCGCAACCCGCTCCGGGTCCTCGGCGGGGCGGTCCTCGCGTGCAGCATCCTGTCCAAGGAGCCGTTCTTGCCCCAGGTGTTCTTCACCTGGATCGGCTGCTTCTTCGCCACCGAGGCGGCGCTGGGCGAAGGGCGCCTGTCGCTCGCCAGCGTGCGCGCGCCCGCCGTCCGCGCCGAAGCCATCCGTTATGCAAAGTACACGGTGCTCGGCGCGGCGATCGTGGCGCTCGGTCTCGTCCTCTACATGGCGCCGACCGGCTCGCTCAAGGCCTACATCGCCATGGCGGGCCGCTATTCGACCGTGTACCGCGATCCGGCCAGGTCGTTCTGCGCCGTCGGCGGCGTGTTCGAGCCGACGACGCCGATGAACGACGTCGTCCGGTTCTGGAGCCGTGCGCAGCGCGAGTTCTTGAACGTCTCCACGCTGGGCGCCCTCGTACCGTTCGCCCTGGCGTTCGCGGTGTTCACGGCAAAGAGGTCGCCGCTGCTCTTCGGGGCCGGAGTGCTCGCCGCCGCGACGGCGCTCTACGGCGTGAACATCAGCAACTGCCCGTGGATCCACTATTACAACATCGCGATCGGCGGCTTCTTCTTCTGCGCGTTCCTCGGCGTCGACGCGATGACGGCGTACCTTCGCGCGGCCGACCCGGCGACGCGCGCGTTCGTTCGATTCGTCGTCGTAGGCCTCACGCTCGCGTGCGTCTGGCCGTCGATCGACGCCGAGCGCGACGCCTTTGGCCGCAGATCCTTTCCGCGGCGCTTCTCCGAGGCTGTTCCCGGCGAGTTCGACGTCATCCGCGACAACAGCCGGCCCGGCGACTATGTCTTCACGAGCGGCAACCCGGCCCTGTACTTCGAGACCGACCGCCTGAACGCCGTGCGCGAGAGCACGCTCATCGATCCGATGATGGGCTTTTATGCCGGCGACACCGACGAGGACCGCCTGCGCCCCGTCTACGACGAGCTGGTCAAGCATCGGCCCAAGGTCGTGGTCCTCGATCCGCAGTTTGCGTCGCAAAAGGAGCGACACCGCGCGGCCCTCTTCGACCCGTACCTGCACGCGTTCAACTACCGCGAAGTCCGGCCCCACATCTTCGTCGGGCCCAACTGAAAGGCGCACTCGATGGCCGAACGATCCGAACGTACCCGCCTGGGGGCCCTCGACGCGCTGCGCGGCTTCGCGGCGATCGGCGTCTCGGTCTTCTCTCACTTCCAGCACTTTGGCGGCGACAAGAAGACGTACCCGTACCGCGGCACGATCCTCGCGGGGTGGCTCTACGACTACAGCTGGCTCTTCGTCGACCTCTTCTTCCTCGTGAGCGGTGTCGTCTTCACCTACCAGTACTTCGAGCCCATCTCGACGAGGCGGATCGGGTGGCGCGATTTCTTCACGCTGCGCATGTCGCGGCTCTATCCGCTCCACGTGGCCACGCTGCTCGCGTGTGCTGCGGTCGAGTGGACCCTCGAGGCGCAGCACAAGGCGCTCGTCATCTACGAGCGCGCCGACGTGTATCACTTCTTCTTGCAGCTCTTTTATCTGCACACCTGGCTCGAGCGGGGCTGGTCGTTCAATGAGCCCTCGTGGTCGGTCTGCGGCGAGGTCTTCGTCTACGCTCTCTTTTTTTACTTTTGCTGGTGCCACGCCAAGGCGTTTCCGGTCGCCTGCGGGCTGATCGTCTTTCTCGGGATGGAGGTCCAGACGGCCTGGCCGGCCCCGATCCTGAACGAGAACATCGCGCGCGCGATGGTCGGGTTCTTCGCCGGCGCTCTTCTCCTGCAAGGCATCCAGGCCGCCGATCGCGCCGGGCACGGCGCGCGCCTCGGGCTCGCGTCGCTTGGCGTGCTGACCGTCGGCGGAGTCCTTGCGTGGAAAATCGGCTACGCGCAGTGGATCGGCATGAACGCGCTGCCCCACGTCCTCGTCGTCTTCCCGCTCGTCATCGTCACGGTGCTCCGGGTCGAGCCCATCGCATGGGCGCTGTCGGCGCGACCGTTCGCGTTCCTGGGCGACATCTCGTACGCCGTTTACCTGATGCACGTGCCGCTGCAGATGGTGACGATCGCCCTGACCCGCGCGTACGGGATCCGCCTGCCGATCACGGACCCCCGGCTCCTCTGGGGATACATGGCGGTCCTCGTCGCCGCGTCTGCCGCCGTCCACTACGGCTTCGAGCGGCCGACGCGCCGCTGGCTCCGGCGCAAGTGGCTGCAGCGGACCGCCGAGCAGGTCCCGGCGCACCCCGTCTAGAAGACTTCGACCTCGTTCAGCGCGATGTAGTGCTTCGCACGGAGGCGGACGTACCTGCCGTATTCGTGCAGCGTCACCCTCCACGGCGCCGAGAACAGACTCCCGTCGCCAAAGCGCTCGGCGCGGTGAGCCACCTCGTGGAACGTGACACCGTCGGTCGATATGTCGATCGCGAGCGGCAGGCAGTCGTCCGGGTTGGTGTCCGAGCGGTTGTAGACGACGATCGTCCGGATGGGGGCGGCCTTCTCGAGATCGATGATCCCCCAGGCGTCTTTCTGGGTCACGTCGGTGTGGAAGCCGTAGTTTGACGCGATCTTGCCGTCGACGAGCCCCGACGGATCCGGCGTACCCACTTGATGGCTGCTCTGGCGCACCGGCCGGTGAAGCGCCAGATCCTTCGACGGAAAGATCACGTGAAACAGCGCGTAGAGCAGCCACACGCCCAGGATCGCCAGCCCTCCGATGCGCCCGACGCGCGCGCCTGCGCGGTACGTCGGCGTGCGCAGATCGATCAGCGTGCGCAGCCACAGCGCCTCGCGCTCGAGGGCCTCCTGGCTCGCCGTGAGCTCCTCGAGGTCCATCGAGTCGAAGTACAGTGGATGGCTGGCCTCGAGTGCGTCGGCGATGCGGCGCACGTCTTCCGGGTCCGGCGCGCGGCCCGAAGCGGCTCGCAGCTGCGCGAGCGCGGCGACCGTGTCGACCGAGGGGCCGTGGTCCTCGCGTCCCACCGAGGCGGCGCGCGTCAAGAAGCCGACCGCGTCACGCAGGAGCCCCGCGGCCACCGCCGGATAAAGGGCCGAATCGCGGGCGCACCGCAGGCGCACGTCGGCCGCCGCGACGGAGCGGACGATGACGTCGCGCTGGTTGGGCGTGTACTCGGGAAGCGCGCGCTCGGCGCGTACCCAGCGAAGGGCGTCATGAACGAAGGCGGGAGCGGTTGTTGACGTCATCCGAAGCCTGTCCGAGGGAGAGTACTACAGCGCCAACCCCGCGAGCTTGTCGACGAGCTCAATCCGCCCGCGCCACGGCGAACATGAACTCGTACAGCCAGGGGGCCACCGGAGCCAGGGCGATCCCCATGGCCGAGAGCATGAGCGCCTCGAACGGTCCCATTCGCCCGAGCCGCTTGAGCCCCAGGCTCTGCAGCACACTGATGCCGATAGAGAAGGGTGCGCCGAAGGGCTTCACGTACGTGAGCCGGTAGCCGTTGCGCTCCAGCATCCTCCCGAGGGTCTCGGGTGTGTAGAAGCAAAGGTGCCGCGGAACGTCGAGCTGCGACCAGTACGTACCGAACGAGCGAGCCGGCAGGCCGCTCGTGAATGGGACCTCGATCACGAGATGGGCGCCCTTCTTGGAGATGCGGCGGGCCTCGCGTAGCACGGCAAAGGGCTCGGGCTCATGTTCGAGGTACTCGCTCATGGTGACGAGGTCGTAGCTGTCGGCCTCCAGCTTGGCGTCCATGAGCGTCCCTTGGGACGCGCGCATCTTCAGGCGCCCAAGGATGTACGTGACCACGTCGGGATTGAAGTCCACGCCGAGTCCGTCGACACCGCGAACATGGGCAAGCAAGGAGAGCCAGCCGTTGGTTCCGCACCCGACGTCGACGACGTTGGTCGTGGCCGAGATTCGACCGAGGACCCGTTCGACCTTGCGCAGGTATCCCCTCCACCGCACATGGTAGAGGATGCGCGTCAGGGCCTGCCCGAGCGGCGACATCGTATCTGGCACCCGGACCGGGAGGTAGTCGCTTGGGTAATGAGGACCGAGAGCCTCGAAGGTCGGGCGGGGATTGACGTACTTCATGCCGCAGGCGTCGCACCGAACGATCCGGTACTGGCCGGGCCGGCCGAAGAGCCGGTCGCAACCGTGCATGAGGAGGCTCGAGCTTGTGCCCTGGCAGAGCGGACAGGCGACGTACTCGCGGGCTTCATCGGGGAAGCCTTCCGGCGGTATGTCCGACGTCCTCGTGATCGCGGTCATCGCCTTCGGGTGGATGCCCGACTTCCGCGCTGCCTCGCCCGAACACCCATCCCGCGCTTCCAGGGTCTTCGCCAATCTGACGATCAGGTGTGGGTTCATCGGCTCTCCTGTCCTTGCTGGACTCAAGAGAGTGGACGCCGTCGCTAGCGGATGTGACGCCGAACCATTCCGATTCCCTCGCCCGGACCCCGCCGCGAGTCCTCCGCCCGCGTTCGTCGCGAAGACCTCGAATCGAGTACGCTGCACCGAGCCGCACCGCGTTTCCACCACCGCAGGTACCCCGGGATGGATCCCGCCCCCCACGCCGTCCTCGAAGAGCGCATACGGGCCGCATTGGAGGCCGGAGACAAGAAGGGGGCGGCCACGGCGCTGCTCGAGGGGTACGGCAGCGAGCTGCTCGGCTTCCTCATCGCCCATCTGCGCGACCGAGACGCGGGCACCGAGGTCTTCTCGCAGTTCACCGAGAAGCTCTGGGGCTCGCTCGATGCCTTTCAGCGCCAGTGCTCCGCTCGGGTCTGGGCTTACATGCTGGCCCGCCACGCCGCGAGCGACTACGTGAAAGCCGTCCGGCGCCGGCGCGCGCGCCTCGTTCCCCTGTCGCGCGCAGGGCCGCTGTCCGACATCGAGCAGCGGGTGCGCACGGCCACCCTGGCCGCGCTGCGAACGGAGGCCAAGAGCCGCATGGTGAAGCTGCGGGAGCGGCTGCCTCCCGACGACCAGGTGCTCCTCATCCTGCGCGTGAACCGCCAGCTCGAGTGGAAGGAGATCGCGCAGGTGATGGGGCGTGCGGGCGAAGCCGCGGGCGACGCGACGATCGCGAAGGAGGCCGGGCGACTGCGCAAGCGCTACCAGCTCGTGAAGGACACACTCCGCCGCATGGCCGAGGAGGAGCAAGCGGGGTGATGGGCACGCGTCAGAGGCACTGCCGTTTCCAGACCTTCTTGCCGGTGGCGTCGAACTCGTAGGGAGGCTCGCAGTCTGGGCTCGGCATCGCCGAGGCGAACGGCGCTGGGGCGGCCGACGCAGAAGGCCCGGTAGACGGAGGCCTCAAGACCTGCCTTCCCGCGGGGATTCGAGTGACTACGCGCGCTCCGCTCGTGCTTGCGGCAGGGGGGGCCTGTGCCAGTGCCGGCTGTGTCGAAGCGATCGGCCACGACGCAGGTGATTCCCCTGGCGCCGCCGCCGCGAGTGAGTTGAGCGAGGGGAGCAGGCTGGCTTCGCGTCCTGTCCCCGGGCGCGCCGGCGCAATAGCCCGCGCGAGCCAAACCTGCGACCCGCCCGCCGCGACGAGCAGAGTGCCCACGAGGCCCATCATCAGAGCCGACGTCGGCCGCCGGCGGCGAGCGGTGACCGGGACCGGCTGCGGCGTGGGTGTGTCCATCTCCGATCCCGGTCGAGACCCGGCTTTCGGTGGCGCATGGATGGCCTGGGACGTCGCGCCGGCGTATCGCGTCAGAACGCTGCAGACCTCCTTCGTGTCCCCGGGCCGACCGCCGCGCTCCACCGACAGCATTCGCATCACGAGGTCCGTCACGTCCGCGGGTAGAGCGAGACCGTCGAGCGGCTGGATGCCCCCGGACATCATCTTCTTGACCACCTGCGCTTCGTTCGCCCCTTCGACAGGCCGGAACCCCGCGAGGCACTCGTAGAGAATGACTCCGAGGGCCCAGAGGTCCGCGCGGGCGTCGACGTCCCTGTCGGCCGTCATCTGCTCGAGCGCCATGTAGTGCCGAGTCCCGAGGGCCGCACCGGTGCCCGTGAGCGACTCCGTCTGGGGCGCCTCGCCGTCCTGCACGGTGAGCTTGGCGATGCCGAAGTCGAGGACCTTCACCCCCTCGGCGGGCGGCAGCCCTGCTTGGAGGAAGATGTTCTCCGGCTTCAGATCGCGGTGGACGATCCCGAGCGCATGTGCCGACCCCACGGCGGCGGCGACCGGGAGCAGGATCGACGCCGCCGCTTCGAGCGGGAGCTTGCCCTGGCGCACGAGCAGACCCCGCAGCGTCTCGCCCGAGAGAAACTCCATGACCATCACAGGCGTCCGGTCGTCGAGCTCGAAGACATCGAGGACTTCGACCACGTTCGGGTGCCGGGCGGCGCTGGCGGCGCGAGCCTCCCGGAGGAAGCGCCGGCGCAGCTCGTCGTGCGCACGTGCGACGAACTTGATGGCGACCCGCCGTCGCGTGACCACGTGCGTCGCCTCCCAGACGACGCCCATGCCCCCCTGCCCGAGCTCGCGCTCGAGGCGATAACGGCCGCCGACGATCGCGCCCTGGCGACGATCGAACCTGCCGCCCGCGTGCATGCCGACCTCCGACAGCGACGCCTTGGAGACATGCGCCGCCGCGCGCAGGACTGAGTCGTCCAGACCGTCCGAGGAGATGGCAGACCCGGTGCCGGAGGACAGATCGTCACCCGCGGCCGCCGTCGAGCGCTCCCGAGCTTCCCCGTTTCCGGCCATCGCCCGCCGATTCTACTCCGGTCCGAGCGTACCGGCCCCTGCCATTCATCGCCTGCTCCACGCCTCAGTGCGACGGAAGGCCCGTCATCAGGGGCGTCGGAAACATTCCCGCGCCCGTCGTCGTGTTTGCCGAGACATTGACCGTCACCACGCTGCTCGCATCCCCGTCGAGAGGACCGGGCATCGCCGTGAGCTGGTAACCGTTGGAGGGGGGCACGTTGAGAAAGAACGCATACCCAGTGTAGGTCGTTGCTCCCGCGTCGCCGGAGAGGGAATACAAGGAGGTAACGGACGGATCGCTGGGACTGAGCGCGACCCGGACGCCGGACGCAGGATTGTCCAGGCAGTCGAAGACCGAGACCCCGATCATGCCGGTGTCGGGCAGCATGGTCTGATTCAGGTATCCGAACGCCGAGACGAGCTCCGACGGGGTGAAGACCTGCGCCGATTGGGCCGCGATGTTCTCCGAGTACGACCCGGGGCCCAACGCCGGGTTCACGACCGGCTCGCTGAGCGGGTAGCCCCACCAGCCGTAGTACGGCACCGTGGCGTCGCTCGGCGACGTGACCTGCACGCAGCCATTGAGGCCCCAGCCCTCGGGGTTCGCAGGCTGCGTGACCTGCAATGTGACGAGCCCGGCGTCGTCCGTCGTTCCCGCATCGGCGCGGAGCGCGTCGTCGGGCGTGCCGCACGGGCAATTCGAGCAGACGGACACCGTCTCTCCCGGGATCGGGGTGCCCTGGTTGAGGAAATCGACGACCGGCACGGTCAGCGCGACGACCGAGGACATCTTGGCAGGCCAGCCGACGTGCCCCACGCAGGCCCAGTAGTTCCCGTACTGACACGCACCGGAGCAGGTGCCAGCGTAGTCACTCTGGACCGCCCTGAAGAGCGACACTCCCGCCTCGTGCTCGAGCGCGCAGCTGAACTTGCAGTCGGGCGTGGGGCACGCCATGTAGCAGCGCCAGTAGGCGTCGCAGTCGACCGACGACGCGCAGTCGTGCGAATCCGTGCAGGCGTTCATCGTCACGGAGGGCAAGCTGCTCATGTACATACACGTCTCGCAGGCCGCGGCGGCGGCGGGCTCGCTGAGGTAGGCCGCGAACCCCCCGCATTTCAGATTGCATGCGGACTCGCAGTTTTCGGCCAGGCATGCGCTCAGGGTCGACACTGCGGGCGTGAACGGGGAAGAGATCAGATTGGCAATCGTGCACTGGGAACGACAGCTGGGATCGCCGTTGCAGCTGCCGAGACAGCTCTCGTAGGGGCCGCAGACGGAGTCTCCGGCGCACGTGTCCGCCTCGCTCGCGCAGCTCGCGTAGGCGCACTCGGCGCACGCGGGCATCCACCCGAACGGCGGCCGGGCATCCGCCAGTCCAGCGTCCGTCGGTGCCGCATCCGGAGATCCCGACGACACTGCGTTGCCCTCGGTGCTCCCGTCCGTCGTCGCGTCGCCACCGAGCGTGGCGTCCACTCCGGCGGTCGGCTCTCCCGCATCCGCGGGACCGATCGAATCCAGCTCTCGAATCGAGAGCACCGCGTCGCAGGAGGCTCCGCCGAGCGCCGCGGCGAGCCCCAGCATCGCGGCCGACGACCGACGAGTGCTCATCAGAAGCTCCCCTTCACGAGCACCTGACCGGCGCCGGCGCCCACCGAGGTCGACGCGCTCGGCGCGGCCAGCCAGAGCACGACGCCGCCGACGGCCAGCAGACCCCCGACGCTCATGACGACCGTGGCGACGTTACCGGCGTTGACCGCGCGCACCGAGTCGGCGTGCCGCGCGGCCCCTGTCTCCTGCTCGGCGGCGTCGAACTGCGACTTCGCCTCGATGGCAACGGCGCCCCCGGCTGCGACGCCGACCACGCCGATCGCTCCCGTCACGACCGCGATCCAGCGGAGGGCAGGCAGGCCGCGATCCTCGGCGCGGTGCGCCGGCTGCGGAACCTCGACCTGCGGAGACGTGAAGGACCCGGCGCGCGAAGCCGAAGCGGTTCCGGCTTCCTTGGCCGGCTCGAGCAGCACCGTGATGCTCCGCTCCCTCTCGGCCTCGCGGACAAGGATCTCCCGCCGGAGAGGCGTGAAGCCGTCGGCCTCGAAGCCGAACGTGTGCGGCCCGGGGTCGACTGCGTTCGCGCCTCCCCCGAGCGTCACGGGCCACGGGGCGCCGTCCATCGTCACGCGGACGGCCGTCATGTCGTCCCCCCGGGCGCTGCGCACGGCGAAGACCACCGTGGGCAAGGCGCGCTGGACCTCGTCCAGGCGCTCCGTGCAGTCCCTGCGCACCGGAGCAGGACAGCTGCGTGAGGCGCAGAGGGCGAGCTTGTCCTGCGCGTCACGGAGCTTGCCCGACGCGCGGAGGACCTGGGCGGTCTCGTTGGCGTCGACGCACTCTTCCTTCGTCGGATCGGCGCGCGCGGGACCGCTCGCCAAGGCCACCACCGAAGCGAACGTCCACGCGATGAGGCCCCGCCGGCGCTGCCGCTGCTTCCTTGCGCGCATGATGGCCGCCGCCTCAGTGCATTCCTGGACCCAGCAAGGCCCGCCTTGCATCTCATCTGTTGATGGGCTCGTCGTCAAGGGACGTCGCGCAAACGCGGCCTGCCGCCACGAACCGCCCCTCCGGCGTCCTCTCTTCTCCTTGCCAGGCGGGTCCTGTAGCCGGCGCCGGGGGAGTCCTTTCTCGCACGCCGCCGTTCACATTCGGCCCGTGAGTCGTCCTTTCCCTCGAGCAGGCCAGTTTTGGCCGGGAGGACGACATGTTCATCAAGTTATCGATGTTGTCGCTGGTGGCCGCTCTCGTGTGCACGACTCGCTCCGCGGCAGCGTTCTCGATCACCTGGAACAGTACCTGGATTTGGCACACCCAGACCGCGTGCCCGTCGGGCTCCACTTGCCCAAACCAGTTGACGGACCTCGACTACGCCCCGACGTGCCTGGACGGCTCTGGAACCGGCATCGCGGTCTATGCTCCCACGACGTGGAACGGCAAGATCATGTACTGGTTCGACGGCGGCGGGATGTGCTTCGACAACACCACGTGCAACGAGAACGTGGCACCCAGTTCCGCGGCGTGGGCGGCCGACGTCGCGTTGATCGTGCTCGGGATGCCGCCAACGCCTCCTCCAGCACCTTTCGCGTTCCGCACCAACTTCCCATATTCAAGCTTCAACACCTACCTGACGGCGGATGGGAGCGACGACTTGAACTCGATGTACGAGTACAAGCCCTTCTTGGGACAAGGCATCTTTGATCATACGGGGACAATCAATCCGTTCACCAACTATCTCCAGGTCTTCGTTCCTTACTGCACGGGCGACCTTCACATCGGTGACCGCGAAGACACCACGAACTCTTTCAGAGCCCCATCGAACAAGACCTTCACCGGATTCTCCAACGCGACCCAGGCCGTGACCTACACGGACAGATCGGTGAGGAGCTACGGATACTCCCCGACGATGAGCGTCGTGACGGGAGGCAGCGCAGGCGGCTATGGGGCCCTCCTGCTGTACGGCGCCTTCAGGCAGATCCTGCCGTCGGGCGAGAAGATGATCACCATTTCGGACAGTGGGACCCCGTACTTCACCGGCACGCCGAGCCCCAGCGGGAAGACATGGGCGTCGCAGGGCTATCTGGGCTTCCCTACGTCGCGCACGGGCTGCTCGGAGTGCGTGTCGCCGAGTACGGTGAGCTATCAGGAGGCCTACATGGCCGACGCGTGGGGTCTCACTTGGATGACGGACTACAATCCTAGTTTCGTATCCCAGGAAACTCCTGCAGGCAGCCCGGGCCCGCTCGTCTCGATGCAGGGAGTGCTGGCGGCCGAAGTTTTCCACGATACCAGTTCGAGCGACAACTTCTACGTCATCGACGGCAACGATGACTATGTGGACACATGGTTTTGGAGCATGAATTTCGACACGAGCAGCTCTGCCACCGTGGCTGACGCGCAGGCGCAGATCATGACCAATTTCGGGGGATGCACGCTCGGGACGCCACCGGCCGTCAACTGCACGACGCCCACGGGCGCCAGCGGGCCCACCCTGTTGCAAATCACGGCGACCACTTCCGGCGCCTCCTCCGGGGCGTTGAGGTGGAACGAGCATCACGGATATCTCACGAACGACACGTCCACCTGGGACGACACCAAGACGTCGGACGGGCAGGCGGGAAGCGGCGTGCTGCAGTTCCTGAAGCATATCGCACCGGCGGGCGGCTGGTGACCGGCCACGCGAGCGACGCCCGAGACGACTACAGCGCCAACCCCGCCTGTGCATACGCAAAGTGCGCCACGTCGGGCACCGCAAACCCGCCCGTGGCTGCCATGCTCGAGCCCTGCGCCTGCAAGATCGCCCGTGCGCCCGCGCCCAGCACGAGCAGCGAGTACCCGACCCTCACGTCGACCGGGCCCCAGGGCGACCACGCGAACGCCGCGTCGATCTCGTTCCCGAGCTCGCCGGATCGGTTGCCGGCGGCGCCGCCGATCGTCGTCATGTACCCCGTCGTCCAAGGGCCGCCCGCCTGGACCAGGCGCGCGTAGCGGTACTCGATCGCCACCTCGGTCTGCGCCGTCGGCGCGGCCTCGGCCCGCGCATTGACCTCGGCCTCGTTCGACCACGAGAAGACGTCCATCGCCCCGTGCCAGGTGTGCACGTCGGGCAGGAGTGGATCGAACGTGCCGTACGTCGAGCCGCCGTTCGGGCCGCTTGCATACGCGCCGCCGAGCCGGACGGTCGGCGTGAGGACGCCGCGATCGAAGCGGCGCGCCACGTGGGCCGCCGCCGCCCACGCGGCGCGGTCTTCGCCGAGCTGCTGCGCCCATCCCCCCTGCCCGGCCCCTTCCACGCCCCACGTCCACGCGAACGAGTCGCCGAACAGGCGCACGGAGCCCGTGTACGTCTGCCCGAGGACCGACCCCTCGAGGCTCGCGACGGGGTTCTCCTGGGCAAGGCGCGCGAGCGCGTAGGCCTCGACCTTGAACAGCGGATCGAACGACCAGCCGAAGCGCGCGCCAAACAGCTCGCCGTAGGCGTCGACGGCTGCGCCCGTCGAAGGGTCCGTCAGCACCGCCGCGAGCGCCTCGACGTACCCATCGCCCACGGCGAGGCGCCCTCGAATCGCGTCGAGCGAGCGACCCGCGGGCGACCAGTCGTCGACGCCGAGGAGCCGCCCTTCGCCCCACGACACCGGTTGCCGCCCGATGCGGACGTAGCTCGGCTGCAGTCCCTGGGTGTGCGCTTCGGCCCACGCCTCGTACGCGCCGGTGACGGCCATCGGCGCGGGGCCGGTCATCGCCGACGCCGCCGGCGTGAGGTCGAGCACCCGCGCGTCCTGGAGCACGACACGCGCCTCGAGCGACGCGCCGGCCGCGTCGACCCCGAGCCGCGCGCGCTCGACCAGCAGCCCCGTATTGGCCGCATTGACGTCGTGACGGTACTCGCCTCGCACGCGGCCCTCGACCACCGGGGTGAGCGTCCACGTCCCCGCCGTGATGCTCCCGAGCGACGGTGCAGGCGGTTCTTGCGCGTACGCGGGGATCGCGCCCGTCCCCAGGGCGAGCGCCGCTCCGACAGCCAAACGCTTCTTCGTCTTCTTCATTTGCAGCGCTCGCGCGCGAGCTCCCGCGCGCGTTCGAGCAGCGCCCCGCGCTCGTTGAGCCCGGGATCGTTCGTGACCGCCTCGAGCAGGGCCTCGAGGACCTGGCCGATGACGGGCCCAGGCTTCACGCCGAGCTCGCGGATCATGTCGTGGCCGTTGATCTTGAGGTCGCGCGTCGACAGGGCCGCGCCTTCGGAGATCACGCGCTCGACGTGCACGCGCAGGGCGGCGAGGTTCTCGAGATCGGCCGTGATGTCGCGGCCCTTGGCGCGGGCGTCACCGGCGCAAAGGGCGTAGAGATCCTCGAGGCGATCGCGGCCCACGCGCCGGATCCAGCGGCGCACCGCCGAGTCCTCCCACTCGGGCGAATACTGGACGATGTGGTGGCGCACGAGGGCGACGATGCGGGCTTGCTCCTCGTTCGAGAAGCGCAGGCGAGCGGCGATCGGCGCGGCAATCTCGGCGCCCACGCGGTCGTGCTCGTAGAACGTGTAGTCCTGCTTCTTGTCGGACCAGGCTCGCGTCTGCGGCTTGCCAACGTCGTGGAGCAGACCGGCGATGCGCAGGACCGGATCGGGCGGGCACGCATCCATGCACTCCAGGTTGTGGCGCCACACGTCGTAGGCGTGCCACTTGTTCTGCTCCATGCCGACGCCCGCGAGCAGCTCGGGGCAGGTGATCGCGAGGATCCCCGTGCGACACATCACGTCGAACGCGCGCGACGGCGTCGGCGCCTTCATCGTCTTGAGCCACTCGTCGCGCACGCGCTCGGCCGCCACCTTGCGGAAGGTGTCGAGCGTGGGCCCGATGGCAGCCTCCGTCTCCGGATCGAGCGAGAGCCCGAGCGACGCGACGAAGCGCGCGGCGCGCAGCACACGCAGGCCGTCCTCGGCGAAGCGCGCGCGTGGATCGCCGACGGCCCGCAAGACGCCCCGGGTGAGGTCATCGCGCCCGCCGAACGGGTCGACGATCTTGCCGTCGATGGGGTCGACGGCGATGGCGTTCACGGTGAAGTCGCGGCGCGCCAGGTCGGCCGTGATGTCGTCCACGAACTCGACCCAGTCGGGATGCCTCCCGTCGGTGTACGTCCCCTCGCCGCGCAGCGTCGTGACTTCGTAGTGCGCGCCGCCGCGGACGACGGTCACCGTGCCGTGCTCGATTCCAGTGGGAATGGCACGAGGGAAGATCGCGAGGAGCTCTTGTGGGCGCGCGTCGGTGGCGACGTCCCAATCGTTGGCAGGCTTGCCGCGGATCAGGTCGCGCACGCACCCGCCGACGATCCACGCGCGCTTGCCCTTGGCGCCGAGGCGCGCACACAGGTCGCGCACGTCGCGTGGCACGGACTCGAGATCCAGGGCGCCGGGCTCCACAATTTCTCCCATATCATTCCTGATCTTGGACGGCACGCGATGTGCCCCCCCGGATGCCCACCGCCTGCGGCGCCGTAACGGCTCCGGTCGCGTTGGCATCCAACTCCTGGCAGACAATGGCGACCTCCGCGATGGCTCAGCAGACCGTCCCCCAGCAGGCTTCTCTCCCGGCCCCCGCCCCGGCGTCCACGCCCGCGCCCGCCTCCGCCGCGGCTCGCCCCGCTTCCAGCCGGCGGCCGCTCTTCATCGGCATTGCAGTGCTCGTCGCCGCCGGAGCGACGGCGTACTGGTGGCACTCCCGTCAGTATGAGGACACCGACGACGCTCAGATCGACGGGACGATCAGCAACGTGGGGCCACGCGTCGCGGGCACGGTCACCGCCGTGTATGTCGTCGAGAACCAATCGATCAAGGCCGGCGACACCATCGCCGAGATCGACCCCACCGATCTGCGCATCGCGGTCGAGCAGAGCAAGGCTCAGGTCGCCCAGGCCCAAGCGCAGCTCGATGCCGAGGATCCGAACGTCCCCATCACCCTCGCCAGCAACCTGAGCGCGGTGTCCACGGCGCAGTCCGACCTCGCGGCGGCCGAGGCGGCGCTCTCGGCCGCGCGCACCGACGTGCAGCAGCTCACCGCGCAGATCGCGCAGGCCGACGCCAACAACCGGCAGGCGCAGCTCGAGCTCGAGCGCTCGCAGAAGCTTGTCGCACAGGGTGCGGTGTCGCAGGCCGACTACGACCAGCGCTTCAACGCGGCCGCAGCCACGTCGGCCAACACCGACGCACTCAAGCAGTCGCTCGCGGGCGCCAAGGACCGGGTCAAGCAGCAGCAGGCCCAGCTTGTGGCGCTGCAGAGCCGCGTCACAGAGGTGCAAGCGAACGCGCCCCGCCAGGTAGCCACGCGCAAGGCGTCGGTCGTCGTGCGGCAAGCCGCCTACGACCTCGCCGTCGCGCAGCTCGCACAGGCCGAAAAGAACCTGTCGTATGCCAAGATCGTCGCGCCGGTGACGGGCATCGTCGCCAAGAAGGCCGTGGCCATCGGCGACTACATCAGCCCAGGCCAGCAGATCGTGGCGATCGCGCAGACCGATGGCCTCTTCGTCACGGCCGACTACCGCGAGACGCAGCTCGTGCGCATCCAGCCGGGTCAGCCTGCGACGATGCATGTCGACGCGGTGGGCATCGACCTGCACGGATCGGTCGAGAGCCTGGGCGGCGCGACGGGCTCGCGCCTCAGCGTGCTGCCCCCCGAGAACGCAACGGGCAACTACGTAAAAGTGGTGCAGCGGATCCCGGTGCGCATCAAGATCGACCCCGATCAGCCGGGGATCGACCGCCTGCGCATCGGGATGAGCGTCGATCCGAACGTGAAGGTGCGATGACCGCGGCCGCGGCTACGGCCAGCGGCGGCGTGCACCACGAGACGCCGGCGTACTTTGCCACCGGGTGGACGGGGGGGCGCAACCCCTGGGTCATCGCCCTCACCGTGACGATGGCCACCTTCATGGAGGTCCTCGACACGAGCATCGCCAACGTGTCGTTGCCGCACATCGCCGGCAACCTGAGCGTGAGCCAGGACGAGAGCACCTGGGTGCTCACGAGCTACCTCGTCTCGAACGCGGTCGTGCTCCCCATCAGCGGCTGGCTCTCCACCAAGCTTGGACGCAAGCGCTTTTACATGTCTTGCGTGGCGCTCTTCACCGTCTCGTCGTTTCTCTGCGGCATCGCGCCCACCCTGGGCTCTCTCATCTTCTTTCGCGTATTGCAGGGCGTGGGCGGCGGCGGCCTCGGTCCGAGCGAGCAGGCCATCCTGGCCGACACCTTCCCCCAGGCCAAGCGCGGCATGGCCATGGCCGTCTACGGCATGGCCGTCGTTCTCGCGCCGGCGATCGGGCCCACCCTCGGCGGCTACATCACCGACAACTTCAGCTGGCGGTGGGTCTTCTTCATCAACGTCCCCGTCGGGATGCTCTCGCTCTTCCTGTCCAATCGCATCGTGACGGATCCGCCGCATCTCAAGTGGGCCCGCGACGAGAACAAGGGCGTCGACTGGCTCGGCCTCGGGCTCATCGCGACGGGCCTCGGTTGCCTCGAGGTCGTGCTCGACAAGGGCCAGGAAGACGACTGGTTTCACTCGTCGTTCATTACGGGCTTCACGCTCGTGGGCGTCGTTTGCCTCGTGTCGTTCGTCTTCTGGGAGCTTTCGCACGATCATCCCATCGTCGACTTGAGGATGTTCAAGCTGCGGAGCTTTGCCGTCGCGAACGTTCTGATGCTGATCCTGGGCGTCGTCCTCTTCGGCTCCACCGTCCTCTTGCCGCAGTACCTCCAGGTGCTGCTGGGGTATTCCGCGGAGCAGTCGGGCATGGCGCTGTCGCCGGGCGGTGTGCTCATCATCCTGATGCTGCCGTTCGTGGGGCGCATGGTGGGCAAGGTCGACACGCGGTACCTGGTGACGTTCGGCTTTCTCGTGATGAGCGCTTCGATGTTCTACATGTCGCGGCGCCTCGATCTGCAGATGGACTTCCGCACGGCCGTCGAGCTGCGAATGATCCAATCCGTGGGGATGGCGTTCCTCTTCGTTCCTATCCAGACGATCGCGTACTCGGGCGTCCCGCTGCAGAAGAACAACCAGGTGAGCGGCATCATCAACCTGTCACGCAACCTCGGGGGCGACATCGGGATCGCCTTCGTCACCACGCTCATCACGCGCCACGCGCAGACGCACCAGGCGAACCTCGCCGCGCACACCACCGCGTACGACCCGGCGTACCACGCCAGGATCCTCGCGATGACCCGCGCGTTCGGGCACGCGGGCGCCACCTCGCTCGGCGCTGCGCGCGAAGCCACGGGCGCGATCTACCGGCAGCTCGCGCTGCAGGCGACCCAGCTCGCCTACCTCGACGCGCTGCGTGCGCTCGGCATCGCGACGGCGCTCATGATCCCGGTCATCTGGCTGGCGGGTCGACCTCAGGCGCGGGGCGCCCCCGTCGCCCACTGACTCTCGCGTTTACTCGCGCTTTACGGCTAGGCTCTTGTCTGGGGGGTGGCTGCATTGGCCAACGTCGATCCGTTCGAGCTGCTCGATCGCCTCACGGAGTGCGTGGCGGCGTACGACTCCGAGGGCCGGTTCATCTACGTCAACGCGGCGACCGCTCGGATCTTCGGCCGCGCGCCCGCCGATCTCCTCGGCCAGCGGCCCTGGGACTTGATGTACACGCCGCCGACGACGCCGTTCCGCAAGGCGCTCGACGCCGTCCTGCGCGGCGGCGCCGGACGCACGATCATCTCGCACTACCGGGCCTTCCAGCGATGGCTCGAGATCGAGGTCCACCCGTTCCACCAGGGAGCCCTCGTCGTCACGCGCGACATCTCCGACCGCCGGCGATTGCAGGACCAGCTGGTGCAATCGCAGCGGCTCGAAGCGATCGGCCGGCTCGCGGGCGGCATCGCCCACGACTTCAACAACCTGCTCACGATCATCCTCGGCAGCGCCGAGATGCTTCTCGCCAAGGCCTCGCTCGCCGACACGATCCGGATCGGCGTCACCGACATCATCGGCGCGGCGGAGCGGGCCTCGCTCGTCACGCGGCAGCTCCTCGCCTTCGGCCGCGCCCAGCGCCTCGCGCCCGACCTCGTCGACTTGAGCGCCCAGGTCGAGGGGATGGAGCGGCTGTTGCGCCGCGTCCTCGGCGAGGACATCGACGTCGTGATGGACCTGCGGCGACCGCTCGGCCTCGTGCGCGTCGACGCCGGCCAGATCGAGCAGGTCGTGCTCAACCTCGTGGTCAATGCGCGCGACGCCATGCCCCGCGGGGGACGGCTCGAGGTCAAGACGTCCACGGTGAGCGAACGGCCGGGGATCGCCGGCGCGCTGGCCGGAGCCGTGCCCGAGGCCGCCGGCGGTTACGTCGTGCTCTCCGTGACCGACACGGGCGTCGGGATACCCGAGGAGGTCCGCGACCGGATCTTCGAACCGTTCTTCACGACCAAAGAGCTCGGCCGAGGCTCGGGCCTGGGCCTGGCCACCGTGCACGGCATCGTGGAGCAGAGCGGAGGCCACATCGAGGTCCGCAGCGAGCCCGGCGCCGGCACGACCTTCGCGGTGTACCTGCCCCTCGTGCAGGAAGTGGCCGATGAATCGCCCCCGTCGGCCCGCGCGCCCGCCGAGCGCTTCTCCGGGACCGAGACCGTCCTGCTCGTGGAAGACGACGACGACGTCCGCAAGTACGTCCGCGAAGCCCTGCTACGAGCGCACTACACCGTCCTCGACGCCCGCAACGGCGGCGAGGCCCTGCTCATCCTCGAGCAGCATCCCAGCCCCGTCCACTTGCTCCTGACGGACGTCATCCTCCCGCGAATGACGGGCATCCAGCTGGCCTCGCGGCTGCGAGCGATCCAGCCCGCCATCCGTGTCGTATTCATGTCCGGCTACGCCGAGGACCGAATCCTCGATCAGGGCGGGCTCGACGTGCGCGAGGCCCTGGTCACCAAACCGATTCGCTCGCAGGAGCTATTACGCGCCGTGCGCACCGTGCTCGATCGGCTGGCGTCGAGGCCACCGCCGGGGATGGCGCAGGAGATGGCGGCCAAGACGATCGAGTAAGCGGGCGCGGGCGCACACGCCGGCCAAGCTGACTCGCGCATCTCTCTCGCAAGAAGATGCGCAAACCGATCGGAGTAGCGTGTCTCCCTCGCAGGTAGCCTCGTAACGCACGCCGACTCGTGCATCTCTCTCGCAAGAAGATGCACAAGCCAACTTGGCTCGCGCATCTCTCTCGCAAGAAGATGCCCCTCTCAGCGAAGCACGAGCATCTCTCTCGCAAGAAGATGCGCGTCCCCGCGCGGCGCCCCCTTCCCTGCCGCGGAACCACTTGCGAGACCACGAGAATCGCTCATCTTTCCGCACGGAAGCCCGCTCGAACGCGGTCAGGCGCAGCCTTTTTTGCAGAATGAGGGGCGCCGACTCCGCGACGCGCGCATCCGCACGCTGGGAGCGACGCGTCTCTCGGGCCCGTGGATCCTCGTCATGGCGTAAGGCGAATGGCCCTCCGCGCCAGGCCCTGGTCATTTTGCCTGACGCGCGTCCGCCTCCATCTCGGTGCGATCCACCTCCGTGTCAGAGGTACGGGCCTCACCACTGCGCGCGGGGCGCTCGCGCAAAGAAGTGCCCGCCCATGACACATTGGCTCACCTCTTAAGCTCGCGCCTTCGCGACCGAACGGCCGTCGGCCAAGCTTGCAGGCGAAGAAAGGTCCCCCCGACCGCGGCAGGTCCACCTCTGGCTCGCACTGCCGCACCGGCAAGCAAGACGGACACGACGCTGATGCGGATGCGCCGCGGCCTCAGCTTGCGAAGCCGAACACCAGGTTCAGGACGAAGGCCAGAATGATGGAGTTATACGCGAAGCTGATGACGGCGTGAAGCAGCACGAGACGCCGGATCTGCGGACTCGACACGCAGACGTCCGACACCTGAAAGCACATGCCGATCGTGAACGCGAAGTACGCGAAGTCGAAGTACGAGGGCGGATCTCCGCCAGGCAACTCCACCCCGCCCACGCCCTCGGCGTCCTCCCGATAGAAGAGGCGCGCGTAGCGGAACGTGAACGCGGTGTGCGTCATCGTCCACGCGAGGGCAACCGTGGCCAGGCACAGTCCCGGCACCAGATCCCGTAGGTTGGATGGCAGCGTGCGCGCGCTCCGCACCAGCATGGTCGCGGCCAGCAGACTGACCAGGGACGTCAGCAGAACGACGGCATAAACGACGGTGCGCCCGGGATCCTCGGCGCCCGCACGCACGTGCGTCTCCTTCGCGTCGAGCCGACGAATGATGGCCCAGGAGAGAGTGAGGAGAACGAGGCCGGCGACGTCCCACCCCACGAGAACGGCGGGAACGATCGGAGCGCGGGTGGCCGCGGCAAGGGCAGCAGCCACGCCAAAGACGCTGGAGATGGCCACGCGCACCAGCACCCGGTGCGTCGCAAAGCGCAAGGGCGACTCCATGGGCCAGCCACCGAGACTACACCGAGCGCACGCTAGCGCGGGCGCGCACGCTAGCGCGGGCGCGCGAACCCACGCCCGTGCCCGACCCCACGCTCACGCCCGTGCTCACGCCCGCGCCCGCGCGCGAGCGCGCGCACGCTCACTCTCCCGGCGACGCCTCGAGCACCGCGCTCGTCCGCGCCTTCTTCTTCGCGGCCTTGCGCGACTCCTGGATCAGCTTCGCATCGAGCTTCACCCGTTCGACCACCTCGGGTGCTGCCTCCACGGCGCTCTTGAACACCTGGATCACCATGTGCGGCGACTTGCGCGCGAACTCGGCGGACGACTGGCTGGCGCCCGTGAGGCGCTCCTTCCAGCGCTGGGCCCGGGTCTTCGTGATGTACGGCGCGACGGCGGCGACCGTGTCGGCCGGGGAGCCGGCGTAGACGTGGCCGGCCTTGAAGAGCGAGCTCGCGAAGCGCGGGCTGGTCTCGAGGAACGCCTTGACCTGCTCGCGCGTGACGCCGTGGGCGGTGAGCGCCCGCTGGTACTCGGCGTTGGCCGCCTGCTTGGCCTTGAAGAGGTACATCTGCACGCGCGAGTAAAAGTTGACGCGGCCATCGCCGCTCGTCTCGACGGGGCAGAAGATGGTGCCGGGGTACTTCTCGGTGATGGCCGATTGCACGCCGTCGGAGACGCCGGCGCTCGGCATGCAGCCAAAGGGCTTCACGCTCAGCGTCATGTGCGCCTTCGAGTGGATCGTGTTCATGATCAGCTTGCCGACTTCCATGTGGCCTTCGCCGCCGCGGAGATCGTTGTTGTAGTACTCGTGGCTGATCGACGCGATGTCGTCCATGTTCGGCAGCTTGTAGCCGTAGAGGCCCATCGTGTGCGCGAACGTCTGGAACAGCGTGCGGATCGCGAAGGC
>Ga0302325_10004356_pt1 | contig 32757 bp, 33 predicted proteins | sample Palsa_T0_2_FD_201948 | JGI IMG/M metagenome (GOLD analysis project Ga0302325, IMG submission 201948) | Peat permafrost microbial communities from Stordalen Mire near Abisko, Sweden - Palsa_T0_2 | ecosystem: Environmental > Terrestrial > Soil > Palsa > Peat permafrost | place: Sweden: Abisko... | reverse complement strand
CCCGCGCAGCAACGCCTGATCGAGGCACTCGTCACGGCTGGGTGCCAACCGCTGAACAACATCACCGCTCGCCTCACCCCGAAGCAGACTGCGGCCTTGATCGCGGCCTACGACACCGCGGTCAATGACCTCGCCGCTACCGGCTGGCTGACCCCTGGGCAGGCAAGCAACCTCAAAGCCCTCGCCGCAGCACTCTGAACCACCGCTCATCGAAAGGGGCGTCCCACGAAGGTGTGGGGCGCCCGGCGCCTGCGGACAATCGCAATCCCCAAATGCGATCGCCGGCTCAGCCACGATCCGGACGATCGCGTCGGCGGCCAAGCGATCGTCCGCGTGGCCGGTGCCTGACGATCCCTATGCCGCGATAGCAGTCACGAGCGGGCCGCTGGCGCGAGGCTCTCCGTTCCTATGCACCGATCCGGTTCGCAGAGGTCTTCTATGACTGCTGGAAATGTCGGGTAGGCCCGGCGCCTCTCAGCGCCGGGCCCCCCTCAGAACCGGACGTGCACCTTTCAATGCATCCGGCTCGAGCAACCCCTGGTGGTTGTGGTGATCTTGAGGCCTTACGATCCGCTCGCTGGTCGGCGGGTGGGTCGTCCGCGGGTCCACGCACCCCGGCCGGTTGGCCGCGGCGTCTCGTTTGTCCGTTGGTTCGAGGTCTCCTCATCATCGTCTTCCTCCGGGGTTCACCTGACCACGTCAGCTCGTTTCGCGCCGGACCACGAGGATCCGTGTCCGGCCGGTTGCTCCACGACCATCAGCAGGAGGGCGCTGATCAGCACGACCGTGGTTTGCCGTTGCGCTTCGGCCGCCGGCGTTGGCTTCTTGGTCATCCTGTCCCGCCCAGGAGTTCCGCCTTCCTCACGGTCGGCCTCCCAGCCCGAAGGCTGGACCCAGACGGGGTTTCCACGTTCCGCACGCTCAAGACGCGACCGGCGTGGGCGCCCTCTATAGCCCGGGGACGGTGGTGCTCACCCAGACCGACCACGATCGACGGCCTGCGCCTGGCGCATCTCAACGCCGTGTCCCTGCACCGCGCCACAGCCTCCATCACTGCGCGGCTCTGCTTGACGAGCCATCAACGAGGGTTCAAGCGATTCGCCCGTCCGGTCTTCCCTTCGCCCGTGACCGGCGGATGGATCGCCAGCCCTTCGGCTTTTCCCCGGGCTTCGCACCCCGCGATTACTCGCAGCGCACGCCGGGGCGGGGACGGATCATCGAGCACGGACCCGAAATCTGCTCTACGGCATCAGACGAACCGCCAACCTCGCGGATTTACTTGATGCGTGCGACCTCGCGTCGCACTCGTGATTGCAGCAGTCTCATATTGCGTCAGGACGCCTCGTCGGCGGCCGGCTGCCTGAAGACTCGTGTGGGCGCTTCCCGGGTTGCGAGCATCGATCGCACCCGGCTTTTACGCGATCACCAATCAAGCGCCGTAGGAGAGACTCCGGCTGGTCGCTGCTGTGCTCCCTGACGCACCGGGCACGGCGGAGCGCCTTGGTGCTCACGGTCACCCCGTAGCCGGGTGGTTGGTTCTAAGATCGGCCTGAACCTTCCGGCGATGCCGAAAGGGTGGTGCAGGTGAGCGAGGCCGGCGTGCCGGAGGGTGCGGCGGTGTTGGGTATGGAGCATCAGGTGCGCAGCCGCGATGGCAGACGATTGCCCGCCGCTGGCTACCGATCGACCCGGGTCGGGGTCCGAGCCGCCGTACCCGGCACGACGTGCGGACGATCGCGCAGGCGTTGGGAATCGAGCGGCTCGCGGTGTGGGGGTACTCTGGCGGGGGGCCGTACGCGCTGGCAGCGCTGCTGTCTGATCTCGTTGCGGCGGTCGCGGTGTTCTGCTCGTCTGGGCCTTGGGGCGACGAAGAGGCGAACGCCGACGACGCTGAGACCGAAGGCGTGGAGCGTGCGGACGCTGAGCAAACCCGCGCCGACTGGCTGGCGGCCACGCCGACGACGCTGGCGACGATGCTCGACGAACAAGGGGTGTTGTCGGCTGCCGAGCGCGCGGCGTTGACGCCGTCGATGGCCGAGTACTTATGCGCGATGGCCCAGCAGGGTTCGGCGCCGGGCGCTGACGGCTGGTACGACGATTGGGTGGCGTTGGACACGCCGTGGGGGTTTGAGATCGAGCAGATCCGGATGCCGGTGCTGGTGCTGCACGGTCGTCAGGACTGGGTCGTGCCGTTTGCCAACCGCGAATGGCTGGCCGCGCACGTTCCCGGCGCGCAGGCATGGCTCACCGATCACGATGGGCATCTCACGCTCGCGGACCGTGTAGAGGACGTTCACGAGTGGCTGCTGGAGCGGATGCCCTAACCCACGGGCTCCCAGGAGTCCGCGGCGTTGTGCGTTCCGGCCGACGAACAGCCACTTCTCGTCGTCGCCGTTCGGGCAGGATGCCACTGGCTGCTGCTTGCGTCCTCGGCCTGATCGCAACGGAAGCATCCGACTGGCGCGCGAGGTCCCGAGCTTCTAGAAGCAGCGGGGAGATATCGACGCTCGCATCTGGGGTTGCTAAGACGATCGGCCGGCAGACGAGACTGTCGCTGCGACGCGAGCCCGTGCGGCGCCTGCGCTGTCGTGCAAACCACGGAGAGGCGGGAGATGCCGGTCGATCCGCGCGGCGAGGACCTCAAGCGCTACATGACGCAGGACCCGGGCGGTCCGGTGGTGATGCTCAACCTGCTCAAGTACCGGCCCGGGGGCGAGCAGAGCTACCGCGCCTATAGCGCGGCCTTGAAGGACTATCTCCCCAGCATCGGCGCCGAGGTGCTGTATGTCGGGGACTGCTCAACGGTCCTGGTCGCCCCGGCGGGGTGGGATTGGGACGCGTTGCTGATCGTCCGGCAGGCGTTCAGCGCGATCGTCGCCGACCCGGCCTATCAAGCGGTGACGCACCTGCGCACTGACGCGTTGACCGAGGCCGTGCTCCAGGCGACGGTGCCGTGCCAGGCGGCGTCCTGATCAGCAGTCGGCAGCAACCACGAGCCCGTCGCTCCGCGATCAAGGTGGTTCTGCGCTGACCGCTCCTGCGGCCGCGGCTTCTGATTTGTCGCCCGAGTCGCGACCGTCTCGTCGCTTTCGTTTCATCCGTTCGCCGCGGACCAGCAGTCCGCCCGCCCGGCGATCTGCCGGCCGAGGTGGCTCGTCGCCGTCGGCTGACCCGCGCGTTTGCTCGTTGACGCGTGCGTCGAGCTTGATTACGCTGCCAGCGAAGCCATGACCGGGTCGGCGGACATGCAGCGTAAGCTCGCGCGGCTGGTCGTGCGGACCGGCGTCAACCTGGCCGAGGGACAGGATCTCGTTGTGCTGGCTTACGATGTTGAGCACGCGTCCTTGGCGCGTGAGGTTGCTGATGCCGCCTATCGCGCTGGCGCCGATTACGTCAGCGTCATCTACTGGGACGCCACGTAGGCCGCCATCAACCAACCCGCAGCAAGGAGAATCAAATGACCGAAACACCCAAACAACCACAGCGTGAGGACCGCGAGGGTGAGGACAGCCTGGCGCTGGCGCCGGAGACGCTCAAGGACCTCGACCTCACCGACGAGCAGAGCGCGCACGTCCAGGGCGGGACCGGTAATCCCCACACAGTCGGTACACGATGTGTTGACGACACGCCATGCGTGACAAGGTGACCTCGGGCGAGCGACGTAGGAGGCGAGCGACGTAGGAGAGGACGTGCCGCCGCGCGGTGGTTCGTCGTCCTGGCAGCCGCTGCTGGTACGCGAGGCACGCACGCGTGCACGCGCGGCCGCGCGCCTGGTGGCTGACGAGCTCGCCGAGGGCGAGCTGTTGCGAGACGGTGCCGATTGCTCACTTGCCGGCGGTCTCGCGGGGCTGGCGGTGATGTACGGGTACCTGGCGCGGGCCTGGCCTGGGAGCGGCTACGACCGCTTGGCATCGCGATATTTGAACCGGGCTCTGCGCGCCCTCGGCGAGGTGCGGCTGAGCGCAGCACTGTACGAGGGGTTCACGGGCGTCGCGTGGGCCGCCGCGCATCTGAGCGCGCTCGGGGTCGACCAGGACTGCGACCGTGGCCTCGGCCGCATCGACGTGGCGCTGCGTGACTACGTCGGTCGCTCGCCCTGGCGGCACGGCTTCGACCTGACGTCCGGCCTCGTCGGTCTGGGGGTGTATGCGTTGGAGCGCCTGCCGGAGCCGGCGGCCTACGAGATCCTGGAGCTCACGGTCGCCCGCCTGGACGAGATCGCCGAGCGCTCGCCCGCCGGCGTAACCTGGCACACGCCAACCGGACGACTCAGACCCGACGAGCGCGAGCGGTTCCCGAACGGCTACTACGACCTCGGTCTCGCCCACGGAGTGCCCGGGGTGATCGGTCTGCTGGGCGGGGCGTGCGCCCATGGGGTCGCGATCGAGCAGGCCCGCCCGCTGCTCAAAGGAGCGGTTCGCTGGCTGCTGGCCCAGGCTTCCGTGACGGAGGAGCGCGGGTCGCGGTTCGCGTATCGGGTTGCGCCCGACGTGCCCGCCGGCAGCACTCCCGCGCGGTCGGCGTGGTGCTACGGCGAGCCGGGGATCGCGACGACGCTGCTGTGCGCGGCGCGGGCCGTCGGGGCCACCGAGTGGGAGCGGCAAGCGATCGAAATCGCTCATCGCGCCGCCCGCCGCCCTGTCGAGGAAACGGGTGTCCTCGACGCGGGGTTGTGCCACGGGGCGGCCGGGCTGGGACAGATCTTCAACCGCCTCGCGCAGGCAACCGGCGACGGGCTTCTGGCCGACGCGGCGCGCCGGTGGCTGGCTCACGCACTGGACCTCCGCGAGCCCGGAAGCGGGATCGCGGGGTTTGTTTCTCCCGCCGTCGACACCGGCGACGGCGAGCGCCGGGACGCCGACCCGGCACTGCTGACTGGTGCCCCCGGCATCGCGCTCGCGCTGCTTGCGGCAAGCACCGACCTCGAGCCCGCCTGGGAACGCGTACTGCTGCTCTCGACGGCTGTACCCCGGTCGCCAAGATAGGCCCGGCTGGGCGGTCATCGGCGCATCGTTCCTTCAGGGGGCGATCGTTGACCGAGCGCGCGAGCCTCGTGCACACGGGCGAGTAGGGCGTAGGTCAGGTACTCGTGCAGGCGGTTCTCAGAGCGGCAGAGGCGGTTCAGCCACATGTGCACGTGGGAGGCGGCGAGCTGCTCGATCGGTAGCGCGAGCCTGCCGGCGCGGCGCAGTGCGGCGAGCTCGGCGGCGATCGGGGCGATCCGCTCGGAGCGCTGGGCGAGCACCCTGACACCCGGCGCGAGCGGGTGCCCGCCCTCGGCGCCGGCGGCGAGCAGCTCGTCGAGCGAGGTCCGCTCGGCGCGCAGCTTCTCGGACACGGCGCGGCGCATGCGCGCGTCGGCGTGAAACTCGTCCTCGAACGCCTGGCGCATCTGCAACGACTGGCGGGCGCGAGCGGGTTGGTCGAGGCCGAGATCGCGCATCAGCATGTCGGCGCCGAGCAGGCCGATCCGCCAGCGCTCGTCGAGACCCGCCGCGCCGGCATCGAACATCGCGAGCAGGTCGAGCACGGCGTTGGAGTCGGCGTGGAAGAGCTGCTCGGCGGGCGCGATCGCGTCGGGGCCGCCGTAGCGCTCGAGCTCACGGATGTACGTGCCGAGCAGCGCGTCGTGCGCGAGACTCTCGTCAAGCGCGCGGGCGGCGAGCTCTTCCAAGGGCGTGCGGATCGCGTCGGGATCGCCGTGGAACCGCAGGCGCAGGTGAAAGTCCGGGTCGGCGTAGCGCAGGAAGAACCAGCGATCCGCCGCCCCGGTGCGGATCAGCTCGCGCGCGAGCGGCGCGACCGCGTCGCGCAACAGCCGGTCGGCCGTCGCCGAGCCCGTGTAGAGCTTCAGATAAGCCCACTCCGAGCCGGGCGCGAACGTCCGCCGCACCCCCCCGGCCGCGACGAGCACCTCCGGCAGCGGGGCGACGGTATCGCCGTCCTCGCCCGCCCTCGCCCTGACGGGTGCATCACGCGTGAGCGGCACGACGATCTCCACGGCACGCATCCCGTCCGGCCCGGCGGCGATCAGCTCGTCGGGCCCGGGGTAGAGCTCCTCGAGCAGCACCTGCTCGCGGCGGCGAACCAGCCGCACGAATACGTCGACGCTGATCGGGTTGTCGAGATCGATCGCGAGCAGGTTGTCGGAGTCGACGACGGTGACCCAGCGCGGCAGCTCGAGTCGATCGCGCAGCGCCTGCACCGAACGCCAGCGCTCGACCTCGCCCCCCTGATCGAGCGCGCGCAGCTCGGGCTCGCCCAGGCGCCAGCTCGCGCGCGCTAGCACGAGACGACCCCACCGCACCCGCGGACGGAACGGCGCATCGTCAAACGGCGCCCACGACCAGCCCAGCCAGGACGCCGTCCCCTCCGACTGCACCGCGGCGAGGAAGCGATAGACGCCCGGCGAGCGGCGATCGAAGTTGTGGGCGCTCGTCAGCCGCGGCAGCACGCGGCGCGCAAGCGTGCGCGAGCGCAGGACGAACCGGTCCTCGGGCAGCGACAGCAACAGGTCCGCGGCCGCGATCCGCCGCGCCGCAGCGGCGCCGGAGCGGCCCAACCACTCGATCTCATAGTCGCGAACGAGCGGGCGCGCGAGGATGTTGACCATCCGCCCGCACGGCAGATGGACGATCTCGGCATGGACCGCGTCCGGCTCGAGCGCCTCCTCCGCGCGCAGATGATCGCGCACGCGCTCGGCGAGCGCGGCGTCGGCGTGGCAGAAGCGACCGAGCAACGTTGCGCCCGAAGGGCCGGCGACACCGCTCAGGACGATCCGCATGCCCTCCGCCGTACGAATGGGGACAACGGTCGCCGCGAGCGCGTTCGGCAGTGGCAGCGGATCGTCGCGCTCGAGCGCGACGAGGTCCTCCCGGGTGAGCGCGAGCTCGCGCGCACCGCCGTCCCAAGCGTGGTGCAAGAGCTCCAGCAGCCGCCGCTCGCGCGCACCCCACGCCACGTCGTGCCCGTCCGGCGCCGGCAAGGCCACATCCTTTAGCAGCGGCGCCGGATCGCGCTGCCGAGCGCCGAAGCCGATCCCGAGCTCGTCGTCGAGCGCCTCCAGCAGCGGCACCTCCCGACCCTCGTAGCGTTCGCGGAACTCGTCGCGGAACTCGTCGAGGTCGCTGCGCGGCGGCTTCGGGGCGATCCGCCGCAGCAGCTCGGCACCACGGATGACGTCGTCGACCGTCGAGCGCGCGAGCGTCGCCCCGCCAGGCGGGACCGAGACGTCGACCTGCAACAGCCGCGCGCGCTCGACCGGGGCGTGGAGCTCGCGCAGCTGCGTGGCGATCTGCTCGTAGCGTGCCGGTGGCGCGACGGGACCCTCGGCGTCGAGGGACGCGAGTTCGTCACGCACGGAGCGGAGCACGGCGACGGTGCCTTCGTCCCCAAGCGCGTCGAGGTCGTCGATCAGCGCGTCGAGCGGCAGCCGGCCGGTGATCTGGACCGCCAATGTCGGTACCAGGACCTGTGCGTCCAGCAGCTGGCCGGCGAAGGCCGCCGCCCGCTCGGAATCGGCACCGCCCGCCGCGATCGCATCCGAGACGGTCGCCAGCGTCGCACCCCCGAGCGACGCGGCGAGCGCGACGCGAAGATGCTCGGAGTCAGCGACCTCGACCAAGTGGTGGCTGCGCTCCAGCCCTTGCAGGCGCGACTGCACGTAGCGCCAGCGCCCCCCTAACAGGTACAGGCTGTCATTCGGCAGCAGCGTCACCCGCTCGCGCAGCGTGCCGGCGCGCTCACGGATCAGCGCGTCCAGGTAGTCGGCATCGAGCCGCGTGTGACGGCACCAGGTTTTCGGGTCCGCGAGCGCGATCTGCGTGTGCTCGCCGATCACCCCGACGCCGCAGCCCGCGAACAGCCCGAACGGCGTCGGGCGCGCTGCCATCCGCGCGACATAGCGCACCAAGGCCGCATGCACGCCGGGGTCGCCGGGGCGCTCGCGCAAACCGTCGAGCAGGTCCGGAGAGGCGACCGACAGGGCGCCCTGGAGCTCAGGCCGGGCGGCGAGCTCCGACAGACGCTCCCGCAGCAGCTCGCGATCGCGCTCGAGCGCCGCCGCGAGCTCCTCAGGCGCACAGTCCGGCGCCTCGACACCATCGACCCAGTCTGTGAGCACCCGCATCGGCAGCGCCGGAGTGCGGAACGCGAAGAAACCGGACGGCCGCAGCCCCCTCGCCCCCCGTCGTCCAGTGCCGGCTTGCGTGCGCACCGGCCGATCATCCCGACGTGAGCGGCGAGCCGTCAAGCGAGCACTCCGTCGCCGGTACCACCCGTCGCGCGCCACCACATCGACGACGCGGCGGTCGCGCCAGTCGGTGCGGCGTAGATACAGAACAACCGGGGTCTTGTCGTCGCTCGCGAACGAGCCGTTCCCGAGACCGGGTCAGACATTTTGCAGGCTTCTTCGGTTGGAGGGGGTGTCGGTCCGGGAGGTGCGGTTCACGCCCGGGGCGGTCGTGGTGGAGGTCGCGCTGCGCCGGCAGCGGTTGTGCTGTCCGTGCTGCGAGATCTCCACGCGCGCGCAGGGACACTCGGCCGGTGTGCTCGGTCTGGCGTCATCTGGAATCTGGGGGTCTGGCGGCTTGAGGTGCAGTGCCGGCGGCGCCGTCTGGTCTTCCCCGAGCACGGGACGCGCACCGAGGGCGTGCCGTTCGCGTGCGAGGGCTTGGAGTTCACGCGCGACTTCGAGTGCTTGGTCGCTTGGCTGGCCGCCCGCACGGACAACAGCACGATCTGCCGGATGGTCCAGATCGACTGGGACACCGTCGGGCGGATCATTCGCCGGGGTGTGCGCCGAGGAGCTCGATCCCGACCGGCTCGAGGATCTCTACGACCTCGGGATCGACGAGGTCTCCTGGAACGCCAACATCACTACCTCACGCTCGTCGTTGATCATCAGCGTGGCCAGGTCGTGTGGGGCACCGAGGGCGCCGGCGCAGCGGCCGCCGATGCGTTCTTCCGTGAGCTGGACCCCGAGCAGGCACAGCTATGCGACTTCGCGAAGGACGTCCAACAGGAGCGCTCGCCCGACGCTCGCCGGCGAGCCCTTCCCGCCCCGCGCCGGGCACCCGCGCGCGATCTCGCTGGACATGGGCCCCGGGTACGCCAAGTCCGCGCGCGAGCACGCCCCCCAGGCGGTCATCTGCATCGACCCCTACCACGCCTGCAGAGCGTTGGCGGCGAGGTCTGGCGTGGCTACACCCTCAAGGCGTGACAGCAGTCTCGGCGGCTGGATCGAGCCCAGGCTGACGCTGCTGCTGCGGAACGGAAGCGGCGATCCGGTCCAGCCGGCGCCGCCCGCTTCTGCTCCCGCCGCGCAGACTCCTGCTTCCCTCCGGCGTTGGGCCTGGGCTACGTGATTCAGTCAACGGGCAGCGCTCTGTCATCAGCGAGTGGCGACAAACACTAAGCGTTGGATTTCGCGAGGATGATGGCGCGACCCCATGCCGGCGCGCAAGCGACTTGCCGTTCTCATGGGCCCGGCCGCGCTGCTGACCCCATTGCTCGCGCTGGGGCATTCGATCGCCACGATGGCGGGACTGCTTGTCCCCGCTGGCGCCCCGTTCGCGGCACAGTGGTCGACGACCTTTCTCGCGCTTGATCGAGTCGCGCCACGCGGTGCCGCCGCCGAAGCACTGAGTTGGCTCAGCGCCGCGAACGCCGCGGGCGTCGGCATCGGATACTTGCTGGCCGGGGCGATCGTCCAGGGCAGCGGAACGCCGCGGGCGTTCATCACAGCTGCGTGCCTGCTAGCGATCGCTGCCACCATCGTGCTGCTCCGCCAACGGACCTTGGCCGTAAGGTCATGACCGGCTGAGCGCGGTCGCTGCCTCGTTGCATTGCAGGCGTCCGACCTCGGGCCTTCCGATGACTCCGTTCGCGGGATTGCGAGCGCTTGCTTGCCTGGCAGATAATCGTGCGGACGGCGCCAGCTCATCAGCGCAAAGGTTTCGGACGCGAAGTGCTCGTCTGTCCTTGAGCGCCGTGCCGCGCAGCTCGGCTATCGGCGGCTCTGTCTGGACACGATCGACAAGCAGATCGCCGCGCGGCGCCTCTACGAGGCCACTGGCCTCGCGAAACCCGTCGGGAGACCGGCCTCGGATCCGACGAGAACATCTCCACGAAAAGAGCGACGGCAACGACAACTGAGACTGCCGGATCGTCGCCGACAGGGGCGTATCGGCGCGACTGCTGCTCATGGGCCCCGGCCGGCGCGAAGCGGGAGCCGGCGGTCGCCGTCTACGCGTGGTCGAGACGCCCCAGATTTCAGTGACGGCAGTCTTGTCGAGGCCAACTCGCGCGCGTCGCGGCGCTTGACCGGGCGTCTGGTGGCCGGGGATTCGACGCTGGCGTGGCGCGATCAGCCGCAGCAGAGGTCATCTTTCCCGTCGCGATCGGGGACTATGAGGGTCGCGTCACCGGTTCGAACGGTGCTTGCTGAGCGCGGCCTTGGCACGGTCGCGCGACTAGGACGCGTCGGGGTCGGTGGTCGGTCGTCGGCGCATGATGTTGATTGGCTCCATGCTCAGCCTCACGCGACCCTCCGTGTCGATTGCCTCCAGGCGTGAGCGGACGACCCCCCGGTCGGGCTTTGACTGCGAAGCGCGGGCCTCGAGGACTGTGACGCGGACCGACAGCGTCTCGCCCGGGCGCATGGGGGCGTGCCAGCGGAGCTCGTCGATCCCGGGCGAGGGAAGGTTCGATTCGTCAGAGATATAGCCGGTCACGAAACTGCGCATCGTGAGCAGGCTTGTCTGCCAGCCGGACGCGATCAGCCCACCCAGTGCGCGGGCCTCCGGGCTCTCGGGATCGAGGTGGAACGGTTGCGGGTCGTACTCGCGGGCGAAGGTCACGATGTCTTCGTGGGAGACCTCGATCGGCGCGAGCTCGAACACTCGGCCTGGCACGTAATCCTCGAAGTACACGGCGGTGTGGTCCTTCCTGTTCGGTGCGTTTCCCTGGCGGTGCCTGCGTTTGTGTTACCTCATCGGCTGGAAGCGGGCGTCCTCGGTAGACCCGTCCGGCAGCACATCCGACGCCAAGGCATCGCCGCGAGCAGGTCGCCCCGCCCACGGCGCTGCCAGACGCCAGCGTGAGGTGGATTAGGCGACCGCCACGTTCGAGGCTGCCTCGTGGGAGGTGAAGAAGTCCAGTAGCACTGCGGTGAGCCATTCCGGGTTCTCCTCCGCGACCCAGTGGCCAGTCGGCGCGATCTCTCCGGTCACGTCCGCGGCGTAGTTGGTCAGCTGGGCACGGACGATGTCTGCGAGGGTCGCCTCGGCACCGACCGCCAGCACCGGCATCGGCAGAGCCGTGTGGTGCTCCGTGGTGTACGCGATGTCGGCCGGCAGGGTGCGGAAATACTCAAATGACGCGCGCGTGTGGCCAGGCCGGCGCAGCTGCTGGGCGTACTCGGCGATCGCTTCATCGCCGACACCGCCCTTGACGACCTCCATCCAGTCAACGAAACCGCGTACCCATGTGTCCTCGCGCCCGGCGAGCATCCGCTCGGGAAGGCCGTTCTCGAGCGTGAAAAACCCGAAATTCCAGAGGCCGGGGCCGCCAGCGGTGAGAGACGGGAACTCGTAGATCGACTCGTCGGGAAGCGGCGCGTCGATCACCACAAGCTGCCGGGTCGACTCCGGATGCGCGCTCGCGTAGACGTAGGCGACGAGCGTGCCGATGTCATGGCCAACGAGGCTGACGCCGTCGGCGAGCTCGAGTTTGACCAGGAGCTCGTGGACATCGTCGGCCAGGGTGGCCTTGTCATAGCCGGTGGCCGGGGCGTCCGATCCGCCTGAGCCGCGAAGATCTGGTGCGATGACGGTGAACCGTTCCACCAGGGCCGGCATGACCTTGCGCCACATGTACCAGGTCTGCGGGTAGCCGTGCAGCAGCACCAGTGCCGGCCCGGATCCTCCGTGGGCGTAGTTGATCGTGACACCGTTGACCTCCAGCGCGGTTTCCTGAAAGCCGGCAGGTAGGCGTGATGTGTCCAGCAGCGGCATGTCGTCCTCCTATAAGTGGATGGGTAGGTGCCGGCCCGTCTGGGCCGAAGGCGTTAGTCGAGCGCGGTCAGCGCTACATCGACTGTGCGCATCAGCGCGTCTCTGTCGGGGTGGGTCTTGGCAGCGATCCGTAATCCGGTCATCAGCGTCGCCAGAAAGGCCCCGAGCGCTCCCGGATCCTTTTCTGGGGACAGCTCTCCGTGGCGTTGCGCCGTGGCCAGCGCTTCAGTGAGTGCGCGCTCGTTGCCGTCCAACACGTCACGGACGGTCTCGGTTGTCGTCCGATCGTGCGGAACCCGCTCCGCAACCGCGTTGACCACCATGCATCCGCGCCGACGCTCGTCGGCCACAGCATCCTCGATCTGAACCGCGAACAGGGCCCTGATCGTCGACCGGACGTCTGGATCATGGCGAGACAACACCTCGATCATCGGTCGAACGCACTGCTGGCGGTAGCGCTCCAGCGCGACCTGGTAGAGGCCCTGCTTGCTGCCGAACGCCGCGTACAAGGACCCACGTCCGATCCCGAGCGCTGACGTGAGGTCCTGCAGCGATGTCGCCTCATAGCCATGGGACCAGAAGAGGTCCATCGCCCGTGCGACCGCGTCCTCGGTATCGAACTCGCGCGTTCTCACCATGGAGCACACCATAACCCAATCTGGACCGATCGGTCAAGACCGATCGGTCAAGTATTAATCCGACAACGCTCCCCGGCTCAGGCCGCACCGCTCATTCAGGCCGCCGACCGCAACAACCTCGACACGACGCGGGGCCGTTCCTCAATGCCCGGCCGATACTGCTGCCCCGTTGCCAATCCGACACTTTGGGTGTCCGAACCTCCGAGCTCGATTGCGTAGGCAGGGACCGCGTCGTGCGGATCGGCCGGAGAAGGTCGGGGCCAACGATATGGGCCCCCAGCACCGCTCGGGGCGAGTCACAGAGGCTCTGTCACCAAGAGGCGTCGATACGCTGCGAGAGGATGAGGTTCAGCCGAATCACTGTCGATGCAGCCCAGATGGATGGGGTGCCGTGGCATCCGAGGGCTCAGGATCCCGGTCGCGACCGTCGGGGGCATGCTTGCGGACGGATGACCGCGGACGAGATTCTCGAAGCGTTCCCGGACCTGCTCGATTGTCGCCTAGGCAGCAAGGAGGTCGTAGCTGCTTCGCTTGCCCGCGGACCGTGAGCAACAGTCCGTTCGGCGCCACCGTCGGCCCTACGTTGTCGCTGGGCCCGTGGATGTGGAGGCTGGGGCCGAGCAAGGTGGCTGCTGAGCTGTCGCGTTATCACCTGCGACGAGATCTCAAGCGACTTCGCCCGCTGCGGGCGATCACTGAGTGTGATAGCCATAAGTGGTGGCCGGTGGGTACCGACACCGGGAGTCGCGGTCGGCGGGCTTATCATCGCTCCTGGCGCTCGCTTGCACGATGAGAGGGTTCGTTGCATAAGGCGATGCGTCCCGACTTCACTCCGTCTACGGAGCTCTACCCGTTCGAGTCGCGCTGGTTTGATAGCACGAGCGGGCGCGTCCACTATGTGGATGAGGGAACGGGGGCGCCGCTCCTGCTCTTGCACGGAAACCCGACCTGGAGCTTCCTGTATCGCCATCTGATCAGGCGGCTCCGAGGGTCCTTTCGCTGCGTCGCGGTCGACTATCCGGGCTTCGGCCTGTCGGATCGCCCCGCCGGCTATGGGTACACGCCCAGTGATCACGCGAGGGTCATCGGTCAGCTCGTCGATCACCTCGCCCTCGATGGGCTGATCGTGATGGGTCACGATTGGGGTGGACCGATCGGCGCCACCGTGGCTGGCGCCCGATCGGAGCGAATCGCCGGACTGGTGTGGGGCAACACCTCTCTGTGGCCGGCGAATCGGCCGTTTCGCGTCTTCAGCGCCGCGGCGTCGACCCGACCGTTGCGGTGGGCGATCCTGAACCGCAACGTCCTGGTCGAGCGAGTCCTGCCGCTCAGGATGCGCCGCGATCTGAGCGACGCCGAGATGGAGCACTACCGGGCGGTCCAGCCCACACCCGCGTCGCGGATCGGTGTCGCCGAGTTCCCGCGCCAGATGGTGGCCGCGTCCCCTTGGTTTGCACAGCTTTCGCGTGAGGTCCCGCAGAAGCTGGGATCGGTGCGCACGCTGATCACCTGGCCGATGCGAGACTTCGAGTACCCGGCCAAGACGTTCCTTCCCCGGCTTCAATCCATGTTCAGCGACGTCCAGACAGTTCAGCTGCCCGTGGCCGGGCACTTCCCCCAGGAGGATGCCCCTGACGAGATCGCCGAAGCGATCCGCGCACGTTTCAGCTGAGCGCCGCGCGCGTCGAAACGCGATCAGAGCGACTGGACTTGAGCCAGACCTGCCGTGCATGAGAGCAGGCGCGACCGGACTGTCGCCGAGATTTCAGGCTTGTGTGTACAGGCCTGCCGTCGCCCGGTGACTGCTCCGGGACGGGTAGCCGATCTAGTCGGCGGTGGGCGACGGGCGCTGGGGTTGGGGTCGCTGCGGCGCGAGGCTGGTGAGGGCCCTGAGGAGCCGGTCGACCGAGTCCTCCGCATTGTGGCGTGCGGCGAGCGACCGGAGGGCGGGCTCGTCGGTCGGGTAGGCGTCTCGTCGGCCGGGCGGGAGCGCGACGGGGAGATCGTCGACCGGCCGCACGACGGTGATCGCGGCCTGGAGGTACTCGCGATCTGCCGGACGCAGCGGGCGGTCGCGCAGCACACCCACGATGTCTCCGTGGCGGCGGATCATCGCCGCCGCGGTCACGGCGCCGACGCCTTTGAGCCCGGGAAGTCCGTCGGAGGGATCGCCGCGCAGGATCGCGAAGTCGGCGTATCGACGGCCTGGGATCGCGTAGCGGCGCGTGATCTCGGTTTCGTCGATCACCGCCAGTCCTGACCGCTCCGGGTACAAGACGGCCACGCGCGGATCCTCAACCAGCGCGAACAGGTCTCGGTCACCGCTGACTATCTCGACAGTCCCAGAGGCGAGTCTGGTCAGGGTGGCGATCACGTCCTCTGCCTCGTAATCGGCGACACCGACGACGTCGATTCCGAGGTGTTCAAGCATCAGGGCGATCACGGGAAGGTCGGCCACCAGGCCGGGTGGAACCGGCTCGGCGACCCGGTGGGCCTTGTAGTCGGCGATCAGGTCCACACGCCACTGGGGCCGCCATGCCCAGTCGTCGGCGATCACCAGCCGGCGGGGCTGGCGGTCGGCGACCAGCCGCGCCAGTCTGTCGTGGAAACCGCCGACCGCGTTCCCGTCCGACCGCGAAACGCGCGAGTTGGCCAACGCGCCGTAGTAGGCGCGAAAGATCAGGCTCGATCCATCGATCAGCATCCACTCGCACGGCATCCCGCGCCATTCTGCCGCGCCCGTCACGCCAGCCAGGCTCGCGTCGGTTATTGGGACGATGTCGCGATGAGTTTCAGTTACGAGCACATCGCGTCTCGGGGGGCGCACGGCGTGACCACAAACACGTGTATGAGCGACTGATCGAAGCGGACCGCGAGATCTGCTTCGGCAGCGACGGCTCGGCCTTGATCAAGACAACCCGGATCAGGTGGAGCTTTCACCGAGGAGCAACGCACACGGTGGGAGACGACCGGGCATGCACCGGCAGAGGAAGCCCCAGGCCCGGCCTTCGACCCGTTAGCCGCCGCCAGGGAGTTATCCAATACCGCGAGCTGCTCGGATCGCTCAAGCAGCTCGAGCGATCTCGCGTGCGCGTTGCCGGCTGGGCTCTCGCTGGTCACTCGATCCCTCGCGTCCGACACGCTCATCCTCCAATCACGAGCCGTGACGCGCAACCGGGGGGTGGATTTGCCGGCGAAGGCGGTGAGCCACCCGCCGTTGCGAACGGAGGTTCTCGGGCGTAAGGAGGCTGGACAGACGAGCATCAAGACCCCTCCTCCGGACGCTGCCAATCGCGGGCCGTGAGGTCCAGCCTGTCCGTTGCTCCAAGGGGCTGGGCGTGCGAGACTTCGTTGCCAGCATGGGTCGCGCTGCGGGTCCGGGACGGTTCGAAGAACCTGTCGACGTCGACGTGAGCGTCGCCGCGTTGGTCGGGGTGGGCGAACTCGTAGAGCGCGCGGAGAGTATGTCGGTTCTCCGCGATTTGCTTGCCGGCGTCCGGTCCTCTTCGAAAGGGCGGCTGGTGCTGGTTCGGGGCGAGGCGGGTGTGGGTAAGACGGCGCTGCTGCGTAGATTCTGTGAGACGCTCGGCAAACCGGTGGTGGTCCTCTGGGCCGGTTGTGAGCCGTTGCGGACGCCCCGTCCGCTGGGACCGTTGTTGGATGTCGCGGAGGTGGTTGGCGGCGAGTTCGAGGAGCTGGTCGCGGGTGTAGCACGGCCTCATGACGTGGCGTTGGCGCTGTTACGGCAGCTCCGGAGCGGACGTCCGACTGTGCTCGTGCTCGAGGACGTGCATTGGGCGGACGAGGCCACGCTCGACGTCCTAACCCTGTTGGCGCGGAGGATCGCGAACAGGATTTCGCGCGGCTTGCTCATCACGCGGATGGGGCCGGGGACGTCGAGGCCGTGTTGCGATGGGCGCCGCTGGCCGCCGCGCGGGCCACGTCGTCCGGCGCGCATCGCGAGGCGGTCGCACATTACGCCGCTGCGCTCAGGTTTGCGGACAGCCTGCCGCTCGAGAGGCGCGCTGAGCTGCTCCAGGGTCGTGCCAATGAGTGCTTCCTGACCGATCAGTTCGACGAGGCGATCGTTGCGCAACGCGAGGCACTCGAATGTCACCAGCAGCTAGGCGATCGGCTTGGCGAAGGCGATGCGCTGCGTCGCCTTTCGCGGATGCTGGCTTATGCCAATCGGCACGACGAGGCTTTAACACTCTCGGTGGCGGCTGTCGAGCTGCTCGAGCAGTTGCCGGTAGGTCCCGAGTTGGCGATGGCGTACTCACGGGTCGCGGAGAGCCAGTTTGTCTACCACGATCTTGACGACGCCGTGCGATGCGGTACCCGGGCGCTCGAGCTCGCGACACGCCTCGACGACGCCGAAGGGATCGTCTCCGCGCTGGAGAACATCGGCGCGGCGGAGTTTCAACGCGGCAACGATGACGGCCGCAAGAAGCTGGAGCAGGCTCTGGCGTTGGCAGAGAAAAATGGTCTCCGGGAATACGCCGGCAGGGCTTTCATCCTGCTCGTCAGGTGTTGCACACGGCTCCGCAGACCCACCGCAGCGCGCGAATATATCGACGCTGGACTGGAGTATTGCCTCGAGCGAGGTCTGGAAACCTGGCGGCTTTACCTCCTCGCCAGCCGTGCGCGGGTGGAGGGCAACCTCGGCCGCTGGGACGAGGCGACCGGCTCGGCTGCGCTCGCTCTGCGCGAGCCACGGAGCGCGCCGGTCGTCGGCGTGTTGCGACTGTCGCACTCGGGCCTGTCAGAGCGCGACGCGGCGACCCCGAGGCATCCGACCTGCTCGAGGACGCGCACACCGTTGTGGCAGACACCGGTCAGCTGGAGTGGATAACGCTGGTCGCGGCAGCGAGGGCCGCAGCGGCCTGGCTAGCCGGCGAGCATGCCACCGTCAAGCAGGTGACTGACGATGGGCTCGCGCTCGCGTTGGAATGTCAGGAGCCCTGGTCGATCGCCGAGCTTGCCTACTGGCGATGGCTAACCGGGGTGAAGGACGAGCTCCCCGAAGGGAACGCGGCGGTGCCTACCGCCTGTCGGTCGCCGGCGAGTGGGTACAAGCCGCGAAGCTCTGGCGGGGCATCGGCTGTCCGTACGAGGCGGCGCTCGCGCTCGCGGCCGCTGACGACGAGACCGCGCTACGCCGAGCGCACGATGAGCTGCAGGCACTCGGCGCCCGACCGGCGATCGCGATCGTCGCTCGCCGCCTGCGGGAGCGAGGCGCCCGCGGGGTCCCACGTGGGCAGCGCCGTCAAACTCGGACAAACCCCGCCGGGCTCACGAGCCGCGAGCTCGAGGTGCTGGCGCTGCTCGTCGAGGGGATGCGCAACGCCGAGATCGCCAAGCGCCTGGTCATCTCAGAAAAAACGGTCGATCACCATGTGTCCGCAGTGTTGCGAAAGCTCGATGCGCGCACACGAGGCGAGGCGAGTGCCACCGCATCCAACCTAGGCCTCACGCGGCGCGACCACCGGCCGACACTCGAACCCTAACGCGCCGCACTGCCGACGTACCCCCGGGCTGATTCTACGGCGGGGGGCCTTCCCAGCCGTCGCCGGGCTGCGCATCGGCATCGGCTCGGGCTGACGCCAGAAGATAGGTACCGGCGACTCTCAACATAGGGGCAGCTCCCGATGCGCGCGACCGCGCGCGATCGTAGGTTCACCGGTATGCCGAGAGGCCAACCGACCTGGAGGACGACATGCCGCGATACATCGTGCAGCGCACATTTCCCGACGGGCTGCACATCCCAGTCAACGGTGAAGGAGCCGAGCTGTGCGGCGGCGTCATCGAGCAGAACGCCGAGGAGGGCGTCACGTGGGTGCATTCCTACGTGAGCGAGGACAAGACCCGCTCGTTCTGCGTCTATGACGCGCCCACCCCGGAGGCGATCCGCAGGACCGGCGCCCGTAACAAGCTGCCCGTCAATCAGATCATCCAGGTACGGGTGCTGGACCCGTACTTCTACGCGTAAACCCGGATTCACGGAAAACCACGGAGGACATCATGCTCAAAGTCAACAAGCGCCTACTGACTGGCGCCGTCGTGATCGCGGCCGCGAGTGCACCATCAGCCGCGTACGCGAGGTTCGATCTCAACCCGCCGGTCGCGCCCGCCGCAGCCCAGCCTGCCCGGCCCGCCGGCACGCCATCGGCCCCGCGCGCTGAGGCCTCTTCATCGCAAGGGTTCCGGTGGGACGACGCCGGGATCGGTGCCGCCGGAATCGTCGTCTTGATCGGCGGCGGCGCCGGTGCCGCCGCGGTCATCGCCCGCCGCCACGAGCGCCAAACATCCACGGGTTGAGACGGGTGTGAAACGGATGCAGCGTTCTCGTCGTCCGGCCAGGCTCGCGGGCGCTGGCGGGCGGCGCGGGTTTCGTCAAAAGGGTTGTCCTCGGCGCCCCATCTCGCGGCCCTGAGGCGCGCTCGGCCTCCAAAGCAGACCCTGAGCGTCAGCCGGCCTGCAAGCCGGCATCAGCACCATTCGAGCCCTTCCGTCGCCGACGTCGTCACAGAGCAAGTACCAACCATTCGGCCACCGCAATGACCGTGACGGCCACGATAGCGGCGACCCCGACGGTACTGCCGTGATCGGCTCGCCCTTCGGTAGCCTGTCGGTCACGGTCACGGACCGAGTGTCTGTCTCCGTTCGGTGGGTACGGTGCCCGACTTGCCCGATCGTTCGCTGTGCAGTTTAGTCGTGTCAATCACCGGCGTTTGACTGTGATCGCTGGTCGAGCAGGCTGGCTGAAGGTGTTCAATCATGGTTGGTCCTGTCTGCAGGTGGATCGCGGTCGCGCCGTCAACCGTCAGCGCGGCGCGACATTGCGTAGTGGCGATCGAGACGTCACCGCGTGCCCGCGGAGGTTGAGCGAGCTTCTCGGTGTCAGCGGCCCGTCATGGTTCAAACCGCGGTAGCAGCGGCTCGGCGGCGGAAAAGCCAGAGTCGAACGATCAGAACGCACAACGCGACGACACCGACCGTGTAAAGCAAGAGCCCTGAGCCCGCGCTGACGGTCACGGATCCACCGGTTCCAGGTATACCGGGAATTCCCCTGTTGGCCTGGTTGGCCTGCTGGCGTACCGAGTTCAGATCCGACCAGTTCAGTATCGCGAGCAGCGTCAGTATCGCGACGAGCACCGTGGTGCCGAATAGGCGTCGCTTTGACAGCACTTCGGTCAGGAGCGGCCACGCGGCCACCACGGTGAAGATCGCCAGCAACAGGAAGATGACCACGCCGCCGCCAGTGTGATGCAACGAACCCGCGGCGTCCCCGTCGATGCTCTCCTGCCCCTCTGGCAGAAGCGAACCGATGAACACCAGCAGCAAACCACCGAGCAGCCACCAACCGTTCCTGGTCATCTGCCCCCACTGCGGCATGACCGCCGGGATCGAATGGCTCACAGGAGTGCCGGATCCTCGCGAGCCGGCAGGATCACCGGCCGGAGCGTCCGAGACTGATGACTCGCCATCTGGCCCGCTCGTTTGCGTGATCCGAGCTCCGCACTGCGCACAAAACTGGTCGGCAGCTGTAACCGCGCCGCCGCACTGCGTACACGCCGACATCTTTTTTAGCCCCCCGGTTTTTAGAAGATTGCAGAACCTTACACGACCGACTGGCGACCGGCAACACCCGGTCCCGAGTTTTAGGGCAGGACGCCATCATCTCCTGAAATCAGGCCGAACACATCTCCGGAGATCGGGTTGGACGCGGATAATGTCTCGCCGAACGCGGAGTCCCTCGTGCTGGACGCGCCGGACCTGATGGCTCTCCGCTTGCGTCGGGGTGCGTTGCGGGATTGCGTTCGCGACGGCGGGGGCTTCGGTGAGCAGTGCGCCGCCGGCAGCCGCCGACGCGATCGAGACGCCGAACACAGCCAGTTTGAACTTCATGTTGGACATTCTGTCTCCTCGAAAACTGGGGTTGACTTCGAGTGGCGGGAAGGTGGGTTACGCGGTGGCGGGCCGTGGCGCGCGGCGGCCGAACGGGCGCGTTGTCGCGATCGTCGTGCGTCGCGTCCATCGGATCGCGGGGCGGTGGCGGCGGGCGTGGTCCGTGCCGCGGTGCAGTTCCCGGGTGTGCTCTTGCGCGGCGAGGTGGATAATGATCGGGATTCATCGTCAGCTCCTGGTGTGTGTGCTGGCCGGGTTCGCCGGGCCAGTGGGTTGCTGTGACGTTGGGAAGGATCGATCGGGGTGCTCAACCGGTACTCATCGTCCGCTCAAGTGGCGTTTGAGCGACGGCGGGCGACCTCGAGTCGCGTCTGCGACCTGGGGGCTGGGCCGGTAGACTCGCCGGCGTTCGCTGCGGAGAGTGTTTGGGGGAGACGGTGGTCCAGTACCGGGTTCTCGGACCGTTAGAGGTTGTCGCTGTTGGCGGGCCGGTTGCGCTCGGGAGCGTTCAGCAGCGGGCGGTGCTGGCGCTGCTACTCGTTCATGCGCCTGAGGTGGTGTCGGTTGACCAGTTGATCGATGAGCTGTGGGGGGAGCGGCCGCCCACGACCGCCCCGCACGCGGTGCAGGTTCATGTGTCCGCGATCCGCAAGACCCTCCGCAGCGCCACTGCCGGCGGCGGGGTCGGGGTGACCCGGTCGGGGGTCGGGGTACGCGCTCGAGGTCGATCCGGAGCGGGTTGACGCGACCCGGTTCGAGCTGCTGGTCGCGGCCGCGCAGCGGGCTCTCGCGGCCGCGCCGGTCACCGCCAGCGGCCTGTTTGAGGAGGCGCTGGGGTTGTGGCGCGGGTCACCGCTGGCGGAGCTCGAGTTCGAGTTCGCGGTGCGTGAGCGTGAGCGGCTGGAGGAGCTGCATGCGGTCGCGGTCGAAGGCCAGGTCGACGCGCGGTTGGCGTGTGGGGAGCATCGTGAGGTGATCGGCACGATCACAGGGCTGGTCGCGTCGAACCCATTGCGGGAAGGACCTCGCCGGCTGTTGATGCTCGCGTTGTACCGGGCAGGTCGTCACGCCGAGGCGCTCGCCGCATACCGCGATGCGTGTGAGGCGCTTGACGAGATCGGTTTGCAGCCCGGTCCAGAGCTTCGGCAGCTTGAACAGGCGATCCTCCAGCACGAGGCGCTCAGCATCGCAGGCGGTGCGGAAGACACCTCGACCGGGCAAGACAAGATGCTGGCCGACCAATCGTCTCGCGCTGTCGGCCGGGACCACGGTGTGCTTCCGGTTCCCGCGACCGAGTTGCGGGTCGCGTCGGTGTTGTGTGTCGACCTCGCGGGATTCGCGACGTTGTCCGAGCCGCTCCAGGCAGACGACGAGGCCGAGCTGTTGAGCCGCTAGCGCGTTGTTCCACGCGTGCAGGGCGTCGCCGGCGGCGTCCGTGGCGAGCAGCGGTGGCGACTGGCCGTCGGCCACCGCGCCGCCGGAGTCGAGGTCCTGGGTGGAGGAGCAGCCCTGGAGCGGGGCGATGGCCACCGGGGCTGCAGGTCGGCAGCGCTCGTCCAGGCGACAGCTGCCCCGATGGGCGTAGGCTTGCCGAGGGAACTCGCCGACGGTATGGTTGCGCATGGTAGAGCGCGTGATCGGCAGGGTAGGGAGGATGAGCGGCAAGCGACGGCTCCAGCCGTTCGTTCGAGCGCTGGTGCCACAGGAAGGCGCGCTCTCATGAGCACTCCCGCGGGTTACCATCCTCTGCAGGGCAGCGAGTGTCGCCCTGCAGAGCAGGCCCAGCGGGTCAGTGCTGCGGACCCGGGGCAGGCGTTGTCGGTGACCGTCATCCTCAAAGGCACCGCCCACGCGGAAGACCACCAGCGGGTCTTCGCCTTCGCTCGAGCGCACGGTCTGCGGTTCGATCGCACGAGCACGCCACAGGAGCTCGTCCTGAGTGGAACGGTCGCTGAGATGAACGCCGCGTTCGCGATCGAGCTGGGACTCTACGCGTGGGGCGCTCGCACGTATCGAGGATGGGAGGGGTTCCTGCACCTCCCGGTCGAGCTCATGCAGATCATCGGCGAGGTGATCGGATTGCTCGAGCACGACCCAGTCGCGGCCGGCCCTTGGCTGCCTCCCTCCTTCCCCGGCGAGGGATCCTCCCGCTCGGGCGGTCGCGAGAAGCGGCCGATTCGCAGCATCGCTCATTGGACGAGCCCGAAAGACGGACCGGCCGGGCCGGTCACCCCGGGCAGCTACTCGATCCTCAGCAGCTACGACATCGACTGGCTGGGCACCGCCGGGTTCGGAGTGATGCTGGACAACTTCGCGGCCTCACCGGGTGCCTTTACGACGGTGAGGGTCATGAAGGCGCTGAGCAGCGGGAAAGCGGAGCTCGGAAGCCAAGTCACAAACCTGGCACCGGCGCTGGACACGGTATGGGCTTCGGCCGCGGCGCCGGCGACGTCCGCGCCTCAGTTCCCGGTGAACGGACCCACGATCGCCGGCTTGATCGAGCTGACCCAGCGCGGCCTGGTGCCCTACGTGGTGCTCGGCTTCTTCCCCGCGGGTGTTTATAACAACACCATGGGCGGTGTGCCGCCGCAGAACAGCACCTACGGCCCCGACTCCACGTACCTGGCCACGCACCCGGACGATTGGGGGATTATCCTGTCGAACTGGAGCCAGCTGATCACGGCGTTCTTCCAGGCGCTCTACCAGGAGTTTGGAGCGGCCATCGGCGAATGGTGGTTTGAGGTGTGGAACGAGCCGGATAACCCCGGCTTCTGGCTCCCGGACAGCCAGCCCACGGCACCTCCGGACCCCGCACCGCTGGCCTACTACCGCCAGCTCTACCAGGCCACGGTGAACGCCATCGCCGCCGCCGATCTGCCCCCCCAAGTCAAGGTGCGTGTCGGGGGGCCGGCGCTCATGGCCAACACCTACACACTGGACCCCAACGGCATCAAGACGAACCTGGAGTACGCCCTGCCCAGCTTCCTGGACTACGTCTACTACGGTGGTGCGCTCAACGCCCAGATGCCGGCGAAGCCACCGCTCCCCTGCGAGTTCATCTCACTGCACGCCAAAGGCGACTGGGAGGCGATCCACCTGCCCGACCTGACCCAGGGCCCGGGCACCGGGGTGATCGGCACGGTCGAGGCGACGGTCAGCCAGTTCACCTCACAATCCCCGTACGCCGGCCACTTCAAGGGCATCTCGATCGTCAACAACGAGGCCGACATGCGCGTCGGCGACGGCGTGCCGTTCTACCCCCGCATGACCTCGCAGTTCCCGGCCTGGCTCACGGCCCTGATGATCGCCAGCGACTCGCTGAGCTTCGAGTACTCCGCCCAGCGCGTGCAGTTCGTCAGCGGCTCGGATAACGCCCATCTCGAGCTCGTCGGCTGGCAGCCGCCGCCCTCCACCGATATGGATGGCCCCGGCTCGATGAACGGCCGGTCGGCCTTCGGTCAGCAGCGATCGATCATGACCGCCGCCTCAAGCTGGGAGGCGGGCACGCCGCAGACCCCGGTCCCTCCGGCAGACCTCGTGAAGGTCCCCGTCTACAACTTCTACGAGTTGCTGCGCCTGCTCGGCGACCAGCACGGAGCGTTCGTCAGCGGCCAGCAGAACTTCTACCCGACATCCGCCGACTCCGACCTGTTCTCCGCCATCACCGTCGGCGCGCCAGGCGGCTCACTCACTCACGTCTGCTGGGTCTTCTGCGTGTATCCGACCGCCCCAGGCGACCTGCCGACCAGCGGCGCCACGGTCGGCACGCCGCAGAGCTGGAGCACCTACGTGGAGGTGATCGGCCTCCCAACGGCGTGGAAGAAGATCAACTGGGTGCAGTTTCAGATCGGCCCGGCCGCCGCCAAGGGCGCCCTGGTTGAGAACGACAGTTTCACGGTCGCCCAGACCGGTCAGCCCGAGGGCATCCCGGCGCCCCCGCAGGTCAACCCCCAAACCGGCTACTGGCAGTACGAGATGCCCCTTGCCCCCACGGAAGTGGACGTCACCCACGCGGCGTTCGACGCCGGCACGATCCGGATGCACCAAGAGCTGGGCCTTGTCCAGTACATGCCGGACATCGCGATCGAGAACGGCGTCTGGCAATCCCCGGCGCCCGTCAACTTCGAGCCATACTCCTCGACGGTATTCTGGATCACACCGTACGACAAGAGCGCCGCGGCCACGCCGATAGCGCCGACCCAGGCCTCCTACACGCCCCCCGGGGCGCCAGCCCAGCCCATCGCGATCGCCGCCCTGGATGGCGCGAACGTGGTGATCACCTGGCGCTACCCACCGATCGACCCTAATGCTCCGGGCTTTGACCCGAGCGACCCCCTGTACTACAGCTTCTTCTACTTTGAGGTGCAGCGCGACGGGATGACGATCTCACCGGTGCCGGCGGCCACCACGCGAGACGCACCCGCCTGGAGCTACGCCTTGCGAGCGATGAGATGGGTGGATACCGGACCCCCGTCGACGCGGAACAAGCCCGACTACATCTACACCATCCGGGCGTGCAACGCCTCCGGCACCTTCGGCCCCATGCTCCAAGCCCTGCCATTAGCGGTTCCCTGAGGAGAAGCTCCCCGCAAGCAGCCGCCGCCGCTCTCCGCCTATTTGACCACAGCGGAAGATCCCCGACGCCGCGCCGGATAAGCGGGCACGCTCGCTTCGCCAACGCGAGCGAGCGCCCTCCACAGCCCGATCGACTGCTCGCCTTGAACCCCATCGAGGAGCGCACCGGAGGAGCGTCCGGTGCCCGCGGCTGCACCTGCGCGCTGCGGAGCAACAGCATTCCCGGCGGGTTACCGACACTGCAACCTCAGCGACCCACGACTCAACGCTCGCTGCATAGCGCACGCCCACTGGGATGGCAGTGGCGGTTGGACCATCGAGCCGGCTGAATTGAAGTTGAAGTTCCTTGCTGCCGCTGGCGCGGTAGTCGTGCTCAGCGCAAAGGCGATGGTGAGCGCGATCGCGAGGATTCCAACCGTGTAGTGGTGAACGCGGGCGTGGGTCATTTGACTGCCTCCTGTTAGTCAGATCGCCTCGTGCGATCCGGTCGACAGCAAGAAGCCGCGGAGAAGGCCGGTGCCTGACAGATGTGTCCCCAGCTATCAGGACAAATACGGGCGGCCCGCCTCTGAGCCATTGTCGGTTTGGCCGGCTTCTTGCGTGCCAGATGAACCTAAGCGAGCGCGCGGGCGCGCGCATCGGCAGCTGTGCCTACGTTGGGAGCGGCGGGTGCCTAGGTTGGGTCAATCAGGGCGAGCCGCGTAGCCGTCGCGGCCGCTTCGCCCCTGGTGCGCGCGTCGAGCTTGCGCAGGATCGCCGAGACGTGATGATCGATCGTACGTTCAGAGACAACCAGACGCTCGGCGATCTGCGCGTTACGCAAACCGGCGGCGAGCAGCGTGAGCACCTCGAACTCGCGTCTGGTCAGGCCAGCGCGGTTCTCGCGGGTGCGCGGGCGCGGTCCCCTGGGCAACCCCCGCGCGCCCCGCGCGCGCAGCCGCCTGGCGACGATCGCTGCTGGACGGCGCGCCCCCAGCGCCTGCAACTCGGCCAAGGCCTGGCGTAGCGCGTCGACATCGTCGGCGTCCGCGAGCGCCAGCGCCGCCTCATACGGACACCCGATCTCTCGCCACCGATCCACCGCCTGTCGCCAATCGCCGGCGATCGACAGCGCGTAGGGCTCCGCGCTCGCATCCGCCGGGAGCTCGTCGCGCGCGCCGGCCCGCCAGCGCCAGCACGCCAGCTCCCCCACGGACCACGGCGCCCGCCGCTCGAGCGCCCGTTCAAACGCTTGACGGGTCGCGGCCTCGGTCTCGCCCTGTCTGCCCTCCAGCCACAACACCTCGGCCCTTGCCGCAACGACTGGCGCGATGCACTGGAGCTCCTCGGTCGGCTCGGCCAGCGACAGCGCCTCGTCCAGCAGCTCCCACACCCCAGGGTCGCCAGACCGCGCGCGCACCAGCCCGATCGTCAACAGTGCGTAGATGCGTCCATGCGGAGTCGGGACGACTCGAACGAGTTCGTCGGAGAAGTCGACGGCCCGCTGCCAACGCCCGCACTGTAGTTCCAGTGTCACACGGTTTGTGAGCAGCTGGCGGCGCCAGAGCTCGAGTCCGCGCTCCTCGCAGTAATCGATCCCCTCCTGGACGTAGCGCTCCGCGAGGCCGAAGGCTCGTGCATCAACGGCCGCACCGACCAGGTTGTTGAATGCCCGGCCGACATCGCTGTCAAGTTTGGCATCCTGGGCCAAGCGCAGGCTTCGGGTCAGCCTCTCCTCGCCGGCCGCCACCCCGTGGCACATCATCATGGTCCCAACGCTGTTGAGCGCGTGGACCAGCGTCTCGGTGTCCCCGAGGCGCTCGGCCAGCTCGATCGCAGCAGTGCCCCAGGCAACCGTCCCGTCGAAATCGTCGAGCACCATGCGCAACAGAGCGCGAGTGGCGTAAGCGCGCGCCAACTCTCGAGTGCGACCGACCGGTTCCAACCGGGCTACCGCCTCCGCGGCCAACGCATCGGCATCCGGGGTGCGACCGGACGAAAAGACCACCCGCGCGAGCGAGGACAGTAAGTCGCCGCTCCGTAGCTGATCTCCCAGCTCGCCCCTCAACGAGAGCGCCCGCTCGAGCAAATCGGTCGCCTGGTCAAAGTCATTGGTCAAAAAGCACTCGTCCGCTTGACCCTCCAGGAGCTCAGCCCGCGCCTGGTCAGACAAGCCGTGCTCGAATCGCAGCGCCCGTGCGTATTGGTCAGCCGCCTCGCGATGCGCGCCCGCTGACGCCGCCCGCATCGCCGCCCGCGGCGCCCACCGCAACACCTCTTCCCCATCTCTCATCGCCTCGGCGTGATGCGCCAACCGGGCCGGATCGGCCTCACCCACCGGTGAACCGGCCAGCGCCGCCAGGGCTGCGCGATGGAGCGCCAGCGCCCGGTCTGGAGCGACCGATGCCTCGACCGCCAGCCGCGCCAGCTCATGTCGAAACGCCACGCCACCGTCCACCGCGGTCAGCATCCCCGCCGCCAAACACTCCTCCAACCGCTCCCCCAGTTCACCCTGGAGCGCCTCCAGCAGCCACAGCTCAACCCGACCCGGTACGACCGCCACCGCCTGCAGCACCCTCTGCGCCGAGACGGACAAGCGCCCCGCCCGGGCGAGCACCGCGTCACGCGCCGTCCCCGGAATCTGTTCGCCTCCCGCTCCCAGCACTTCGGTGACAAAAAACGGATTCCCGCCGGTCGTGCCATACAGCTCCCCACCATCGACCCCACGCGGGCTCGCCAGCTCGCTCACCGCCGCGCGCGACAGCGGCGCCAGCTCCAGCCGGCTCGGGGAACCCGCCAGCTCCCCCACCACAATCCGGAGCTGCTGCGCGCGATCCAACTCGTCATCGCGAAAGCTCGCCACCACCAGCGCCGGTACCGAGCCGACCCTGCGCCCCAACAACCTCACCACATCCAACGTCGCCTCATCCGCCCACTGCAGATCCTCGAGCACCAACACCGTCGGCCGCCGCCCGCCGAGCTCGCGGATCAGCGCCAACGCCACCTCATAGGGTCGGGTCCCTCCCACGACCAGCTCCGCGAGCTCGCCTCCGGTCGTCTCCGCCACATCGCACAAGGGGCCCAGCGGACGCGGAGTCAGCAAAGGCTCGCACGCACCCCACAGCACCCGCACCGACCCAGGTAGTAACTCGCAAAACCGGCCAATCAACGCCGTCTTGCCCACGCCCGCCTCACCCGCCACCAACACCAGCCGCCCCTCACCGCTCGCACGGACCGCAAGCAGCGACTCCTCCAACGACTGCAGATCATCGGCACGCTCCAAAAACGCGCCCAGACCGCCAGGCGAGGCAGCGCTCACATCACTACCGCCATCATCAACAAGCCCGCGTCCATCCTCACACCAGTGTCGCACCAGCCGCAACCCCGAGCGGACGGTGCCGTCGCCTTTAGAGCGCTCGGCCCGAGCGCGTGCGGGTCGCGTCCTGCTGTCAGTTGCCCTCCGAAACCGGATTTGCGAAGCCGACATCGCAGGTGAGAGTTCTCGGCGCCGATCGGCCAGGAGTCAAGCGTCGAGTGCGGACGTCCAGTCGCACGCCTCCCGCGCGCCCGAGGCCTTGCCGCGGCAGCCTGGACCCAAGGCCGAGCCCTCGCGAGTTCCGGGCGATGAGGAGCATCGAAACATGGGCCTGAATGAGGCCGTCGGATTGGACCTGGATCGGCGCGAGGAGCTGTCGGCCGGCGGTCGCAACCAGCGTCGTTACGCCCGGCGCGGGCAGTGCACGGTGGGTCCGCTCGACATCGTCGGAATACTCGGTCCAGCCCTCCGCGGCCACGAGTGCGATCAGCCCGTCGAGGTGCGCTTGTGTGAACGGTTCAATCGAGACCTCGGTCATGCGGCAGCGGCGGCGCGGCTCGTGCTGCAACGTAGGCACCGCTCGGCAGGGTCTGAAGGAATCCGGCCGGCGGCGAAGTCGAAGAGCTCGGCCCATTGCGCGTCAGCCGATCCGATCAGCCAAGGAAACGATGATCCCCTCTGGCCCGCGCACATAGGCCATGCGCCAGATGTTCTCGTACTGACCGATGCCGCCGACCAGGCCGTAGCCCTCCGCAGCCAGCCCGTCGACCGTCGCCCGCAAGTCGTCGACTTCGAACGCCACGTTGCGCAGCCCCAGCTCGTTGGCCATCGCGGTGGGCGAACCTGGCTCGTGGTCCGGCTGAACGAAGCTCGACAGCTCCAGACCAGGACCTCCGTCGGGCGGCCGCAGCATGACGATGTGACTGCGGGAGCCGGGGATGCCAGTGACGGTGTCCACGAACTCGCCCTCCACGAACGTTCGGCCCTCTACCTCAAGGCCCAGCCCGACGAAGAACTCCGTCGTCGCGTCAAGGTCAGCCACAGTGATGCCGACGTGGTCGAAACGTCGTATGTGCGACATGACGTACATCCTCCGATCTCTTCGTGTCGTGGGCCGCGCCGGTCGAGGCCCTCACCTGGTGAGCGGAGCCGGCCGCAGTTCTCGACATGAAATCGCGGATTCGGCTCCCAAAGCGTCGCGTGAGGCGGATCCCGGGGGCAATGCGCGCTCCGCGGCGCAAGCAGGTCACGCACCACAGTAGACCCAGTGCCCTGCTCGTCGCCAAACCGCGCCCCGGTGCTGGCACGCTCGCTGCTGACGGTCGGCTCGGTGCAGAAGTTTTGAGTGAAGTCCGCCGCGCTGCTGAATTCACGAAACACGAGACACCTCGGCGAGCCCTCCGGCGCCGGTCGCGACCTCTCCTTGGAGCCGGCGAGGTCGGAGGAGCGAGGTCTTAGCGCCGCGGACTTCTGCTTTGACTCGATTGTTAGCCGCGACGCTGCTGATATGGAGAAGTGTTTGTCAAGCCCGCGCCGGTGGGTCTTCGTCGGCGGGGTAGTTGTGCTCGGCTGAGGAGGCGGCGGTCCTGGCGTGTGCGCGACGCGCGGTCAGGCTGATATCGCGGGTTGGGTACCGCAGGACCGGGTTTCGTCGTGAGAGCCCGCTGTCTAACGTCGAGCGTGGCCGCCGGGGCGGTTGCTCATAACAGGGTCGCGGATGCTCTCGCGCGTGATGGTGGCCAGGCGGGTTCCGCCGCCTCCTCAGCCGAGTGTCGTGGGTGGGGTGTTGCACCGGGCTTGGTTTTAGGTGGTTGTGTGCGTGTCGGGGTCGGCGGTCACGATCGCCCAGCAGAATCCGGTTAGTTGGCGCGCGACGGCGGCCGCGACGATCGTTCGGCGTTTGCCGCGCTGGGTGTCGAGCCGGCGCCAGGTCTGATGCAGCCGTTGTTGCGCTTTCCAGGCGATCGCGATCACCGCCGCGGGCTGGTCGACTTGGCGGGCCTTGAGCCTGGTGGCGAGTCTCGGCGGATGGCGGTAGTGCCAGGCGGCCTCGACCAGCAGCCGTCTGGCGTGCTGGGAGCCTGATTTTGTGATCGCTCCTTGGCGGAGGGTCTGGCCCGAGCTGTGCTCAGAGGGAACCAGCCCGACGTAGTTCATCAAAAGCTTCGGGTGCGCAAAGCGCGCAAAGTCGGTGATCTCGGCGCACAGCCCGACGGCGGTCAGCGTGTCGATTCCGCGCAGGCACCGCAGCCGGGCGATGTCAGCCGCCCACGGCGACACCGGCGCCAGCTCAGAGATCATCGCCTCGAGCTGGTCGCGGCGGATCACAAGCGCGTCGATCGCGCCGAGGTAGTCAAGCAGTGTCGCTTGCGCGCCGCGCTTGGTCAGCCTGACCATCGAGAGCCACTGGCGGTGGCGATCCGTCCAGTTGTCCCCAGCACCGTCGTAGCGCACGTCATGACGCAGCAACAGCTTCCCCATCCGGTGTCGGGCGCGCATCAGATCGCCACGGACGTCCTCACGCGCACGGACCAGATCACGCAGCGCTTCTTCCTCGGCGCTCGGGACCCAGACTGAGTGCAGGCCGTCGATCATCAACAGTCGCACCAGCCGCTCAGCGTCGCGGCGATCGGTCTTGATCTTGTCCTGCGCCGGGCGCTCGATCTTCCCCGGCGCAGCGATCACACACCAAATCCCGGCCGCTGCGAGCGCACGGGCAAGCCCGAACCCCGTCGGCCCGGCCTCATACGCGACGCGCGCCGGTGCCGGCAACCCAGCACAGAACCCAACCACCTCAGCCGTCAGCCCTGACAAGCGGCGGACAATCATCTCCCCAGACTCAGCGTCGACCACGCACGCCACCACCTTGGCAGCGTGCACGTCAAGGCCGACCCAGGTGCGAACCTTGATCACGGTCGGCTCCTCCCTATGCGGTTGTGGGCACCGCGCGGGGTGCCACCCGCACGGCTACAAATCACCCCACGAACGCGTCGCGGAGGGACCGGCCAATATGTACAACCCAGGCCGGACGACAACCTCCATGTGGTCTAACGGTCGGACCGAGGCGTACTCGGTTTCCGCCGTGGCGCCGAGGCCAGGCCGGCTTCGCCGGAGACTTCTGTCTCAGCGCGTCTGGGGATCTGCCGGCGATTCGAGGCGGGTGCGAAGATGTTCCGGTGATCGCGCGTCGGTGGACCGCTCTGGCTGAAGGCTCGGAGCAGGCCGACGCGTACGTGGCGCATTTCGAAGGGCTGGTCAGGCCGCATCTGGAACGCACCCGAGGGTTTCTCGGCGCGGCTGTCGAGCGCGTGGAAGCCGATGGTGGGATCGAGATCGTCGTCGTCTCACGCTGGGAGTCGATCGACGCGATCGAGGCGTTTGCCGGCGAGGACAGAGATCTCGCCGTCGTCGAGCCTGAGGCTCGCGCGGTCTTGTCCCGCTTTGATGACCGCGTCCGGCACATCGAGCTTGCCGACGGCCAGGCCTTCGGGCATCTTGAGGTGATTGACATTCCTGCGGAGGCCGCGGCACATTCGCCGTGGTTCAACGAGACGCTCACATCGGTCAACGACGCAGTCGTACGGCTGGGGGTGATCGACGGCGACTTTCACTGGCACAAGCACGACGACCAAGACGAGTTCTTCCTCGTCCTCGACGGCGAGCTCCAGATCGACATCGAGGGCTCCGACACGGTTACGCTCGGCCCGCACCAGGGGTGCAGCGTGCCCAGAGGTGTGGTTCATCGAACGCGCGCGCCTCGGCGAACCACGATTGTGATGGTTGAGGCGGCGGGCGTGATGCCGGTTGGGGACTGACCCGCGTCTCGTATCTGGATCTGACGCAGAGCATTTCTCGACCGACCGGTCATGGGGCAGGCCCGCGGCGGCCGCGGTCTTCACGGGCTGAGTGCGTTGGCGCAGGCGGTGAGGTCAGCGTAGAGGCGTTGTCGTTGTTCGGGGTCGAACGGGGCGAGCATGCGTTCTTGGACGGCGGCGACAGCCTCCGAGGCGCCGTGGAGGCGCCGGGCGCCGTCGTCGGTGAGGGTGAAGTGCTCGTGGCGACCGCCGCCATCGCCGTGGACGAGGTCGAGGCTCTTGAGTGTGGCGAGCAGCTGGTGCATCGCTTGGCGGGAGACGAAGGTGCCGCGTGCGAGCTTGGTGTTGGTGAGCCCGGGTTGGTGGGCGAGCTGTTCCAGGCATGAGTACTGCGGGACGGTCAGGTCGTGCTCGCGCAGGGCCGCGTCCATCGCGGCTCGTAGGGCGACCGTGGCGCGCTTGAGCACGTAGCCGACGGCGGTGTCGAGATCCACTTGACTCACGTCAATATC
>Ga0302325_10004354_pt1 | contig 32768 bp, 46 predicted proteins | sample Palsa_T0_2_FD_201948 | JGI IMG/M metagenome (GOLD analysis project Ga0302325, IMG submission 201948) | Peat permafrost microbial communities from Stordalen Mire near Abisko, Sweden - Palsa_T0_2 | ecosystem: Environmental > Terrestrial > Soil > Palsa > Peat permafrost | place: Sweden: Abisko... | reverse complement strand
CATGAAATTCATTATGCGGGTCATGGAAGAGCGATTGGAATGTGCCAACAAGAAACAGGAGACGGACTTCGACTTACTCCCTATCATGTTTATTGATATGTATTATTATGCTCTAACGTGTGTAGGTATAGTATCCATGGGGAGACCGATTTGGAAGAAGTTGAATTGAATCATTTGGATGGGTATCGAGGAAGTCGACCCGTTCGAATTGGAAATGGCGCTGCGAATCATTTACAACTTGATATTTATGGAGGTTCTCTCACACTGACCACACAGTGTTTCTCACAATAGAGTTGATGGATGCAATATATCTCCACAATAAATTTTCCAAACCATGTAGTTGGAACATGTACCGCTCGCTCAACGTTCCTCACAATAGGTGGCTCAAAGTCCGTCGCATCGCAGACTACGTAGTCGATAACTGGCAGAAAGCAGATATGTGCCCCCTTTTCCAAAATCAATGTCTAACAATAGGTCTATCTGGGAGGTTCGATCAAAGAAACAGGTGCTTCATCCCACTAAACATGAGAAACACCCTTTAACAGAGAATGGTCAGAACTTTACATATTCCAAGATACAGCTTTGGGTAGCGTTGGATCGCGCGTTGAGGTTGTCGGATAAACGAAATTTGCCGTGCCCAAATAGGGCCAAGTGGTTGCAGTGTCGGGATACGATTTACGAACAGATCATGGAGAAGGGGTTCAACGTGGAGAAGCAGGTACGTTCTCTCTTGCTTGCCTCGCCGTCTCACAACTTGTGTATTTCTATGATGTGCTCATGATAGACGTTCATTCAATCTTTCGAGAGTCCGGAAGTCCTTGATTCAGCAGTTCTAATCATGCCCCTGGTATTCTTCATCAGTCCAGCTGATGAACGCCTTATCAGCACCATAAAACAAATCCTCAAACCTCCCGAGAAAGGCGGTCTCACCTCCAACGGCCTCGTCTTTCGCTGTACCCTCTATATATATCTTGTATCTGACATAGATAACCATCTTCTTGCAGAAGACGGCGTGGGCGGCAGAGAGGGCTCATTTTCAATGTGCACATTTTGGTTAGTGGAAGCCCTTACTCGAGCGGGCAAATATGATAAAACGTTTATTGCACAGGCGGTGCTTATGTTTGAGGATATGATTACTTACTCGAATCATCTTGGACTGTATAGTGAGGAGATTACACGGTCTGGAGAGGTATGATCCCTTTTGAAGGAAAGCGTTGACCATGATAGTCGCTTGGGAATTTCCCTCAGGCGTTTACTCATATGGCTTGTATCAGTGCGGCATTCAATCTCGATCGCGTTCTGCCATAGGCGAAAATTGGAATTCTTAGTCGGACATAGCATCCGAGAAAATTTGATCAAAATGACTATTTTTAAATGCTGTGACCCGAACATTTGAGATCGTCGCGATTGATTCTTTGTGTCATCTAGACTGCAACAGAGTGATACACGCCTGTATCTGATCTACATACGTTTGTGAGACCATTCTGAAAGCAGCGGCTGGATTTGATTTGATCGACGTGCACAGAATCACACCAAACAGCATCAACAAACATCAGAACCCGGCCCTTAACAGTAATGAACAGAAACATATTATAATCCACATTGTTTCATTAGGATGGAACACATCAAAGTCGCCAAGGTTGTCTTTTTTCTCGTCGGGCTGACTTCAGGTCGACAACGTGGAGCTTCTGTCGCGAGGCACAGCGACCCTTGGAACCCTCCACCTCACGGCGCACCACCTAATCTTTTCCTCAAATGCGGCAGAAGGAGAGAAGCCCCGAGAGATGTGGGTCTGCTATCCCATTATTCATACTGTGGAACGAAGACAGCCGCTCGGTCTGGGCATAGAAGGATGTGCCTTACGATTCCGATGTCGCGACTTCAACTTCTTTACACTGGGATTCCGGAACGAAGCGGAGGGCAAAGACGTGTTTGAAAGTATCCAGAAACTCACTTGTGTTGGTATTTCCGTTCTCGCAGTATATGTTGATGTTAGCGTCGACAAATCAGTTGTATGCATTCTTTTATGAGCCAGGGAAGGTCGAGAAGAAGATCAATGCGTGGGGGATATATAATCCTGTCAAGGAGTTTACGAGAATGGGACTTGGAACGAAGACCATGGAGTGGCGGATAACGAACATTAACAAGGATTATTCGGTTCGTCCTTCAAAAAGGACTGGGTGACTGATCGCAGTTGTGTCCTTCATATCCGGCCGTTTTGGCTGTTCCAGCAAAGATCTCTGATAATGTCCTCGGATACGCTGCAAAGTTCAGATCCAAGTGTCGATTACCATCCCTTACATACATACATTCTCTCAATAATGTATATCTTACTCGGCATATTGTCTAATGATAGTGTACAATCACACGATGCTCTCAACCATTAGTTGGAATAAAACAGTCCCGCTCGATCCAAGATGAAAAGCTGCTCACCGCAATCTTTACCACAACCCATCCCGAAGGCGTCATCTCCACCACAGCAAGCAATCTCATCGTCGACTCCCGTCCCCTCGTCAACGCAACCGCTCAAATCGCCCTCGGTGCCGGAACCGAGATCATGGAAAACTACAAACTAGCCAAAAAGATCTACGTCCCCATCGAAAATATACACGTCATGCGAGACTCTCTATCAAAAGTCGTGGAAGCACTACGAGATGGAGACGCAAGCCCATTCCCTCCGCAAAGAGAATTACTCGCCAAGAGCAATTGGTTGAAACATTTATCGATTATTTTGGACGGGACGGCGGAGATAGTACAGACTGTGCATGTCAGACATTCGCATGTTGTGCTTCATTGTAGTGATGGGTGGGATCGGACTAGTCAGTTGGCTGCGTTGAGTCAAATTTGTCTGGATCCGTACTATCGTACCTTGGAAGGTTTGCTTTCGCTTTGCTTGGGAGACTGATTGCAGGTTTTATGGTGCTGGTTGAGAAAGATTTCCTGAGTTTTGGACATATGTTTGCGAAACGAAGCGGTCATTTGTCTAACGAGAAATTCTTCATCGATCGATATGTTCAACCAACTCCACAAATTCCTTCTGAATCACCTCCCAGCAGCGGCCGTTCCTCACCCGCCGTCCCTTCACAATTCCCAGCAACAGTAGTACATTCCATACCATCTCCATCGTCATCCGCCGCGGCAGCCGCAAGAGGTGCATTATCCAATATGGCCTCCCGAATTTCATTAAAACCATCCAATTCCAAGCCCCCTCAAATGAAAGAGACGAGTCCCGTATTTCACCAGTTCCTCGATGCAGTCTATCAACTCACATATCTCTATCCAAATCGCTTCGAATTCAACGAAAGATTTCTTAAACGATTGTTGTACCATGCATATTCCTGTCAGTATGGATCCTTCCTATATGATTCGGAGAAAGAAAGAGTGGAAGCGAAGGTATATAAGAAGACTCGTTGTATATGGGATTATTTCCTTGCGAGACGGAAAGAATTTTTAAACTCTGGGTATGATACCTCTTTGGATGTTGGTGAGGGAGTGTTGTTTCCAAAATCGGATGGCGTGAGATGGTGGGCTCAGGCTTGGGGGCGGACGGATCAGGAAATGAATGGACCGGGACGGGGGACCAATGTTAGGGAGGATGCGATTGTGAAGGCAAAGGAAGAAAGACAGAATAAGGAGGATAAGGATCGAGATGAGATTCTGAGAGAAAGACTCGAAAGAGTTGTGAGGACCACGAGTCCGAGAAAGCAATCGCAATTACAAGACGATGTCGGAGCGTCCCCAATACGGACACGAGAGAGCACCATGGCACCAGATTCGCCTTTTGTGGGTGCGTCGCCGCAGAAGAATGTAATCGCGGAAAGCAAGGAACCATTTGTAGAAGTGGATCCCGCGGCTGGTCAAATCGATCCTGTCACAGCTAGCGCAATACCCGTGGGAGTCAAGGAAGGTGATGAAACTCCTCCAGAATCATCTGGGTGGACCTCCGTCGATGGAAGCGTAAGCATCACGTCAAGTGCTGTTGAAGATGCGAAGCTGGAGGCAAGTCAAGACCTCGATGGGCCTGAACTGGATCCGTTAGGTGGCGGAGTAGAAATGATCTCCCTGACACGAGATCGCACAACCATTCGGAACAGATAGCATAGCATTGTATAGAGTAATGATGGTCATTTGCATGTCTCTACCTATCTTCTCTCTATTTTTCCACTCCACCAAGCCATCTATACATCACAGTAACATCCTTGTCCTTGTAGTTTGGATTTTGACAGGCGTCCTCATAGCATTTCAACACAGTAGGACCAATCACCATCTTGGCAGCATCGACAGCAAGACCAATGTCCTTCTTACACAGAGCAAGACGGAATCCTCCCTCATAGTCACGTCCCGCAGCAGCGCCTTCTACGACTCCGGGGACAGGGTTGGAGAAATCCGAAATCCAGGATTTAGAGGTTGAGACGGAGAAGATGGAGGCTAGTTTCTTGGCATCAAGGCCCATTCTGATTCCCATATTCATGGCCTCGGCGCAGGCTACTGTGATGGTTCCAGCGAGGTAATTGTTGGCGAGTTTGGCACCGAGACCGGAGCCTGGTGCGCCGGTGTGGAAAAGACGCTCTTCTTTGCCCATAAGAGCGAGGACAGGGAGGATACGAGGGACAAGAGAATCGGCTGCACCGAACATGAAGGCCAATGTTCCTCCATTTGCGCCCTGAACACCGCCCTAAGATTAGCAAAGGCGAAAGTTGAGGAATACAGAGACGGGGGCATCGGAGAATTCACCGACACCCGACTTAGCGACGGCTTCTCCGACTTCGAGAGAGGAAGCAGCATCAATTGTGCTGGAGTCGAGGAAGAGTTTCTTTGATTTCGAGGTCGTGGCCAAGCAGCCGGTTCCAGGGGTAAGATAAGCAGATTTCACATGTGCTCCCTCAGGTAACATAGAGATGACAGTATCCTACCGTCAGTGACATTGGAATCAAATAGCATACCGCATTGTCGACGACTTCCTTCGCGGAAGAGACAACTTTAACGAGTCCGTCGTTCTTCGTCTCGGCAACAAACCTCTCCAATGCAGCCTTGTTGAGATCAAAGACATAAAGCGTCGACGACTTGGGAATCTTCTGTCGCACATTTCTCGCCATCCCATATCCCATCATCCCCAATCCTATCGTAAGCCTAATAACGAAAACGAAGACATACCAATGAATCCAAAATCTCCCTTTAGCTCAGACATGGTTCGTGATTATCCTTCGTCGTTCCGAATTCCTTGGAAGAGTATATGAAAGGGTATATATAGCCTTTTTCCAAATTGGTGTTGATCGGATATGTCCGCCGGCCGCTGCCAAAGCGATCCCCGCTAATAACCCCACACTGATTTAATGTGTATGTCCCGCCGAGCTGCTCGGCAAGTTCGGGGCCGTTCATGTAGGGTTCTCCAGTCAATTGCCGGGTCTACCAATCGTCTTCCGTCATTTGCGTCAGATTTGGTGCAGAAACCCCAATCAAGGCCGACCCAACAAGGGAAATAAGTATAGCCGGGAGAAACCTGAACTGTCCTACTATTGAGGTTCTAATCGGAGTGTAGAGAAATTCCCGGGCCATTGTGGCTATAAAGTTCTTCAGCTCACGACTAACGTTTCAGAGCCGCTTTGACGATAGCCACCAAGATGTTGGGGGCGAAAGGTTAGTGCAGACCAATTGAAGAAAGGGAAGCCCCAATCTCTCTGGCGCCACCTTGGTCCTTCTTAGGATCAGTAACTCTATCTCGAACAGCTTTCCTCATTCTAGTTCTATAGATCAGATTGGTTGCAAGCAATTCTTGGTTATTTCCTCCACGCACTTGTGCTATGTTGCACTAGCTTGGACACAATTTCGCTAAAAATTCATATAATATTGAACAATATAAGTGACGAGCCCAGTTATTGGAACCGAATGCGAATGTGCCGAGGTCGGATCGGACAAGGAAGCGGACCGCCCTCGATCTCTCACCAAATTAGACTTTCTGGGCCGATCGGCCGGCCGGACGGTGGCAGATTCCGACTTGTGCCGAATCGCTGCCCCGGCGACCCCGTGGATTCCCCGAGCACCCCAAAATCACGGGCACCAAGTACAAAACCAGGCGCTGCTCCTCCACAAGACACAACTCGCTGCTCTCACACGCAAAACAACATGGCTAAAGGCTTCGCAAAGCACAGTTTGACGGTAAGTCTCCTCGATTTACTTTTTGTATGTCGTATGTCTTGCATGTGATTGTTTCTTGCTTGTGCATGCCAGGAACAGGATGGTGTTAATGGCAGGTGACGGATAATCGTACCGGGAAGACAATTGAAGTGCCAATCAAGGATAATGCAATCCCTGCTACGGCATTCAAGAAACTTGCGGCGCCGTATGAGGAAAAGGTATTCGCCCTGTCGTCACAAGATTGACATTCAGGAACGTTACGAGAATGACACTCCTACTGGTTTGCGCGTGCTTGATCCAGCGTACATGAACACTGCTGCAATAGTCAGTAAAATCACTTACATCGATGGTCTCAAGGGTGTTCTCCGACATCGTGGCTACGGAATCGAGGAGTTGGCAGAGAAATCAGATTTCCTGGAGACCGCTTACTTGCTCGTATATCCTCGGTTTTACTTAAGACTGTGGCTAACTGTAGATATATGGCGAACTTCCCACGAAAGAACAAGATACTTTGTTCAGGAGCGAGGTCATGTCACATACTTATATTGCAGACGACTTGGCTCAACTCATTCGTTCGTTCCGATTCGATGCTCATCCTATGTCAATCCTCATTGCCACGTTTGCTGCAATGTCAGCATACGCGCCGGAAGCCAATCCTGCCTTACAAGGACGAGATCTATACACCCGTGACTCCGCAACAATGGACAAGCAAATCATCAGAATTCTGGGTAAAGCAACGACGGTGGCTGCAATGGCATATCGTATCCGAATCGGCAGACCATTCAATTACCCTCGCAGCGATCTCACATACACCGAAAACATGCTCTACATGATGGATGTATAATCCCCTTTCGTCAGGTCATTGATGGTAGCATCTATCGGAACCCGACTCGTATAAACCAGATCCTCGTCTCGCCAAGGCCTTGGACGTCTTATTTATTCTCCACGCTGATCATGAGATGAACTGCTCGACTTCCACGATGACTCATGTCGGATCGTCTCTCGTTGATCCGTACTCAGCCATTGCCGCCTCTGCCGCCGCGTTATATGGCCCGCTTCACGGAGGTGCAAATGAAGCTGTCATTCGAATGTTGGAGAAAATCGGGAAAGTAGAGAACGTTCCGCAATTCCTGGAAGACGTCAAAGCCAAGAAGACTCTTCTCTTCGGGTTCGGACATCGTGTGTATCGAGAAACCGATCCCCGAAGTAAAGTTATTCGACAAGTCGCAGACGAGGTATTTGTTCGCTGTCGGACTGGTTGTTGACAGTAGGTATTCGAGGCTGTAGGGAGGGATCCCTTGATCGATATTGCTATTGCATTGCATCAAGCTGCGTCGAAAGATGACTACTTCGTATCTCGCAAGCTCTATCCTAACGTCGATTTCTGGTCTGGTCTCATTTATAAAGCGATGGGTTTCCCATTGGATTTCTTCCCGGTTTTGTTTGCGGTTCCTCGTGTTGCTGGCTGGCTAGCCCATTGGAAGCAGCAACTAGACAGCGGTACCAACAAAATCTGGAGGCCAAGACAAGTTTATGTTGGACAGGGAAAGAGGCCATATGTCGGTTTTGAAGCAAGGAGAGAAATCGTTGGCCTAAGGGAAGTCCCACATTTTATTAGTAAGAGGAGGTTGTTGCCGACGCAGGCGAAGTTATAAAGCATCAAATAAGCGAGACACTAAAAGCGATGGATTAAATTCCTTGTAAAATGCATGCAATCTTCTACTTTAAATATCAACCCTCGAGCTCACGCCCTCAACATCGAAACCTACAATCAGCCCCCCATCCGAACCCATCAGCCCCTACCGCCATAACAACACAACAAATCGAAACATAAGGACTCAATCTCTCTCCAATCCTCGCAAACTTCCAAAATATCCCAAACATCCTGTAAGTCAGTACCCCTGTCACGTCAGGGGGGTACCCATGTTTGTTCCGGTCCATGACGGCGGGGATTTGTGCGTGCAGGTAGGTCGAGGTACATATCAGTAGAAGGATCACTAGGAGAAGACTTTGGAAGTTGAAGAGGACGGACATTTTGGACGCTGTGGGTGGTGACCCGTGGGTGGATGGTGATCTTACATATGTGGTCCGGTTTGTGAGAAATATGTACCTATCCAAACGTCGCTTGCATCTTCACACATGGGGGATTTCGCAACCCATTCCTTACAATCGCCAAATGACGACAACGCCGTTGAATGTGGATCAACAAGCTATTCAACTCGCACAAGCCCATCTGAGCAACTATTCACCTACGGAACAATCTTCCAAGATCTATGCTGGCCGCGGCCTATACCTCGAGCCCAAAGTTGTAGCCCAAGCAGCCCTCGATTGTGCACCGTCCGAGCAAGGAAAGTTACGCATGGCACAACTGATAATGGAAACCGTTGATAAGAGCACGGGTATGATTTCTCATCATCGCATAAAGGAGTTTGCCCGGCGGATCTTCAACGATCTGTTGGTACCATGTATGTTTCTGTACCTTCGTTACTGACCGTAGTGAAAGCGTTGGTGGATGTACTCCTATAGAAAGTAGTAGGACCCCACTAGTCCTCTATTAACTCGATGATGAGGAAATTAAAACAGTCAACGGACGAACAATTCGCGAAGAGGTAATCATCTCTGCTGGGAGCAAATTAATGGAAGGCTTTGAAACGATGCAACTACACTTGCCCCATGACGGGACAGATGGATGTAGATGCTCCGCCCGGTATCATTGACATCGATAACGATATGACGGTCCCTCTCGCTTGTGCACATATTATCCCTCATTGTCTTGGAGAAGAGGGGAAAACCGCGGTTGACGTTCAAGCAATATGATGATGAAGCTGATTACCAGGAAGCGACGAGGAAGCACACGTGGTCTCTGCTCAATCTCTTTGCTGGGTGGAAGGTGCACGACTATCTCAAGGGCACTAAGATTGATTCAATTGAAAATCTTATCATATTGCAGCGCGATCACCATTGGTTTTTCGGTGGTTTGAACCTTTGGTTTGTGGAAACTCAGGTACTCCTCTGTCAACCTGCCCGCCAACCAGCCCGTGCTGATGATTCTTTAGCAGGAAGGAATATACACTATTCACATCCATCGCAGATTCTCTGGGGAACGGCGAGGCAACCGTATTAACTAGAGGGAAAGAGGTCTGGCGAGACCGTCAATCTGAACAGTCTTTTGCCACATCTCTCCCCTCTCCTTCTCCGACATTACTCAAGGTGCATGCCTCTTTATGCCAATTGTTGCATGCTTCTGGAGCTGGTGAAGTGATTGACGAGATATTGCGTGAGTGGGGACGGTATAGAATGTTGGCAGATGATGGAAGCGATGCAGATTTGTTATTCGCTCGACTATCTCTCATAGCTGCGGATTAGACGAGGTTCAGATTAGAATGGTATTGGCGTTTGTGGCATTTGTATTGAAATATGAATTCTGCTTTAACAGGTCGTCCCTCACGAAGGCAGCTCGGGTGACGGTGTCACCATGCATCACTCCAACGTGTTGAATTATTACATTTTCGTACTCACTCAGCTCTGCAAAGAAAGAGAACGTCTGACACAAGTGCGTGAATTCCTGTATAAGTGAACAGCGGAGTGTTGTGAGTAAGGAAATTTGTGTCGATGCTTGATAGATACATCTAGATAAATTGCAACTAGAAGCCTGAACTCAGCATTTTTTTAACATTGAGGTTTATACAACAATCGCAATCAAAGGGACACAATGGCGTGTCTCCTCCTTGTCCAATCCTGAGCTCATCTTCCTGATAGAGCGTTAGCCCGTCCGAAGTCCGTTTCCCTACTCTCGTTAGCTTGCTTGAAAGTATTATACGTTTTTTAATGCCCCGAATATCCGCAAAGTCGTCGTTATCGTTTACGCTGCGCGTCACAAAGGACTTGGCCGGTTTAGCTGCTTTAATCTTCCTGTCAATGTCTGCTAGGTCTTCCGTCACGACAGCGGCAAGGCCGGCTCCCACAGTTGATGAAGTTTTTAATGCTGTCTGCACCGGTATTGTAACCGCTGGTTTGGACGGGGCCTTTTTTGCAAATATTTCATCGATATCCTTTGTCACGACATCCACACGCGCAACTGCAGGTGCAGTCCCTTCGTCCTTCGCGTGCTTCTTTCGTTTTCCCATCGGCAGCTGGGAACTCTTCCGAGGACGTTTGATTTGAAATTGCAATAGGGCGGTGCCCACTTACGCACCAAACCTTCAAATCTCAAAAACTTTGGAGAAATTCGTTGCCCACTTGACGTGAATTCTTCATTTCGGCAAAAGGTTTTGCAGAAATAGAGATAGGCACTTCCCAAAACGGACGCCCTTCCCAAAAACCGGGGGTGCAAATCTCCAAATCTGCCGCATTCACTGTTCACGGCACAATCACTACCGTCTCGGGTTAATTGCACCTGTAAATATTGAACGTCAAGCTAATTAACCCATTTTTTGGCTTGCTCTCGCTGTCTTAGCCCCTGATTCCCTTGGGCTAACGTTCAAAACCGCAGCTAAACAGCCTCAGTTTGAACGTTATCCTTGAAGATTCCCCCAAGTATAGTCTCTGTACCTATGAAGAAATTAAGCTAAGTGTATCCGGCACAAAATACACCGCCATGCCAAAAAGGCAAATTCTCAAAAAATTTGGTGAATACACCTTAATGCGCCCAAGGGAGGGGCTGTGAGAGACAACAGTTATTCATTTCTATACTATGCTATCGCAACGGGAATACGCTGGAACCTGGAGAATGCCAGCTGCTAGCGGGAGCTGCTAGCATGTCGGAGAACGAGGTCTCGATGCGCTGCGGGCTGGTGCCGCTAGCTGGTGCCGCCCTTGATTTTGATCATTATAAGCCCGGTCGGTCGCCAGTCTGAGTCACACACACCGCCAGGGCCCAGTCGTCTATTATCGTTACACAAATCGCGACCAACTATTACCTGCTTCTCCATCAGCTCCAACTCTAAAAAGACAATGCCGCGCAATACGCGTAGCAACCAACTCACCCAAGCGGCTACAAGGCCTCGAGATGGATCAGCTCCATCCCTCCGCGAACCCTCTATCCCAGCACGTCAAGCCCCTCCTCCGCATGGTCCGTCTCACGACCTCCAAGATGTGCTCAACTTCTACGATCGTGCTCTTATTCCCAAGAGAAAAGTCTGCCCATTCTCGGAACCAAGTCGCCGGAATCCGTGTACTACTCACGCTTCGCCTAAAAAGCGTAAAGATATCATCCAAAACCATCTTCTTCATATCAAACAAAGGGGCTACGATGATCAACATCCAGCGAGTGATCCATTATGGCATTCATGGGAGGTGGAAAAATACTGGCTTGTATCACGACCGCCACCTCTCATAAACAACGACGACAAGAAAGCAGCGAGATCCAAAGCGGCAAAGAAGAGTTACCGATCACGACTTGAACGAGAAGAACGAGAAGCAGCGATCCGTAAACGTCAGTACGAAGAGGGGAAAATTCCCTTCTCTGAATACAAATTTTTCCTTGTGGGTGAAAAGAGAAGGAAAGCGGAACTGGAGTATCGAATTACACAACGGCTCGAGGAAGAGCGTAAGTTGCAGGTTAATCTGGAGAGGAGGATCGAAGAATTTGCGACGAAGCAGACGTCGACTAATTTCGTACACTGACGAATCACGCTTGCCAGTAATCCATGACTCGTCGGCGGATGAGATCCACATTGAGTTGGTAGTTTGGTGTCACCGTCATTGGGACCATAGCTGCGGGGACGCCGAAGAAAATTATATGCTTGGGCACCACAATTGTCGTGTTGCAGGGGGTGTTGACATCGAGGTATCCTGTTTGTGCAAGAGGAGGGTGGAGGTAGCCGAACCCCTGGACGAAATCGCGTTGGAGGAGGCACACTTTCATCCTCTGTGTTTGTGTAAATATCTTAATGCCCAGGTATATCGCCACGCTCGTATCCGCGGCGAAATGCTTTGATTCCGCGTCTCGAAAAAGTTGGTCCCAAGATTCATGCGACTTCCCAACCTCAATCGTAAACGTTGGATATATCACGTTCGAGTTTCCGATGGTCTTTGCAGGAGGGGATTGGCGGCCGGTGGGGGCGAACGAATTGTCCGGCGATTTTTTGGATTCGTTATCATAAAGCCACACTGATGAAGTTAGCAAGAAGTAAAGGATGATTGTCCCTCCTGTCATGACCTGTTGCAAACAATCCAAACTTCCCCCACTCTCCGACCATCGGATAAGGTCGTTCGTAATCGCGCCGGCGGCAGCATCATGGCAAAGGGATGGCATGACTTCGACGGTAAGTTTATTGGACACGAGGCCGTAGATAATCCGCTTTCCAGACGCAAACTCTGGAAGTCGATTCGTCTCGATCACGAAATCGAAGAGGGGGACCGAGATAAGAGGGTGGTGAATTGTGCAGTCGATTCCCAGCTCCTGCGTGTCGACGTCGTCTGTCTCGGGCGTATCTGCGAGAACGGTTGCAATGTCAACGACTTGGTCAACAAGTAACCTCTGGGCTCGCCGGGAGTGCAAGTAATCTTCGACGCTGAGGGGTTCCTCTGTCACTGCTTCAATAAGCCGATGGGAATTGGATTGGGGCATACATCCTGTAGCGGGAGTTTCATGTTTTCCAGTCGAGGTTGGTACTGGCGGTGGTCTATTATATGGGTTTCGCCTTTCCGTTCGATTGTCCATTTAGGGGTGGAGGGGGTGCAAAAGAATATTTGATTGATGGTCTTTTCTTTGGTGGCCGAGGTGGTTGCTTTATTGCTTACCGCTTGACCAAACTTGTAGAGTCCTTTTCACTGAAACGACGTGATCGGCGGAAAAAGCTTTCGATATTGGCTTTAAGGGTGGTTGTTGGTGCGCGGATTTGCCCTAAAGTCGAATCTACAGTAGGGTGGAAGAGCAGTCACACCACGGTTAATCAACTGCAGCGGTTGTATTGTATTGTAGAGTATCATCAACCAACCAACGTTTCCGACACTTGAATCATGGCAGACGCAGCCCCAGCAGCAGCCCCAGCAGCAGCCCCAACACGAGGAGGATTCGGTGGACGAGGCCGTGGCGGCGACAGAGGAGGCCGAGGCCGCGGCCGTGGACGACGCGGACCAAAGCGAGATGAAGAAAAGGAATGGGTCCCCATCACAAAACTCGGCCGTCTTGTCCGCGCAGGCAAAATCAAGTCAATGGAGGTATCTTTGCATCTGCCTTGGTCATGCACAGGAACACTAACTGTAAGGAAATCTACTTGCATTCCTTGCCCATCAAGGAGTACCAGATCGTGGACTATTTCCTCCCCAAACTCAAGGACGAGGTCATGAAGGTGTGTGTTGTGTGGGTATCGGGGTCTGATAGTAGATCTGTCCTGTGCAGAAACAGACTCGCGCTGGTCAACGTACCCGCTTCAAGGCTTTCGTCGTCATCGGCGACAGTGATGGCCACGTCGGTCTCGGCGTGAAATGCTCCAAGGAAGTCGCAACTGCCATCCGCGGCGCCATGATCCTCGCCAAATTGAGCGTCATCCCCGTCCGCAGAGGATACTGGGGTGGACGTATCGGAGAGCCACATACCGTCCCCGTCAAAGTCACTGGAAAGTGTGGCAGTGTCACTGCGAGATTGGTCCCTGCCCCCAGAGGTACTGGCATTGTTGCTGCACCAGTGCCCAAAAAGGTCCTACAACTTGCTGGGATTACGGATTGTTATACGGCGAGTCGTGGAAGTACAAAGACGCTTGGAAACTTTGTCAAGGCTACGTTTGCAGCAATTGGAAATACATACGGTATGGTGGAGTTTGCGAAAGGGCTAATTGTTAGGTTTCCTGACACCTGATTTGTGGAAGGAGAGTGGTTATACTGCTACGCCGTATGAGGAGTTCAGTGATGTGTTGAGAGATGGTCAGAAGAAGGCTACTTATTAGATATCTTGTAGCATCTAAGCCTGTCGTTCATCTTTAACGTGTGCTTTTCTATGACCAGTAATGGGTTTCGGTCGGGCTGAGACCGGGTACAACACCAGATCGAGCCGACCTGGTGATGGCCGGCTCTAGTTGTTGGCAGGATCGGTTTCACACCGGTTCGGGTAGAGGTCAAGATCAACCCGACCAGGTTCCTTCTAGGACTCTGGCCAGACCGAGCCGGTGGATATCGGGGCTCTATGTGTCCTTGACAAGCCCGACCATGGACCGAGTCGAGACCGAGTCGAGACCGAGCCGGGGAGCCGGTGGAATCTGCCAGTGGATGTCACAGCGATGTAACGGGAAGTAACGGGAATAGCAGTGTTTGAATAGAAAAAAGGGTGGTTCACGTTACACATCCAGCTCCTGGCGCATCTAGCTAGCGCATCCATCCAGCCCGTGGCTCCATGCTCCAGCGACCATGCTCCAGGTCTTCCATGCGCCTCCTCCATGCGCCAGCGACTATGCTCTAGCGTCCATTCTCCAGGCCCTAGCGCATTCGCAGCACCAGCTCGTGCCTCCAGCTCCAGCTCCAACTCGTGGATGTCACAGTGATGTAACGGAAATAGCAGTGTTTGAAGTGAAATAACAATGCTTCCCGTTACATCGCTGCGACATTCAGCTGCTGCAGCTACAGTGCAGCAACCATGCCAATATGGATACCATGGCAACATAGATCATAGATGTCACAGGGATGTAACGGGATTGCTGTAACTGGATTGCTGCAGAAGACGTCGTAATATACTCCATTCCTGTTACAACAACAGCAAGAACCGGCCGAGTCCTGGTTCGGTTAAGTATGTATTTCAACTCGACCTGGCGATGCCGGTCCAGAACAAGCTCTTGAACTCGGTCGGCTCTAAGGGTGCCGGCTCGGCGCTGCACTCCAGGACTGACTAGGTCTTTGTATCTGGTTTTCGGTCCGGGTTTGAGGCCACATCGGTCCTGCCTTTCTAGGACCCGATTCGGGTCGGCTCTGGCATTGCTGTGACCGAGATCGAGCCGGGGACCGATGAACCAGGTCGGGTTGAGTCTCGGGTCGGGTACTGGCCCGACCGAAAGCCATTACTGTTTGCAATAAGATCGTTTAATGCACTATTTGCGAATCGGACTGCATTCATATCGATAGGAGAGCTTGTTAAGACAGCGTCAGTGAATGGAGTGGTTGCCGGTGGAGTGATAAAACGTGTTTGAGGTGGTGGAGTTGATGGTAATGAAACACGTTCGAGGACTTTGCGCGGCTCAAATGGAACAATTCCCGTACCACGAAAGCCTCCTAGTATATTTTGAGGCTTGAATACTTGCTGGTGAGCTTTGATAAATGCTTCTAGCCATTCCCACTTCTGAACATTGGCCACACCTGTTCTTAGGAGGGGATCAATTTTTGCCGCCATGACCTTTTTTAATGGACCAAAGACACCGACGTCGAGTGGTTGAGTTAAATGTGACGAATGTGGTGGCAGAATCATCAAATGGATGTTGTTCTCCATACAATGACCAATGAATTGACCTGTAATATGACTGTCGTGTCCATCGCAGATAAGGAGACGAGGTGCACCGTTGGCTTTTTCGCGTGTTTGCGGCTCAAAACATTGACGTAGCCACTCAATTCCGTGCTCATTGCTAGTCCAGCCTTTTGTATTATAGGACAACGACCAATTGGCTGGGCGATTCGAAGGAATATATTGGTATTGCATACTTTTGCCTCGGAAAATGATGAGAGGCGGAATTGATGTTCCATCAGCGCAAATACATTCCACTGAGGTTACCCACTCATGACGACCAGGTTTCGCTTGAAACTTCTCGCGAATGCTAGCATTAATGATTCTTTGTGTTGCTTCGATTTCCCCGATTGCAAATGCACTCTCATCCATGTTATAGAGGTCTTTTGGGCTGATCCTAAACTCCTCCATGACGCGTTCCAACTCAGTAAACCACCGCTGCAATGCCTCTGGTGAGGTATCTTTAATTCTGGGGGTATCAATACTTCGCTGCTGAAGTTGTAGCGGAGATGGTCGACATGAGGACGCTCGTCGACAGATGTAAAGACACGACGTTTGAAGCGCGTGCAATGTTTGATGTTGTAGCGGAGGTACTCGACCTGAAGATGCTCGATATCGCCAAGAAGATACTTGACGTCGATGAACAGAGGCTTGAGGCGGACATCAGAAGGAGGGACAACATCGTTGACGGATGTAACGACACCGCTAGCAGGACGAGGATAACAGTCATCGATTTCGACGCGTGGTCCAGGCTCGCCAGCAGCATGATGCTTGTTGATTTCAATGCTTGGAGAATCAATGGGGACGTCGGCTTGTTGACAAAACGCGTCGACGTGGGTAAAGACATCTCCAGCAGGATCACAGTCGTCGACAATGAGATCTGGTGTAAACACAGCTTGCGCAGATGCCTGATTGCTGGGATTTCGTCTCAAGATTCCATTAACCAGGGCGTCGACGGATGTAAACCGTTTCAAGATTCCATCAACATGACTGTTGATTTCGACGACATCTTCAGCAGGATGACAGTCATTGAGCCGTTTCATGAGTCCGACAACCAGATAAATAATCGAGGATAGCATCAATTTCGGCTTGCGAAAGAGTTGCCATTGTCATGTAATCGTGGGATGAGGAAGGAGGATGGGTATGACGATGCGACGAGATGCTCTAGGGGCGCTCGGTTGATGTGCGCGCGAAGACGAAGAAGCAGGAGCAGTGGGAGCTTTCGAGGATGAGGACGGGGTACTAAGTAGGCGGGATTTGATGTGATGACGCGGCGTTAGAAGACGCAGAAGAGGGTGCGCCAAGTAATCTCGCTGTTGCTCTCCAGACTCCAAGATGACACCGGCGGTGTGTATGAAGGAGATAAGAGGAAGACTCGTAGAATAGAAGGAGGGTTGCGTATACAACTGCACAACTACATGAATTCCACAGGATAGACAACGGTCAAGCGTTATTTCATAGACAAGTGAGGTGCTAAACATTTAATTCATAGTAAAGGGTGTCGTTGCTTGAAATTTACGTTCCTTACGTCACATCAGTTTTTATTTATTAAAATTGCAATATTTATTTAAGTGGCGGAGCGAGCTAATTCACCTGTGCCACGCCAACAATCAGCTCCAACCAACCTCGCCGTTCGCCATGGACACAGATATCGGCACCGAACTCTTCGCGGGCTACGAAAACGACTTCAAACTCATCGTCGCAGACATTTCGTCTAAGCTCCAGGCGCTGCAAGATCAAGATGGCGAAGCGAGGAAGGCCTCTGTCAGAGCCGCCGAACGGTCTGTCGAGGAGGCAGAGGAGATTGTACGCACCCCCCGCATTAGCGCTCCTGCTGATACCCGCTATAGATAGGTCAGATGGAGATGGAGGTCATGAACATACCCAATCCACAGCGCTCGAAAGCATCTGCTCGTCTCCGGGGGCACAGGGCGACTCTAGAGAAGTCAAAGATCTCGGTGGTAGTTATCCCTCCCGCGGCATGGGGGTAATCGTAGAAAAAAGCCGCTAAACCAAGTCCCCGGGAAGCTCTATTTGGAAACCGTTATGCCGATTCAGATACCGATCTCGAAGCCCAAGATAATCAACGCACTCGACTTCTCTCCGGGACAGACAGACTTGAACGCTCGTCGCAACGTCTGAGGGATTCTCAACGTGTTGCGAATGAGACGGAAAGTATCGGTGCTGGTATCCTCGGAGACTTGCATTTACAGCGGGAACAGATTCTAAATACGAGAGATACTCTCATGGAAGCGGATGGGTATGTGGATAAGAGCCTAAGGACACTCAAAGGGATGGCTAGAAGGTAAGTATTCTCTGATGACGGGCAAGCGGTTAATGGTAGGATGCAAACTAATAAACTTATCACTGGAGGTATTATTGCGATATTGGTTTTGATTATTGTACTTGTTGTTTGGGCGAAGGTGCGTTAGATATCGGGTTTCCTAGTTGGCTGTAATGGTATCACTCTCGGCGAAGGTATAATACACGAAAATCTCCCGACATTTCCACGTCATCTCAAGTAAATCGACAACGGATCATAAAACATCGCTAGAATATCCTCGTGTTATGAAATGAGATGTAGCGAGACAAGATAGAGTACCATACCGCGACCGCCTATCCAGGCGATTTCTTCCGCCTTTAATGTGCCCAGGGGAGGGTTAAGATACAACAGCTGTTCATTACTATACTATCGGCGCGCTAGTCTGGAGCCTGGAGAATGCGAGCTGGCGCTCAGGCGGTGAAAGTTGCGGAAATTTTGCGTGGCCCATGTTTACTATGTGCTCTATGCCCTTCGTGATTTCTAGAGCGTCGTTTTAGAGCAGTCCTCGAGAGCTTTGTGTGTTGGCGCACGCACTGCTTTGATTTGAAATTGCAGTATGTATTTACGCGAATCGAGATGTCAACATTAACCAATTTGATAACCGCCACCTAGTCTTCCATTATGGAGACCGCTGATGCCACGAAAGACGCAAGTTCATGGACAGTCGACCAGGTCAAGCAATGGGCCGAGTCTACATTTCCTTTTGGAGGAGCCCTGGCTGCTGCACTGGTCGAACAAGATGTCGACGGGGACATATTACTGCAACACCTGACCAACGAGACCCTCAAGAATGATCTAAAGGTCAACTCGCTTGGTCAGAGAGTCAAGATCATGGATCGTATAATGGAGCTACGAAGACGGCAATGTATGTCCTTAAAGTATTATGCTGAACGCTAGTGGATTTGGAGTGCGATAAGATCCAGAGCCGCCGCATTTCTCCGTTCAGTACCCCGTTCAGGCTTGAGCTGCCAGTCAGACGGAGTACTATGTCGGCGAGTCTTGGAGTGCCGCAACGTCAGCTAAGCGATCTGTCAATGTCGCCATTCACTCCTGTGACGACATTAGAATATTCCTTAAAGTCCTGCGGCGAAAGGCTAATCGCACACGATGTAACGGGGACACCAAACTCCCTCTTTGCCAAATTCAAAGCCGAGAAACATCATCATTATACGCCGTTGACACCTCAGACACCAACACCAACAACTCCATGGGTAATTGCGCACCAAGATCCCATGGGATCCCCCTCGCTTGGTGAACTTGGTTTTCCTCACGAAAAAGGTCAAGAAGAAGGCCAGAAGAACTCGAACGAACTCGAAATAGAATCTGAAAAGGATAATATGGAGGATGGACGGCTTTCGCTGGAAAACCGAGTGGATACACAGCAGATCCCGGAGCGATCCATTAAAAGGCGAAAGCTGAATCCTCAATATTTCCGGTCTGCAGAATTTCGAGTAGCAGATATCCTGCTCACTCCCGAAAACGAAGAGTTCAGTCAGCCCAACTTATGCATTGACCATCCTTCTCATCCGACCGGAGAGCGTCTTTACGTCCAAGGCTTAATGCGAAAACTTCTTCAAAACCCCGACATCATCGAGTTCCCTCACAATGAAGCCACGCAAAGAACCGTGTGGACCCTTTATTCTTCTAAATATCTCAAAAAGCATGAACAGCATACTGCTCTCGTCTTCGATTCTACTTCAGATGGCTGCAATGTGTTCCGTGCTTCAGTGGGGACTCTGGGGATCCCAGAACAGTTCATCCGACGGGAGCGCAAATCAAAGGACAGGACCGAGCGATTTCGCTTGGATGGCGATTCGCAAGAGGGCGGCGATGAATGGGCTTATTTGGAGAAATGGACCCACATGGAAGACGATAAAATATTACCTTTGTTCAATGAATCAGATTCCGATGAGGGCAGATATGATGAATCTACAATTCGGGAAATGGAAATCGAAGAACGACAGAAGAATGGCGAACAAGAAGCCATCGCACAGCCCTTGTCTGTTATCCAAGTAAGAGAGGTGATTGCGAACGAATTGGCCAGATTCGAGGAACTGTGGAGAGAGAAAAAATTGCCTAGATGGACGGCCAAAGCCTACCGTGTATACAAGCGCTATCATCGCAGAAAGACAAAGAAGTCCAAAACTGCTCGGTGTCGAGGAGAGTTGGAGCTGGTAAAGGAACGGATCGAGGAGTTCAAACACGAATATGAAGAGATCGAATGGAAATCTGTGGGTGAACTGATACGGATGTGTGCAAATCTACAGGAGTCGGTCAAGTCGCAGATGGAGTTGCAGTGGCATATTGATCTCCTCACTGGACCGCGGCCGGGAAAACTGGCGAAGACTCGCGAACCTGTCGATGATGATATCCCTGAAGCTGAAGCTGAGGCGGGGGACGTGCCTGTGGATGAAGAGGCCGCTGAATCAGGAGAAGGTGACGAGGACGAAGAGAATGAGGAGATGGAGGATGAGATGATGGATGAGATGGAAGATGAGATGGAAGGGTTCATAATTGACGACGACGATATCGATGTCAACTTACCGGAAGGGGACTTTGGTTTCGGCGATCTTGCTGAGCTCGATGATGACGAAGATGATGGCGATGTTGAAGATAACGATGTCGAAGATGCGGGCGCAGGACTCACGCCGAATCGACTCAAACGAAAGGCATCGAAAATTGAGGAACTTAATGATACTATAGACGACGACGTCGAAGAATCAACGGAACAAGATGTCGACTTAGAAAACGATAACGAAGTAGAAAACGATAACGAAGCCAAGAATCTCGAACGACCCGAGCTTCCCACTCCTCTGACTCAGAAAGTCGACACAAGCGATTCTTCCTCTCACGCCAAGCGAATTCCCAAATATGCTCTCCGCTCCGGAAGTAACGCAACCGACTCGCTTCCCACCCCGCCTCAGGAACCCGACGAAGACATGAACTCCGATGTCAATGTCCAAGTGAAAAAGGAACGAGATCCAACCGTGTCGACGGCGTCAAATTTACATGATTCAGTAGACTACGATTCCGATATTTTCTGTTCCTTTGGCGACAAGGAAATATCCGAGTTTTGCCAATGCACAGAATGCCCCGCCGCCATTGCGAAGGATTATCTTCTCAAAGCGGATGGGAATACGTCTCGGGCGATCTCCTTCTACTTCGAGGACTTGGCAAACGACCGTGTTCCAGAATCGAGTAAAAAACGAAAGAAGACTAGAACGTCCAGGAAAGGAAAGGAAGTCGTGCGAATTTCTGACAGTGATGACGATGAAATCTGTGGTCGGAATACAGCGGATATGACTACTTTCTTAAGGCCGGCTCTCAGCCACATTCTTCCAAGAGATGAAACACTTCAAGCTGTGAAAGATCTTGTTTCAAGTCTTCCGTCCCAAGTATTACACGAGAATATGAACAACATTGTTGGACTTCTGGTAAATGGACGAATGGACCCTACGAAACAGTTTCTGATCGGCGAGACCATGGAGAACTGTGCGGCATATTGGAAGATATATCTCGCATACACGGAAGACCTTTTTGGTAAGCCTCGGACCAAAAAGCTCGTACAATGGTGTATTGAGCGAATCCAGCATCCTCAGCGCTTTGCCAAATTTTATGATCGATTATGCTTGTACCTCAATACTCAACTCCACGAGCCCCGCAAGAGCACACAAAACTCAGTGCCGGAAAGCAGTCAAATCTCAGAATCACAATTCTCTCCTGCTCGGCATAAAGACAAGAAGCAACGAAGAAAGAAGGATAAGCCGGCCAAGAACAAAATTCTCAAGCCTGTTATCAAGTCCACGGAACAAAAATTACAAGAGGCGGAACTGAAACGAATCGCGGATCGAGAGCGAGATCAGCAGAAGAAGGGCAAATTCACTACTACAACTGCAGATGGCGGCGTTATTATCAATGCCCGCAAGAAGCACTCGGAGTACACGGTCAGTCTGCATCCTGAACTAGCCAAAGTAATGAAGGCACATCAAATTGAAGGCGTCCAATTCATGTGGCTGCAGGTATGATCTCACCGGTAATTATACTGATATAGACGATAATGATGACCAAGGGACGTGGGTGTCTGTTGGCACATACCATGGGCCTTGGGAAGACCTTACAGGTCATTGCGTTTTTAATCACTCTTGCTTGCCTCCCGCCCGAAGCGTATTCCAATTTGGATATGCCTGAGCATCTGAATTCCAAAACTCTCAAACGAGATTATAAAAGATTCATGATTGTGTGTCCGCCTAGCATCGTTGTCAACTGGGCAAATGAATTCAAAAAATGGACTCCGCGAGATTGCAAGGACGCTTTAGGGAAAATCTATTGTGTTAACGACTCCGGTGTTCAAGAGCGCATGGCAACTATTCGAAAGTGGTATCGGGATGGAGGTGTTCTTCTAAGTAAATCCCCCTCTGCCATTTGCGCTCTCAGTTTCTCTAGATCTGACTATTAGTCGGCTACAGTCAATTTCGGTCATTGTCTGGTCTCGGTTCGAAGAAACTTAACTTTGAAGAGCAAATCAATATTAAGGAATGGCTACTCAACCCTGGTCCCGACTTGGCCGTTGCAGATGAGGCACACATGATTAAAAATGAGAAATCACAAATCGGTGGCCTTCTGAAGCAGATACGAACGGGGTCTAGAATCGCAACAACGGGATCCCCCTTGTCCAACAATCTGAAGGAGTATTGGGCCATGATGAACTGGATCCATCAGGGATTTCTAGGACCTTTGAGAGACTTTACTGGGGCTTACATTGAGCCTATACGAGCCGGATTATATGCGGAGAGCAGTGCCGCGGAACGAAAGCTATCTCAGCTACGACTTCTCAAACTCAAGACTGTGCTTAATGGAAAGATACATCGCAAAGATATTTCTGTCATTCAGGCCGACCTGCCAAATAAAACCGAGTTCATTATACACGTCCCGCTGTCACCACTACAACGAAAGCTGTATGAGGGTTTGCTCAACTGTGGCTTCGAAGGACATCATCAACTGTTCAGGTGGATAAATATCCTTCGATTAATCTGCAATCATCCCTATACACTCTTGGTACTTTCCTTTTGTCTCATCGTTAATTGTAGAATCATATCCGGGAGCAAGCGAAGAAAGAAGAGCAACAGCAGGAACATCGCAAATGGCCTGGACAACCCGTTAAGACCGAGAAGCCCAGTGCCGTCGAAGATACGGAATCTGAGGCTCCGAGTCGTGGCTCTCCTGACATTCCGGACGATGCAGATGAAACCGAGGAAATCCCTCCGGTGCAGGAACTACAATGGGCGACTGATATCTTCGATAAAATGGGCGATGAGAGGCCTACCTTGATGTTCACCCAGCATGGCAACAAATCTCGGATCGTCAAAAATATAGTTCACGAAGCGGTCAAACTCAAAGACAACGTACTGATTTTCGTTCATTCCATCCCCACCCTTAACTTTCTCAATTCGGTGTTAAAACACAAAAAACATCGGATATATAATCTTACGGGAGGGACGCCAATGAAGGATCGCCAGGCCGACATCGATAGATTTAATAAGGAGTCTGGCGCCATCTACCTGATTTCATCTAAGGTACCCAGTCAGTCTCTGCGGTAGTTAATCATAGGCCGGCAGCTTGGGACTAAACATCACATCGGCAAATCGGGTTATCTTGTATGATTTGGCTTGGAACCCGGTTCATGATCAACAGGCGGTTGGCCGGGCCTACCGACTTGGGCAAAAGAAACACGTCTTTGTCTATCGCCTTGGAACTTACGGTACCTATGAGGATATTTTCTTCCAGGAGAATATTTTTAAACTCAATCTTTCCAAACGCGTCATCGACAAGCACAATCCTGGCCGCTTCGGCACGTCTAGGGGTGGAGACATGACAAAGTACTTTCAACCTCCCAAACAAGAAGCCAACGCCGAGGCCATTGACAAGGAAGTTTTTGTGGGCAAAGATGCGGTGCTAGACCTACTATTAGAAATGTCGGAAGAAGGCAAAGGGCCTAAGATCGTTGAATTAGAGCTCAGCGATACGTTCCACAAGGATGAGGAAGAGACGTATCTGACGGCCGAGGACCAACAAGTTGCAAATGAAGAGGCCGAGAAGGAGAAGAAGTTGCGGGAAGAGGGGCTGTATGTGGAGTCTAAATACGCCTGGGCTTCATCGCAGGTGCAAAAGGATATTGCGATGAAGTTGTTCCCCGAAGATTACACCCATCTGAGCATTGAGTCAAACGGCATTAGAGAGCGCAATAACGTCGATAGTGGAAGTGGCCAGGATTTGTTGAACGCTGCTAAGGGTGTTACTGGAGTTTAAATGATATCAGGGGTTTTAAGGTCCGGCATGTTGGACTTGAGGGATTCTGGACTTCTGTGATGTAGTTATCGAGGGATGTGAATGGATTTTCATAACCTGTTGTGATCGAGGTGACAGTGGAGGATTGCAGAGCAACAGAGGGTGCTGGCTAGCTCGCAGCGCAAGGAACAATGAAGAAGTGATCAAATTTATGATGGCATAGCGCCAGCTATGACTGCTATCTAAGCCCTTGCCCTACGAATCTACAACACTCCCACTTGCGAGCAATCCTCCCCACAAATAATGAAGACGCTGAAGCATTTCCAGCGCTTCCAAAAATAGCAACAAAAAATGAAGATGGCGTAGTGTTTCCAGACACCACGTTTTATCCATAAAACACATCTCCACATCAATCCTACGCCATACCTATCAACTGAGAGCATTTCACATGCTTCTGGCGCGCCAACGCCTTTGTCAGGCTCTCCGCCGTCATCATCTCAGTCGGTACATACTGGATCCACACCGTGTTATCCGCAACCTTCTCCCTGATGAAGTGATGCCTAATCGCGATGTGCTTCGTCCTGCTGTGGCTGACGGGGTTGTTGGCCAGCGCCTTAGCGCCCTGATTATCCGTGCTGACAGTCATTGGCGTATCTGTGCCGTACTGCAGCTCTTTGAGGAAGGTGCGCACCCATTCCACCTCCTTGGTGACTTCTGTGAGTGCCATATACTCCGCCTCCGTGGTGGATAAAGCCACGGTCGGCTGCAGGGCACTTCTCCAAGATACAGCCCCATTATTCATCATGACGACGTATCCAGTTCCGGACCTCCTGGTCTCTCGGTCGCCAGCCCAATCTGCATCTGAGAATGCCGATACTTCTCCAGGGGGTGGGGAATAGACAAGGAGGTCCAGAACTGGATACGTCGTCATGATGAATAATGGGGCTGTATCTTGGAGAAGTGCCCTGCAGCCGACCGTGGCTTTATCCACCATGGAGGCGGAGTATATGGCGCTCACAGAAGTCATCAATGCGCCCCGCCATCTTGTTCTTGTAAAACGCTCTCTCCCTGCGGGCACGGATCTCTGTTATTCGCTCCATAGCACGTAATGTCACCGCTGCCAGATCGCAATTGTAGCGAGTGGGAATTTGTCGGCGGAAGGTCAAAGTAGAGTCCTGAAGTCATCGAGCTTCTAGATGTAATGAAATTGGGCATACATGATTCGGAGTTATGGAGTTTATTTATGCAGAGCTTTATACTTATCATTCATATTGCACCTATGTAGCTCGAAATCGTGTTGCATTGATCTCTTTCGACGAGACGCCGCTGCTCTAATAGACAGACAACGCATTGCGCACACATATCTTCCCACAAAAACTCATTACCCAAACGCCAAACTCAATCTGCATCTACAATAAGCACACGCCAACCCCAGCGAGTCTACCTCGACTGCCAATCTTCACCAAGGCTTAACCAACTCTGGCTGTTGCGTCAACAATAATCCAAATCTACCATCAGCCCAAGTCCCCCGTCAAAAAATCCATACCGTTTCTTCAGAGTAACCCGCTGGCGCGAGTACTTGTCATCCGGCGAGAATCGAGCGGGATGCGAGCTCTTCGTGATAGACCCCGAGGGACTCGTCTTTTTGAGTGTGTAGACTCGTTTCCCCGTCTTGGGGTCGGGATAGTGCATTAAATGCATGGTGAGGCGGTCAGGTTTGAGGGAAGATCAAGTGGAAGAAAGTTTTTGTGCGGTCTGGTTCGGAATTTGCGAAGCGCCGATCCTTGTTTGCCTTGGGCTCAGATGGTGTGCTACCTTGGGGCCTTGGAGTTGGATCCCGGGCCGAAATAAGCTCAGGAGGGCAGCTGAGCAGCGTGGTATCGCCTCTTCTAGAACGGGGATACCCGTATTCTGTGACGGAATATTTCCATGCATTTAGAACTGTTATATAAAATCGTCAAATCAGGGGCCATGGCCTGTACATTTATGCCTCTTCTATTCACTTCTATCATTGCAGTGTCCAGATGTGTGTCGAACGCTAAATCATCATCGACTTGTATCTCGCTGCTGAAGCTTCCAGCCTCTCGATCTACGTCAAGAATGACCCCAATTCTCGCTCTTGTCATTCATCTGACCCACAAACTCGACATTCCGTGTAACCCGCCGCCTCTCCGCCTTCCCACCACCGATTCAGAACCATATCTTTAGAACACCAGGGAAGGAACCTCCGCACGCAGACATATCGTCAATTGTCGTTTAAGTTCGTAGCAAGCGCCCATATATTTCGTCACGGGATGGTCATCGTGACATTTCTCGAACAAGTCAATCACGAGCTCGCATTCTAGCGCGCACACTCAGACACATCAAAACCCACGGGAATTGTGTTAGGGAGTAAAGAGCGACGAGACGAGGGCCGGTACCGGGACGTTTGTTGGTTGCTAAGGGCGGATCCGTCCAAGGCGTTCCTTGCCAACCTATGCCCACTACTCTCAGCATTTCTCTCCAAAGAAAAATATACTCTCAACCCGTTAGGACACCATCCAAAGACATTACTCCGTGCATAATCCCATAGCATCCCTTGATCACTCATGCCTTCTCCCATCATCCCTCTCCCCCTCCACTGTCCTTCCGTGCATCTACCCTGATCTTCCTTAAATCCCTGACCCGACTCCCAAAGTCCCTCCCCCCAAGTCTCCTCGGCGTCGCACTCTTACTCAAAGAATCAATATACCGTTTCCAGCGGGTAGCATGCATTTTCTCCGTTTCGCGCATTCGAATGGTTTCGCGTTTTTGGGGAAAGTGGGCGATTACTTCGCCAGTTGGTTCAGGGCGCTTGGGTCGTTTGTACATTGTGGCAGACGCGGAGAAGGGTCTTGCCACAGGAGAATGGCTGATGGGAAGGAGAGGTCGGTTCGGGTGTAGTGCGAGCTGGCCGGGTGCTCGCATTGGGGAGGATTAGCATTGAAGAATCTCAAAGACAAAAATCGTTGCACGAATCTGGGGCTGCTTTTTAATTCCTGTCAGCAACTCCGCTCAAGTTCCCCTCAAAGCCGCCTGCTTCATAGATATTCTAATTCGACAGGTGTGTCGCGAGTTGTCCACTCACCACCAGGCATGGCCGTACCATCTATGATATGCTGACAGCTCACTGTAGATAAATTATGTGCTGCTGGTGTCGCGACAGGGTAAAGTACGGCTAGCGAAATGGTTTATCACACTTTCTCAAAAGGAGAAGACGAAAATAGTCAAGGACGTGACCCAACTCGTCCTCTCCCGTCGAGCGAAAATGTGCAACTTCCTGGAATACAAAGGTTGTTATTCAGGGAGAAGTGTGCTGATTTCTAGATTCCAAGGTTATTTATCGGAGGTAGTGTGTCTTCCGGGAGTTGCTAAGGTAGATATGCGTCTTTGTTCTTTATTACTGGGATTGAATCAGAGGATAACGAGTTGATTACTTTGGAAATTGTACATCGGTATGTTGAGATCTTGGATCGGTATTTCGGAAATGTAACACCCCATTGTCGTGTGGGTGATGTTGACGATAGGTCTGTGAGTTGGATCTTATTTTCAACTTCCATAAGGCGTATTTTATTCTCGATGAACTCATTATTGCGGGAGAAATGCAGGAGACAAGCAAGAAGAGTGTCCTCAGAACAATCGCCCAGCAAGACGCCCTGGAAGAAGTCGAAGCTGAAGAAGATGGTTTCCGAATGTTACTCGGTTAATAAGCGATAGCACACAGCAATGTGGAGGGAGAAAGTATCTCATAGTACTATATAATAATCCAGTGATGTGTGTTGGGGACCATGTTACAAATTAATCCCAACGAGTCGATATGTTCTAGTCTTGTCCTGCGTGGTGCATATTGCGTCTTCTTTAAATATTGTGCTCTTGACCCTTGCCTGAGTATCGAGTATTCTGTACGCCGGAGTGCAATATCCAGTTGCTTGGGTGAATAATTCCAAACAGACAATCCTGAGTCCTCCCATAGAAATTGCAACGACAAGTAGCAGCCTGTTCACTGTTCATACACGTCGTATAGTAGCTCTGCCGCACACTCTATCCTTCCGTGCCCCGACTGGCGACTGCCAAACATTCCTTCTCCAAGTCCACATCCTCATTCCTAACCACCACAATCCCGTGCTCCTCCAACTTCTCTACCCCAACACACCGGACAAACCTATCTGGCTCCCTAACCCCGAGTACAACCCTCCGAATCAACCCAACAGCCTCCAAGATCCGATCTGTACAAGGTTTATTCCCGCTCAGACGTTCCGAACACGGCTCCATCGTCGCATACAAATCCAGTGCACTCAATTGCGGTCCCCCAATCTTGGATAGTTTGGCGAGAGCGTTTTCTTCGGCGTGGGTGTTCCCGGGGAGCTCTCTTGAGTAGCCAGTTGACAGGACGGTGCGGGTTGTAGGGTCGACGATGATGCAGCCTACGCAGTAGGCGGTGGATGTTGGTTCGCATTTCTTGGCTTCTTCGAGAGCCAGTTTCAGGAATTTGTGGTCATCGTCAAGTGACATCTTTCCTCTGAGACTTCCTGGGTCAGTCAAGATTTGCCCAAAAGACGGATTATTGTTTGATCAAACGGCGTTTAGGGAGCAGCCCGAACAGGAGATCCGTCGAACCGTCGGTGGCACGTCGCTCGGTTAAATACCGAATCCGCTATTCAGCCTGTCCACGGTCCACCAGACAGTCCTCCCTCACGGCAGTCGGGATGGCCACGTCACAATCACTCTTCCTGGACCCGGCTCTTCGCGACTGGGTGCTTCTGCCCATCTTCGTCGTGATGATCATGGTGGGCATCCTCCGCCACTACGCGACCCTTCTGCTTCAATCGACACCCAAACCCGAGCCCCTCAAATCCATCCGCGAACAGTAAATGCCTGCCTGCCCGCCCCGTCCTTGCCTTGCCTTCCCACAGGCGCAGAGTACCACAGTGTTAATCATAGACGCGCACTAGGACGCTCCATCCTGCTCCGCCAGAACGCCTATGTCCTCCCACGGCCGGTATTCGAGCTGCGGAAACGGTTTCTGCAGACTGCGTTTCAGAAGGGCGAGTACTTGAAGGATCCAGAGAATCGAGGCGCACCGCCTGCAAATCCATTGACAGATCCCGGTGGAATGGATGCAATGATGAATATGATGAAGAGTAATATGGTCATGTTTATTCCTCAGACCGTTATTATGGCATGGATCAATTTCTTCTTTTCGGGATTTGTGTTATGTATTTCCCCTTATTCCCTTCCCTTTGCGGATGCTGCTATTGAGTTGCTTGAAGGAGCCCGCGGGCTTGGCTTGTGTGGGGTCGCTTTCCTCCTTTTTTTTTCTCACTGAATGGGCGATGGACTGATATGGATTAGTGAAACTCCCGTTCCCGCTGACGATTCGGTTCAAGAACATGTTACAGTCTGGAGTAAATACCCCGGATCTTGACGTCCGTTGGGTCTCCTCCATCTCATGGTACTTCCTAAATTTGTTCGGACTACGAGGAATATACGCCCTTATTCTCGGCGACGACAATGGTAACCCCCCTCTCCCGGCGTCTTTCTATCTCGTTCGCCCAATCCCTTTCTAACATGATTACATTGTCCCGTTTATTATCATTATCATATGCTTTGCACTACTTTTTCTTTATTTCCGTGTTGACGATTAGCCGCCGCAAACAGCGCAATGCCACAGATGGGACCTGCCCAGGGCCAACCAAATCCCCTGGCTCAACAAGACCCCGATAAATTATTCAAGGCTGAAGCTGAGAATCTGGAGTTAGTCAAGCACGAGTGGGTTCTAGAGGGTGTAGAGGAGAGGCTTTTGAAGGCCTTTTCGTAGGGCAAAGTAGGCGAACAAGCATGAACGGACTTTCGAGGGGACATGGTCAAAGGAGAATGAGGAAAGGCAAGTAATCTTGAGCTTGATGCCAGGCAAAAATCATGTTCGTTCACCAGTGAGGAGGATATTCACCCGTGATGACGACTGGGACAGTTCATTACCCAGAGAGGGCGAGGGGGATAGGTCATTACCCGGGGATGGCGAGGGGGATAGGTCATTCACCAGACATGGGAGCAGTTCATTCGGCTGGGAATCATGCCTTATCATATAATATAATATATTAATATTTGTACACATTATCTAGTGCAATGAAACTAAGTCTTCAAAAACCGTAAAAGTCCTACAAAGGCAGCATGTACCTTTGAAAAGTTAGACACGCCCGGCACACTTTTGGAGCGCTCCTGGCCTCAATTGATTTGATCATCGCCTGGCGGACACCTTATCCAGGTCACACCGGGATTATATGACAGAATAGCATTTAAGCCCGATTATCAGCTTTGTAGAGCGTAATGAGCGTCTTGAACGTCAAGGTGCAGGATTCAGTGCTAGAGTTTGATTACTATATCCAAGGGTATCTCAGGTGCCTTCCTCAAAGAAAGAAAGTATTCGCAATCAGTGCCTATGTGCATCTTCATAAATCATGTTCCCGGGCCAAGACCAGGCACTCCAGCATACCTCTCCTCCCGTTCCGTCTTATAAAAGAATTGAAGCGAGTACTGCTTCGTATCGGCTACACAATTAGCATCTGTTCAGTGAAGTAAGAGATGAGGAGATGAGGAGGCTTACGATCCCAATAAGTCCACAGCTTTCCTTCCCGGCGGTCGACCTCGCGACTCTGGATCTTAAAGGCAACACTCTCATATGGTTCCGCCGCAACAATCAAGTACTGAAACCGCTTATCTGCGCCCTCCACCTTCTGTTCCCACGTACTCATAAATCGAAACCGGGGCTTAACGCCTCTCGTGATCTGTGGAAACTGCAGCTGGAAAAGCAACCCAGGCTGCCTCGTTACCGGATCGCGCATCTTTGTAATCTTATACCCCGGGCGTCCAATCTTCATGAAATTCTTCTTGACGTTATTCTGAGTGCCATACAAACCATTCATGAGAGCAGTGCTTGGATCGCGGATCCCAGACTTTTGTTCCATCGCAGCTCGTCGGGCAAGATTCGTCTGATGCTTCTTTCCCTGGGTGTGTGCGAGGTAGGAGCCGTCGTTGACGTGGACTGTGAGACACAGCTTGCATTCGTAGGAGCCGAGATGGGTTTTGATGAAGTACGGGTCTTTGGTAAGGTCGATCGTTTCGAGGGCGAGACGGCGCAGACGTTCGCGGCGGTCCATGGCTGTTTCCTCCTTGCTGGCAACACCGCCGCCTCCGAACTTTGATCCTGCCCTGTTCTGGTAATCCATCCTTGCACAACGTTGGCTGCTGCGTTTGGTGTTGGTTGTGGTTGATTGTGAAGGAAAGTTGGGCGGAGTTGTCACGTAAGTATAAATATTTAGTTGGTCTCGATCAAGATATTTACACATCTCCGACTCGTACATCCGACTCGCACACCTGCCGATCGTCTTGTTGTCTCGTCGCATGGAGCCGGATAATGGGCCCTCGTTGACCTCGGCATTTCCGCCTCCGCCACCCTTCTACAAGTTCTTCACCTCTGAAAATCTGCAATTGCTCCGCTCTGGACAAGTCCCTGAATCCGCCGAGGACAGGCGTCAGCTCCAGTACTTGGTCCCTCCACCAGTACCCACCGAAGGAAGCTACTCCACGTTCGGCGATGTCTGGCCTGTAATCCCCTATCTTAGTCCCATGTGTGCATTGAGACTAACAAACAATAGCTTCCTGAGCGCCTCCCGCCGCTTTCGGAAATGGGCGTAACGCAACTGTATTCTTCTAAGACGGACCTGGATCGCACAGCCGAATTGCGATCGCTCACGAAATCTGCGCTAATGAATTACTTGGAATTAGTCGGAATCATGGGTGTTGACCCGGGCGGATGGGCCGAGAAAATCGATGACTTACGGATAATATTCATCAATATGCATCATTTATTGAATGAATATCGTCCCCATCAGGTTTTTGTCCACTGAGACAAAGTTGACCGCAATAGGCAAGAGAAACACTGTGTATGATGATGGAAGAAGAGATTGAGAGGACAAAGGAGGAGATCCATGGGATTGAGGAAGCCTGTGAAAAAGTGGAGAAAGTCCTTGAGAATGTGATACTCCAAACTCCAAACCCTTCCATTCCTTAGGTCCGGGAGCTGGAGCTGGAGTTGCACGCTAAGGCACTCGACACCGGTGCTATAGATGCTTGCGGGCTGGAGCTGGAGCTGGCTAGACACGGGAGCCGGCTAGAGCATGTATTGAAGCTAAGAAATCGAGCTTGAGCATGGAGCTGCATGCGGGAGCTGGAGCTGGAATCTACCAAGTTTTAAAACCATCGAGTGGCTTAGACTCGATTTACTTAGCTTGCAACTCGAAGTCATTCCTCCATATCAATATTTATGATACATATGGGCCCCTTCTACCGCTTCGCCTTTTTCTTCTTCTTCCCTCCTCCAGAAGCAGCAGCTGCAGTACCCGTCTGTCCCTCCCCCTCGACTTTCACAACACTCCCCGCCATCTTCCCATGCTGCACAGCCTCCTTGACAGGCTCATCTACAGCCATAGCCTCCCCTCTGATATCCTCTTCACCCACACTATTCTTCCTCTTGACTGTCGTCCTCGGCACATTCGCCATGACCTGTCCCAGCTCCTGGAA
>Ga0302325_10004353_pt1 | contig 32769 bp, 25 predicted proteins | sample Palsa_T0_2_FD_201948 | JGI IMG/M metagenome (GOLD analysis project Ga0302325, IMG submission 201948) | Peat permafrost microbial communities from Stordalen Mire near Abisko, Sweden - Palsa_T0_2 | ecosystem: Environmental > Terrestrial > Soil > Palsa > Peat permafrost | place: Sweden: Abisko... | reverse complement strand
TCCATTGGCCGTGGGCGCGACCTCCAATGGAACCGTAACAATTCATGAAGATGGTGGAATCGTCAATGTTGCCCTGCGTCCCACCGCCAATTGGAATATCAACGGTACAGTCGAGGTGCTCTATGCGGACAACGCATTCACCCCGGTGAGCCCGCGGCAAACGAAGCACTACAGGGTGCATACGATGTACAGGCCAAGGCCCTGGGCGACGATCTCGGGCGCCTTTAACGACCTGGAGCGGCATAACAACACCAACAACAACCAGAACGCCATCGCGGCAGGCGACGACCCATACGAAGGCCCGATCGACCATGTCGATCACAGCCGGGTTGTGAGCCTGGGCGCGGTGCTGTCGCCGAATGAGCACTACGGGCTCGACTTCAATTACGCCTATAGCGATGTGTATACGGCGACCAACATCTGCTACGACAACGGCGCTACAAGCACTTTGCCCGGCACTGCCTCGACCAACAGCAGCGGCGCGCCAAACGTCTGCCCTGGCATATTCACCCGGGGATCGACAACCCAACTCGCGGACTGGTTTGCCAGGGACTTCATGGATGCTCCTACGCAGTACGGATCGGTGGCTGTCAATCTATCTCCCGTCAAACAAATCCACTCCAATCTTGGTTACCGCATCAGCTCTGTGAACGGCAATCAATTCTTCAACGATGCACGGGCGGTCAACGGCTCGCTCGATTCTACGTACCAGTCGCCCTTTGTGAATCTTGCATGGACGATTCGTCCCGGATTGATCTGGAAAGCCGAATACAACTTCTACGGATACGGGGAAGGCGGCCCCTCCGGCTCACAGTACTGCAGCACTACAACGTCGACCACCTCGGCGGTTGTTCCTTGCGCCTCTCTGCCTTTTCCAACCGGACTAACCGAATCGCCTGCCGGTCTGACTGCCCCCCGGAACTTTCATGCCAATAACGTGACCATCGCAGTGCATTACGAGTTCTAGTCCACGAACTACTAACCGTCCCTATCAGGAGCTACTCTCTATGTTGAATCGACGAATTTACACGGGACTTCTAACCTTGAGCTTTTCGCTTGCCAGCGTCGCTCTGCACGCCCAGGCCTCCGGAGCCGATACCTACAAAGCCAAATGCCAGATGTGCCACGGCGCAGATGGCCTTGGCGCAACGCCTGCCGGCAAGTCGATGAAGGCGATTCCCTTCAACGACCCGCAGATACTCAGTAAATCCGACGCCGATCTAATTGCGGCTACAACCGACGGCAAGGGGAAAATGCCAGCCTACAAGGGCAAAATCTCGGACGGAGATATCAAGCAGGTAATCGCCTACATCCATACCTTGCAGAAAAAGTAGCTGTTGGAAAGAGGCGGGGATGAACTGGTTCAGTAGATTCAAGACGGAATGGCTCAGGCCAAGCCTCTTTTACGGAAACAACCCCCTCAGCCTGATCGGCGGAGCGCTCACCAGCGCATCTGCCCTGACCTTGGTTGGCTTCTGGGTGGTCGATATTTTCGGGCACGGCGGCTCGAACAACCCTTACCTGGGTATCCTCTTCGATCTCTGCCTGCCGGCGTTGTTTCTCTTTGGATTGTTCCTCATTCCGGTGGGGATCTGGCGGCGGCGAAGTCACCTCAAAGCCACAGGCCAGGCTCCTTCGATCTTTCCCGAGATCGATCTTCGAGATCGTGTCTTCCGGCACGGCATCGATTTCGTCATCATCGCCACTTTCATCAACTTCGTCATCGTCGGCACGGCGAGTTATCGCGGCGTTGCGTACATGGATACACCGAACTTCTGCGGGCAGGCATGTCATGTGATGGCGCCCGAGTGGAACGCCTACCATGTCGCTTCGCACGCGGGCGTAGCCTGTACGGAGTGTCATATTGCCCCAGGAGTTCCGGGCTTCGTCCATGCCAAGGTGAATGGAACCAAGCAACTCGCGATGGTGCTGCTGCATAACTATCCTCGACCGATCATGGCCGGCGACAAGCTACCTCCCGCGCAGGCAACCTGTCTTAATTGTCATAATCCCAATCGTCTGGCGGGAGACAAGCTATTGGTGAAGACTTCTTATGGGGACGATGAGAAGAACTCCCTCACGAGTACCCTCGTTCTCGTGCACGTGGGCGGACGCGACCAGTTTGGCAAGCTAAGCGGTATTCATGGCGCGCACCTTGGTCACATCGAATTCATCGCCACGGATGCCAATCGGCAGACTATCAACTGGGTGGGCAAGCGAAGCGACGACGGATCGATTACAGAATTCATTTCGAGCGACACGAAAGGACGGGGCACTGGCCAGAAGCGTGAGATGGACTGCATCGACTGCCACAACCGCGCAGCGCATTCCTTTGACACCCCGGAGGATGCGCTGAACAAGGATATGGCGGCCGGTACTCCGAGTGCGTCTCTGCCGTTCATTCACAAGCAGGGACTAGCGCTCATCAAGGCCCAATACGCTTCGCAAGAGGAAGCGACAGCACGGATCACGCAGGGTCTCGGAACCTTTTATCGATCGCAGTTTCCTGCCGTCTGGAGCGGGCAGCGCGCCCAGGTGGATCAGGCTGCGCAGACCCTGGCGGCGATCTACAACCGCAATGTCTTCCCCTTTATGAAGGTCGGATGGGGCACGCATCCCAACAACATCGGCCACAACGACTATTCTGGGTGTTTCCGCTGCCATGACGGCAACCATAACTCAAAGGTTGGCAAGAGCATCACCAACGATTGCTCCATTTGCCATAACCTGTTGGCGGTGGATGAACCCAATCCGAAACAGTTGGCGGCAATCGGCATGCAGTAGATATCGAGAACTCGGTTGGATGCCTTCAATGGGACGAGCGTTCTACTCGATCATGGAGAAATCGGCGAGAATGATCTTGAAGCCGGCTAATCCTGTAGGGAGAGCCGCGAGGAGAACGTTTCGATGAACGATCTTGCCACGTTGATGGAATCGGTAGCGGTGGACCCATTGGTAGACCACCCCGCGGATTTTCACGTCTTTCATCAGTTTCTGGAGCGCTGCAAGGCCCTCCCGCCGATCACTACTTCCGTTTGCTGGCCGTGTTCCGATGTTGCGCTGCGCGGCGCGTTAGAGGCGGCAGAAGCCGGGATCATCCTGCCTACGCTGGTGGGTCCGGAGGACCCGTTGCGCGCGCTGGCAAAGAGGATCGGCGTCGATATCTCGGGCTATCCGATTGTGGATGCCGCGACGGAAGAAGAAGCCGCACAGATGAGCGTAGCCATGTGCCGCGACGGCCGGGCGCAGGCGATGATGAAAGGCAGTCTGCACACCGATGAATTGATGCGCGCCGTTATCGCCCGTGATACCGGCTTGCGCACCTCGCGAAGGATTTCGCATGTGTTTGTGATGGACACTCCGGCGTATGCGCGCACTGTGTTGATTACCGATGCGGCGATCAACATCGAGCCCGATCTTGAGGATAAGATTCACATCGTACAAAATGCGATAGATTTGGCCCATGCGCTCGGAATCCCTGAGCCCAAAGTCGCGCTACTGTCCGCCATTGAAACGGTAAACCCCAAGATCAAGTCGACTCTGGACGCAGCGGCGCTGTGCAAGATGGCCGACCGCGGGCAGATTACCGGCGGCGTGCTGGACGGACCGCTGGCCTTCGATACCGCGGTGAGCGCGAAGGCTGCGCAGATCAAGGGACTGGTCTCGCGAGTGACCGGGCTGGCGGACATTCTGGTCGTGCCCGATCTCGAATCCGGCAATATGCTGGCCAAGCAACTGGAGTATCTGGGAGGCGCCCAGTTGGCCGGGATCGTGCTGGGAACGAAGGTACCTGTGATTTTGACGAGTCGAGCGGACTCGGCGGCAACGAGGTTGACTTCGTGCGCAGTCGCGGTGCTGTTGCACTACGCGAACCATTCTATGGATGAAAGATGAATTGCTTGAGCTAGCAGGCCGCGAATACGTTCGCTCTATCCGGCAGGAAACTGCATGAAGATGACTATATCCGCGAACATCTGGAGGATATACCGGAGATCAGACGCTGGCATTGGACCAAGGATTTCAAGTATCCCATTTGCCCTGCACCGCTGGCTAAGGGATATCGCAACAAGGCTATCTTCACCGACAGCTAAGAGGTGCTCGCTTAAGATTCTGCGAGATCAGGCACAGTCATGAACAATCAGTGTTCCACCTTTGAGTCGAAGAGCGATGTGTTGTATGGCTCAGACGGTGTTATGGCATCCGCAGATACTTGGCTTGATCACCGTCGTCTCAGGATCGGACATTGCGACCTCTCCTGTGTTGGAGTCAGCGTCCGCCCACCTCGGAATGAACAGAGGGAGTACTCATGTCAATAAAAATGAATGCAGCAGTTGTTCGGCAGTTTGGATCTCCATTGGTCCTGGAGCAGTGGGACATTCCCTGTCCTGGAGCCAATCAGATCGTTATCAAGACCGAGGCCTGCGGAGTATGCCATACCGACCTGCATGCCGCCAAGGGTGACTGGCCCGTGAAACCTACGCTTCCGTTCATTCCAGGCCATGAAGCCATCGGGTTGGTGACGGCGGTAGGCTCCGGCGTTTCTATTGTGACGGAAGGGGACCGGGTCGGTGTTCCCTGGCTTTACTCGGCCTGCGGCCATTGCGAATACTGTCTGTCGGCATGGGAGACGGTTTGCCCCGATGCAAAGTTTGGTGGATACACTAGCAATGGCGGATTCGCCGAGTATATTCTCGCCGATCCAGACTATGTGGCACTTGTGCCCGCCGGACTCAGTGCAATTGAAGCAGCGCCGCTGATCTGCGCCGGAGTCACGACGTACAAAGGCATTAAACAGACGGAAACAAGACCTGGCGAATGGGTTGCAATTTCTGGAGTTGGCGGTCTGGGACACCTGGCGGTCCAATACGCCAAGGCCATGGGATTGCTCGTCTGCGCAATCGATATCGACGACGACAAATTAGCTCATGCGAAGCGATTGGGGGCCGATTTGGTTTTCAACGCCAGGGCAGGCGATCCTGGCCCAGCACTCAAGAAGGAAATCGGCGGAGGAGCCCACGGTGTGCTGATCACCGCACCCTCTCTGATCGCATTCAAACAAGGAATCGGCATGACGCGCAGACGTGGGACATGCGTTCTCATTGGCTTGCCGCCAGGCGAATTCCCTGTTCCTCTGTTCGATGTAGTGGCCAACTGCATCACCATCCGAGGCTCGTTTGTGGGCACCCGCTACGACATGGCTGAAGCGCTTCGATTTGCAGCGGACGGGAAGGTGAAGGCCGACATCGAACTTGCACCTCTATCGTCCATCAACAATGTGTTCAACAGGCTCGAACGCGGAGATGTAGCATCGCGAGTGGTTCTCGACTTCAACTCCTCTTCAAGCCCAGAACTCGTTCGTGAATTGGCAGCGAGCCAAGTGTAAATCACCCAGACTACAACTCTGCGCTGAGCGCTCGAATTCAGCATGCTCGCCCTGGTTACAACCCAGGCACATGGAATCGACCGATTTGACAGTGGCTGTGGCGGGATCGAAGATCTAGGTCTTGTCGCCGCCCGACTCCACATGCGCCTTCATTACGGGTTGCATCTTGCCCGTCAGCGGCGGGGCCGAGATTGGTTACAAACGATAAACAAAAGGGCAACATTGCAAACAATATCATCCGCTCCATCTCCACCTACGACGCACGTTTCGCTCTGCCTCCCGGAGCCGGCACGGATTCGATCCACGCCACGTCGGAATACTGCCTCGCGGTGACACTCATCGAGCCCGATGGCGGGCCAACGGGTTCGGGCTTCGTCCTTACGCTGGGCTCTGGAAACGAACTTGTTTGCAAGGCAATCGAGATGCTTGCCTCGTTCCTCATGGGCAAGAGTATCGACGAAGTCATGGCCAACTTCGGTCAGCTCTCTCGAAACATCGCCGACCATGCGGCTCTGCGCTGGCTGGGCCCTCACAAAGGCGTTGTTCATCTCGCATTGGCATCCATTACGAATGCCTGTTTCGATCTGTGGGCTAAGACCCGGGGCGTACCGCTCTGGAAGTTGCTTCTTGACCTTGAGCCAGAACAACTCGTTAAGGTCATGGACTTCTCCTACGTCGAGGACGTGCTCAACGAGGAGAAGGCTCTTCAAATGCTGAACGAAAAACAAGTATCCCGTCCCGCGAGGGAGGGAATTCTCGAGCGTGGCTACTCGAGCGTATGGGCTCGAATAGTTCTTTTGTCCATGTCAAATTCTGACAGCTCGACAGGACCTCGAGGTAGCCGGAATGCGCCGTAGCAGAGGAGGCCGGGGAGGCAGAGGCGCTTTCCTTGGTCCTCGAAGTTTCCAAAGACGAAAAGTGTACTCCACATCGCTATCCTCGGGTTGGATGCCACTCGAGGTCGACCCCACTGAATCCCCACTCAAAGAATTTCCCGTAGTTCCGAATCGCTACTTGAGGTTCCCCAGCCTGCCTGATGGAGGCTGAATCTGGCAGAGAAACCCGCCGGTGTTCTGACGTCATTTTGCAGCGAGGGGTGATACCGTTCTTTTTGGCATTCTTCTTGAGCGGAGAACCAGGGAATTCAGGCTGAAAATCTCCATTCTTGAAGGGAATTTGGGTGATACCGGTGATACCGTTTCTACGTAGAATTGGTTCCACAGTATCGACTTTATGGACCAGAGAGAACGGTATAGAGTGTACTCAAGCTGTTGATTTTAGAAAGGATACGGCTTAAGCGGTTCATTCCCAAAGAGTTGATTTTGGTCGGGGCGGAGGGATTCGAACCCCCGACCCTCTGCTCCCAAAGCAGATGCGCTACCAGACTGCGCTACGCCCCGTTGACCCGACCGGAATAGTTGAGATTTGTGTTGCATGCGAACCCCGAAACGGCGGTTCTGAACTGCGCATCCCGCGAGGAACGCAAGCCTATCTCCGATTGTATCCTGACGCGGAATCTTTGTCCTTCCGGCAAACCCGCCAGCTCAATGAATTGGCTGCCAGGTCAACAGCGTGGCCAGCAGCCAGATCGTAAACAACACCGGAATGGCGAAAACCATGCCAATCCCCGCACAGAGCAGCAGCAAAAATCCCCAATCTCGCCAGGTATGCCGGTGGGGTTCGGCGATGGAGCGGGTGAGCAGCCGGTAATTGCGCCGGTTGGCCTTCCAGAAGATGTCGAAGGCGTCGCCGAAGATGGGAATTGTGCCGACCAGCAGCCCGATCGAGACATTGATCAGCATCCGCACCAGCGTAATGTACGGCACGCCGCGCACCCAGGCGGCCAGCGGAATCAGCAGCGAAAGCAGGCCGGCCAACACATCGCCCAGGCCGGGCACAAGCCCAATGATGCCGTCCAGCCCAAAGCGGATCTGAGTGCCGGGGATTCTGAAGGCTTCGTCGAGCAGAATCTCCAGCCAGCGCAGGCGCTCGTCGCCTAGCAGGAGACCGCCGGTCTGCCAGCGGTTGCCGGACTGGCCGGCCGGCGGCATAACGACTCCCTTTGAAATTCCTTCCGGGCGGTAGATCGGCATGTGAACTCCTCTGCATTGCAGATTGTGCGCTATGCGGCCTAACAAGTTCGATGCTATTATGGGTGAGGATGGCGGCTATAGTTCAGGGGCAGAACGCCTGTCTGTGGCACAGGATGTCGTGGGTTCGATCCCCACTAGCCGCCCCAAAACCCACCTGAATTCCTGTTGAAACCTCCGAAAACCCTCCGCCAGCGAGTCGATTCTTCAGGATGCCGAACTCTTCTCTCTCCAGTTTGACGGCCAGTTCTCCCAATGGACGCTTTTCGCCCCGCGCGGCAGCCGATGCGAAATGGCTGATTCCCTTCAGCCCGCCCAAATGGCTGCGCGGCGGCCACGCCCAGACGCTGGCCGGAAACTACTGGCGGCGGCAGCCGTTTTTGCTTTCCGCCGAAGCCTGCGAGGTTCAGGTCGATGCAGCGGATGGAACCCGTGTGCTGTGCCATTGCCACTGGCAGCCGGAAGCGGCGCGTTCCGGCCGTCTGACGGTTCTGCTCGTGCATGGCCTGGAAGGCTCTTCGGATTCGCGTTACATTCAGGGGATTGCGGCGCTCGCCTGGAATGCCGGCTGCAATGTGATTCGCATGAACATGCGCAACTGCGGCGGTACAGACCGCTGGACGCCAACGCTCTATCACTCCGGCTTGTCGGCCGATGTAGGCGCGGTCTTGCAACATTTTGTGGCAGCGCATGGCCTGCGACGCGTGGCCATGGCGGGATACTCGATGGGCGGCAATCTGGTGTTGAAGCTGGCCGGAGAACTAGGCGCGTCGGCTCCGGAATGGCTGCTCGCCGCCGTCGGCGTCAGTCCCGCCACGGATCTCGCAGCCAGCGCCGATGCGCTGCACGAGCCGGCCAACCGCTTCTACGAACGGCACTTTCTACGCAACCTGATGCGGCGATTCCGGCGCAAGGCGGAGCTGTTTCCAGAGATTTACAAGCCCGAAGCGGTCGGTGCGGTGCGCACCATTCGCGAATTCGACGACAAAATTACGGCGCGCTTCTGCGGGTTTTCCGGCGCGGACGACTACTACTTTCGCGCCTCAAGCGGGCAAGTTGCCGCGCAGATCGTAATTCCCACCCTGGTGCTTCATGCACTGGACGACCCGTTCATCCGCATGGTAACGGATACGCGAGAAGCGCTCGCGGCCAACCCGGCCGTGACTCTGCTGGAAACGCAGCATGGCGGGCATTGCGCATTTCTGACTGCAAGAACTGGGCCATCCGGAAATACGTCCGTGCCATTGGGGCGGCACTGGGCTGAGACGACGCTCGTCCGCTTTCTGATGGCCACGGCAGGGCACGACGATGGAAGCTGACTGGGAAGTAGAAATAGGCGGCGACGCTCCAGTAATCGACGCCTGCTGGGATGGTTTTGTCGATCTGCGCTTCAACCCCCGAATGGATTCCAGCCTTCCGCCCGATACCTACCGGAAGCGCGCGCACGGTCTGGCGGAATCGGCAAATTTGCCAGGCTTGGCCGAGGCGCTGGCGCAGCTCAATGGATTGCACTCCCCAGTCTGGACCTCCAAGTGCGACGTCTGGCCGGTTCCGGACGCCGCGGATATAGATGCCGGCGAACTGGACGCACCCCAGGAAGACGCAACTTTCGCCTGGGCTTGCTACATCGACCTCGTCCCCCGCATCGGAAGCTGGTCTTCAGCGGCTGGGGGAAAAAACCTCGGGCGGGGCTTTGTAACAGGGCACGACTGGCAGGTCTGGGTTTCAACCCAGACGCACCGTGCCGATAAAGCCGATGAAATCAATTGGGCTTCAGCCCCTGCGGAAAACCCCGTTTCTTGGGTAGGCCGGGGATTTATCCCCGGCGTAAAGGCAACCGAGTCAACGCGGCCTTTAGGCCCTGAGGCGTGCTTCCCGCCGATCTCACCCGAATTCCGCGGTCTTTCCGCAACCCATTCGGCCGACGCCGCGATTCACGCGTGCAAGGTCTGGCGCGAACAACTCCGGGCCGTCCCGCTGACCCACTGCCGCGCGGACCTGATCGTGCGCCAAGCCGCAATCGCGCCGGAGATCATGGACCACGGCGTCACCGCATATCTCACCGCCTGCGGACGAACTTCCGAGGAGGCAAATGCAGCCTTGGCGCGCGCGCTCCAGGCGTTTGCCAATACCCTTTGCCCCGATTCAACGGTAGAATAAAAACTGCGCGGGCGAGTAGCTCAACTGGATAGAGCATCGGATTTCTAATCCGAGGGTTGCAGGTTCGAGACCTGCCTCGCCTACCACCAACAGGATCAATAATTTACGACCACCGACTCTAGACAAGAATGGTACGGTCCGGGGTATTTAAGCGCAACTGTCTTTCGGGCAACTCCCCTCTGAGGCAACCCCTTTGTGGGGCAACTTTTTTAGCTTCGATTCCACGATTCACTGTTTGTCTGCCTCTCCGCCCTATCGTCCGCACATATTAGGCTTGGAATAGCGTGTCAAGGAGCAACAACTTGGAAGGATGCTGGGCTGATTCTCTGGATGATTGTGGCGGTGGGATTAGCCGAGAACACCTCGTTTCTGAATCCCTGCAAGTCTCTTCAAATGAGTTTATCGGGGTCACCATAAATCTCTGTCAAGTCACACCGCCCATAAACGGCTGAATTAAATGGCTTTAGCATTGCGTGCAATTACCCTCCACTCCGGCATAATCACTCCGGAGGCGGATTGACATGTCCTGGAAACCCAACGCAACAGCGCTCAAGCGCAGAGAAAGTGTCCAAAAAGCACACAAATACGCGTCAAAATGCGCTTAAACGACACCATATTTCAGCGCAACACCAACAGCATCAATTAGTTACAGCAGAATGTGCAGTACCCTCCCCCCTTTTGCGATCCCCGTATTTCGAGGGCCATCACCGTTTCCTCGCCCAACTCCGAACGATTCGGCTCTCAGCGATCCTTTAGAATCAGTGATATGGAATATGTGAACCTCGGTACAACCGGCACCAAAGTCTCTCGTCTCTGCCTCGGCATGATGACTTACGGCTCCAGCACCTGGCGCGAATGGGTGCTGGAAGAAGAAGCTTCGAAACCGCTGATTCGGCGCGCGGTGGAGGCTGGAATCAACTTTTTTGACACCGCCGACATGTATTCGGTCGGCGTGAGCGAAGAAATTACCGGCCGCGCGCTGAAAGAGTTTGCCGGAGCGCGCGAGAATGTGGTCATCGCGACCAAAGTCTTCAATCCCATGGGGGATGGGCCAAACGATCGCGGCCTCTCGCGCAAGCACATCATGGCCGCGGTGGACGCAAGCCTGAAGCGCCTCGGCGTGGATTATATCGATCTGTATCAGATTCACCGCTTCGATCCCCACACGCCGATTGAGGAGACAGTCCAGGCGCTGGGCGACTTGGTGCGGGCAGGGAAGGTGCTCTATCTTGGCGCATCTTCGATGTATGCCTGGCAGTTTTTGAAGATGCTGGAGACGCAGCGACAGCTCGGCGTGGCGCGTTTCGTAATGATGCAGAACCACTACAACCTGGTCTATCGCGAAGAGGAGCGGGAGATGATTCCGCTGTGCCGCGCGGAAGGGGTGGGGCTGATTCCGTGGAGTCCGCTGGCGCGTGGATTCCTGGCCGGAAACCGAAAGGCGAACGAGGAGAAGACCGCAGCCGAGACGGTGCGTGCGCGGACCGATGAGTACGCGCATGGACTCTATTACCGGCCTTCAGACTTTACCGTCGTGGATCGTCTGACTGAGATCGCAACCGCGCGCGGAGTCAAGAACGCGCAGGTGGCTTTGGCGTGGATGTTATCGCGGCCAGGGCTGACAGCGCCGATCGTCGGCGCCAGCAAGATGTACCAGTTGGAAGATGCGCTGGCGGCGCTCGAAATCAAGCTGACGCCGGAAGAAATTGCGCGGCTCGAAGAGCCCTACGAGCCGCATCCGGTGCTGGGGCACAGCTACTAGAGCGTTGATTGCGCGAGCGTTTCGATGGCTGCCGCAAGGCTTTGGTAATCCTTGATGCCGTCGTAGCGCTCGCCGTTCAAGAAAAAAGTTGGCGTGCCGTTGACGCCACTGCGTACGCCGCCAGTAAAGTCGCCGTGGACACGGCGCTCGAAGGTGTACTTATCGAGCGCCGTTGCCAGTTCGGCCGTGTCGAGATCGAGGCCTTGGGCCAACTCCTCAAGGACGCTCCGGCTCAAGCGCGGTTGATTCTCAAGCAGCAGGTCGTGCATCGGCCAGAATTTGCCGTGGCTTGCTGCGAATTCCGCGGTTTGCGCGGCGGCTTCCGCGTAGCGATGCAGGCGCGACATGGGGAAGTTGCGGAAAACGAAGCGCAACTTCTCGCCGAAGTGCGCCTGGAGCTGCTGGACGACAAGATGAGCGGCAGCGCAGTGGGGGCACTCGTAGTCGCCGTACTCGACCAGCGTGACGGGCGCCTCGGGGTTGCCCTGACTGTGGTCTTTGTCACTGACAGGTGTCTTGAGTTTGCTCATCCGGGCCTACTTTGGCAGTGCCTCTAAAGCTTCGAGGATGCCTTCCGCGCCGGGATTGACGCCGATAGGCGAGAGGTAGCTCCAGCGGATGATGCCATCCTTGTCGATGACGTAGAGCGCGCGGTCGCTAAATCCGGCGGGCTCGAAATAAGCTCCGTAGGCTTTGGAGACAGCGCCTTTGGGCTCGAAGTCGGCGAGCAGCGGGAACTGGAACTTGCGGTTTTCGGCGTAGGCGACGTGGCAATACGCTCCGTCCACGGAGATTCCGAAAAGTTTGGCGCCGTGAGCCTCGAATTCCGAGTGAATCTCGTTGTAGAGGGCCAACTGATCGCCGCAGACCGGGCTCCAGTCGGCGGGATAGAACGCGAGGATGACAGGGTTGCCGCGCAGTTCGCTGAGGGTGATCTTTTCGTTGGGCGAAACGGGGAGCTGAAAATCCGGGGCGGGAGTTCCGGGAGGCAAGAGTGCGGACATGGCGGTCTCCAATTTCAGTTCGTGCGATTTGCACGTCAAGTACAGTCCTATTAGATGATGCTCCACGTTGGATTCGCAAGCGCGCGTGGCGGAGTATGATCGCAAGGGCGGCCGGGCTGAGGCATGGACGCGTGTTGCAACTAGAGGTCAGGGCTCAGGTTGATGAATACCCAGCAAAGCTTTCCGTCTCGCGTCGTGCTCTATCTCAGCTTTGCCGCGACGGGTATGGCCATGGCGCTGCCGGGCGCGGTATTGCCGGCACTCCTTCAGCACTGGTCGATGGCGGACCGGCAAGCGGGACTGCTGTTTTTTCTGGGCTGGATGGGTTCGTCGATCGGCGCGCTGCTGGTGCGGCCTTCGCGTTCACGGTCGATCGCCTTTGGAGCGCTACTGACGGGGCTGGGTGCCACCGGTATGGCCTTCAGCACGAAGACGGGCGGCTTTGTCTCGATGGCAGTCTTCGGTCTTGGGCTTGGGCTGACCATGACGGCGACCAGTCTGTTGCAGTCCGCGCGCAATGAGGACCGGCGCGGACCGGAACTGAATCGGCTGAATCTGATCTGGGCAATCGGGGCATCGACCTGTCCCACGCTCGCAGGACACTCGCTGCGCGTGGCGAGCGCGCGCATGATCTTTTGCGCACTGGGATTGTTCTTCTTCGCCGTATCGCTTTGGGTATTCTTGTTAGAGCGGGATCCGGATCGCGGTGCGAAGGCTCGCCCGGTTCCCGTGCCTTGGCGCAAGGGCTGGAGTCTGTCGCTGTGGCCGCTGCCGATGGTAGCGATCATGCTATTGCCGAGCGGCATTGAATCGTCCATGGGCGGCTGGATCGCAGCCTATATCCAGCGGACGCATCATGTGATCTCCACGACTGTCACAGCAGGTACCCTCTTCTGGATTGGCCTGATGCTGAGCCGGACGCTGGTCTCCTCAATTGGGGCGCTGCACCGCGCCGAACGAGTTGTTCTGCGCGTGAGCCTGTGCGTAGTGCTTGCCGGAGCACTGATTCTGATTGCCGATAGCGCCACGCTCGGCGCCCTGCCTGGAATATTTCTGATCGGCTTTGGGCTTGGCCCGGCGTATCCGCTCCTGTTGGCGATTGCGTTGCAATACTCCGAAAATACAGCGATTTTCTTTATGGCCGGCCTCGGTTCAGCCCTCTTTCCCTGGCTTACGGGCGCGGTATCGAGCGCGGCTGGATCCCTTCGCGTTGGATTGCTGGTGCCGTTAGGCGCTTCGGTACTGCTGCTGGCGCTGGGCTTGCGCGTTAGTACCTACTGGGGACGGAGCGAGTTGGCATCCAAGGCCGATGACTTAGTTGCAGGATAACTTCATGGGAGCGCGAAGGCTACGTATTCGCCGCCCGAAGGCGATTTGGGATCGCGCCCTCCGCCAGTGGCGATGACGATGTACTGCTTGCCATCCACCATGTAGGTGATCGGTGTGGCCATGCCGGAGTAGGGCAAAGTCGCGCTCCATAGACGCTTTCCGGTGTGGCTGTCGAAGGCGCGGATTTTCTTATCGAAGACCGTAGCGCCTATGATTACGAGCCCGCCTGCAGTAACGATCGGTCCGCCGTAATTTTCTGTGCCGGTATCAGTCAATCCCTTCGCTGCAAACTCGGGATACTCGCCGAGTGGTATCTTCCAGAGATACTTGCCCGTGTTCAGATCGACTGCGCTGAGCGTGCCCCACGGCGGCGCGATGGCCGGATAGCCATCCTGATCGAGAAACTTGCGATACCCCGTGAACTGATACGGCAATACGTCCGGATCGGAATTGGATTCTGCCTGTATTGTGGAAGGAACTTGCTCGGAGATACCGAGATAACTCAGCAGCGCCGTCATTTCCGGGTCGGGGATGGAATGAAAGCCGGGCATGCGGCCTTTGCCATCGTGAATGATGGCGAGCATCCGCTGGTTGTTCATGCGGCTTCCAACGCCGAGCAGCGCTGGGAAGGATGGCTCGATGCCTTCGCGCTGGTCTCCATGGCAGATGGCGCAATGAGCAGCATAACTTGCCGCGCCGGCTTGGTTCTCTTGCTGCTGCGGAGCGGCGCTCAACTCATGTTTGCCGCCAGGCGACTCGGTGGTCTTGAGGTACGCGAGCAGAGATTGCATCAGCGATTCATCGATCGAGGTGAAGCCGGGCATGCGGCCTTTGCCTTGATGAATTGCGAGCATCAGGGCGCTGTCCGACTGGCGCTGCGCAATCCCAATGAGCGTAGGAAAAGCGGGCGGTGAGCCTTCGCGATGCGCTCCGTGGCAAACGCTGCAGAGGTTCCGGTAAGCGCGCTCGCCTGGCGTTCCATCGGTTCGCGTTGGGGTCAGGCCGCCGGTCCAGGCCATCTCGTTGGCATTCACATAAAGCACCTGCGTCGCGGTATCGAGCGCCGAGCCACCCCACTCCGCTCCACCGTCGAATCCAGGAAACACTATGGTCTGCTTGTCCACGCTGAACGGAACAAACTGGCCTTCACTGCGGAAAGTCTTGAACTGATCGAGCGCATATTGGTGCGCTTCCGGAGTGCGCGTGGTTAGCATCGATTCCGTCAGTATCTGGCGTCCGAATGGTTCAGGAGCCAGGGGCAACGGCTGCGTGGGCGAAGTTATCTCGCCAGGTACAGTGCTGGAGGGATAGGGGCGCTCTTCGACAGGAAAGAGAGGCTTGCCGGTGACGCGGTCAAAGAGATAGATATAACCCTGCTTGGTGGTCTGCGCCAGGGCATCTATTGATTTGCCCTCTCGCATGAGAGTAAGCAGCGTGGGCGGTGAGGGAAAATCGCGATCCCAAATATCGTGATGCACGCCTTGAAAATGCCAGATGCGCTTGCCTGTTTCCGCGTCGAGAGCCAGAAGAGTATTGGCATAGAGATCATTGCCGATGCGATCTCCGCCGTAGAAGTCGAAAACCGCGGAACCTGTCGGCGCATAGACAATGCCGCGTTTGAGATCGACTGTCATGCCCGACCAGTTGTTGGCTGCGCCTGCATTCTTCCATGCATCCGCGGGCCAGGTGTTGTAGCCTTCTTCACCGGGATGCGGGATGGTATAAAAGCTCCATCGCAGCGCGCCTGTGCGCACGTCGAAGGCACGTATATCGCCCGGCGGCGCGGGATGCGTTTCCGGATTGCGGCCACCGACGATGATGAGGTCTTTGTAAAGCACGCCGGGCGTGGTCAGCACAATGGACTGCTTCCGGTAATCTCCGCGAAGTTGTTTGCGCAGATCGACTCGGCCACCTTCGCCGAAGCTCACAATAGGCTTCCCGGTGGCGGGATCGAGTGCGTAAAGATAATTCATAACTCCGGCAAAAAGACGCGCCTCGTTGCCATCATGCCAGTAGGTAAGGCCGCGATCGGGCTGCGTTCCATGGATGCCGGAATCGAATGTCCAAAGCGGCTTGCCGGTAGCCGCGTCCAGAGCGATCACCTTTTCCGAAGGTGTATAGCCGTAGAGCACATGGCCGACGACAAGAGGACTGGTCTGCAAGCCGCCCTGCTCATGCGTATCCATGGTCCAAGCGACCCGCAGATTCGCGACTGTCTTGCGATTGATCTGGGTGAGTCGTGAGTAGTGATCATTCTCAGGCTGGCCGCCGTAGATTGGCCAATCCGTATCGCGAGAACGCGCAGTTGCCGGAGCATTTCCGCTCGACTTGTCGGCCGCCTGCACATGGAGTTGCCGCTGGAGGCATAAGAGCGCAACTGCCGGCAGCATCCAAACCACGCCTCGTTTCTTCCAATTCATGCTTCAATTCCAGGGTTATTCTTTGGCTCACGCAACGTGATTGTTCAGAGTTCCGATGCCGTCGATGGTTATGCGAATCAAGTCGCCGCTATGCAGTGTAAAGTCGTCCGGCGGAATGATGCCGGTACCGGTCAAGAGAAAGCATCCATAGGGGAAGCTCTGATCGCGATAGAGATACTCAACCAGTGTCTTGGGATCGCGTTTCATCTCACTCAATGCGATGGAACCTGAGAATACGACGCTGCTATCGCGCAGGATTTCCAATGCGATCTGCGTATGAGCCGGCATAGGCTCATGCTGAATCAGAATTCCCGGGCCAAGCGCACAACTGCGGTCATAGACTTTTGCCTGGGGAAGATAAAGGGGGTTTGCGCCCTCGATGTCGCGAGAACTCACATCGTTTCCGACGGTGTAACCCACGATATCCCCACGCGAATCGATGAGCAAGACCAATTCCGGCTCGGGGACCGACCATTGGGCGTCGCTGCGAATGCGCACCGGCGAGTTTGGCCCTGCAACTTTTTGGGCCTGGGCCTTGAAAAACAACTCGGGCCGCTCGGCCGAATACACGCGGTCGTAAAAGGTTCCGCCGCCGGAGCCCTTCGACTCTTCAATGCGCGCGCTGCGGCTGCGATAGTAAGTTACCCCAGCAGCCCAGACTTCCTGACTCTGAATCGGCGGCTCAAGAGAGAAAAAATCTATCTGCGCAAGCGGCTCGCACCGGGCAATCTGCGAGGTTAGATAGCCATGCAGATCCTCATTCACCAGGAGCGTATCGAGTGATCGCTCGTGCAAGTCGAAATAGCGGCTTTGGTCCTCAACAATCCAACCCGTTGCGATGCGATAAAGGATCACGGAATCTCTCCCTGAAATCGGCTTCTTTCATGACCTTTGGATCTTTTGTACGATGGCATCCACATCATAGACGCAGCCACCCCAGACTCCGCCACTGGCTTGTACCAGTGCAGCCCACAGACGCGTGTCATCGGGTAAATCCGGATGGGGATGCAAGTCGGCGCGAGGCAGTCGCGAGGCCAGTTGGCGCGCGCCCTCTTCCGGGCTAACATTGAGTTCCGAAGTTCCAATGAAATTGACGGAGCCGGTTAGATTCGCGCGATCGATGATTACTTCGATCAGGTCTCCATCCTTCAGTCTGCCGATCTGCCCCCCAGCCAGTGCTTCCGGTGAGATATGACCGATACAGGCACCGGTAGAGACGCCGCTGAAGCGGCCGTCGGTGAGTACCGCGACATGCTTGCCGAATGGCAATGCCTTGATAGCCGCCGTGATCTGGTATATCTCCTGCATGCCGGCTCCCGCGGGTCCGCTGCATGCAAGCACCAGCACATCTCCAGCCACAATGAGGCCAGTCTTGATGGCATGGATTGCTGCTGTTTCGGTAACGAATACGCGGGCCGGCCCCACATGCCGATAGATGCCGTCGTCGTCGACCAAAGCCGGATCGATCGAGGTGCTCTTGATTACCGAACCCTCGGGCGCGAGATTGCCCACGGGAAAGCAGACAGTCGAAGTCAGGCCGCGCGACCGCGCCCGATCCGGAGACAGGACAACATCGTCGGGGTCGATGCCATCCAGGTCAAACAGATTTTGTCTCAGCCGCTGACGGCGCGAACTCGCTTCCCACCAGTCGAGGTTGGCGTCAAGTGACTCGCCAGTCACTGTCATAACCGAAGTATCGAGCAGGCCGGCGCGGCGCAGATGCAGCATGACTTCCGGAGCGCCTCCAGCGAGAAATACCTGCACAGTGGCATAGTTTCCAGGACCATTGGGCAGAGCATCGACGAGGCGCGGTACTTGTCGATTGACATGCGCCCAATCCGCAGCGGAGGGACGCGGGAGTCCGGCTGCATGCGCAATGGCCGGCAGATGCAGCAGCAGATTGGTCGATCCGCCGAACGCAGCATGAATGACCATGGCATTTGCGATCGATGCCTGCGTAAGCACGGCTCTTGTACCCATGCGAAGTTCGCGCAAGCGCAACACTGCGCGCGCGGAGCGCCGTGCTGCATCGAGCCAGATGGGTTGGCCCGAAGGCGCGAGCGCACTGTGCGGCAGCGCCAGTCCAAGCGCCTCGGCAATCACCTGTGCGGTGGCAGCGGTGCCAAGGAACTGGCATCCTCCGCCTGGCGTGGCGCAGGCGCGGCAGCCCATCTCTGCTGCGTATTCGAGCGTGATCTGCTGCTGTGCGTAGCGCGCGCCGATCGTCTGCACCTTGCCGGCGTCTTCGCCTCGCTCGGGCAGCAGGGTGACTCCGCCCGGGATAAGCACGGTGGGTGTATTGCCGGAGGAAGCAAGCGCCATCATCATAGCCGGCAATCCCTTATCGCAGGTGGCCACGCCGAGCACCCCGCTGCGAGTTGGGAGGGAGCGCATCAGGCGGCGCAGCACAATGGCGGCATCGTTGCGATAAGGAAGGGAATCGAGCATGCCGCTGGTGCCTTGCGTGCGGCCGTCGCAAGGGTCGGTGCAGGCGCCGGCAAAGGGCACTGCGTCGAGCGCGCTCAACTCGCGCGCGGCCTCGGCGACCAGTAGACCGACCTCCCAATGGCCGGTATGAAAGCCCAGTGCGATCGGCGTTCCGTCGGGAGCGCGGACACCGCCGTGAGTGCTGAGGATGAGCACTTCAGGCCCGAGCAGATGCTGCGGACTCCATCCCATCCCGGCATTCATGCTGAGACCGAATAGGTTGCCGGAGGGTTGCGTCAGCAGCATCTCCGGTGTGATGGGCAACTGCCCCGCAGGGCCTGGCGCGTGTGTCGCGACTGTGCCCAATGCCAGATCCGTGGATTCCAATACTGACGCTGCGGTGATCGACGGCATCGCGGCAATCCTCAACAGGAAGTGTAGCCGATCGAGCCTTACGAAGGCGTCAAGTTGAAAGGCTTCGGATTCGCGCAATTTGGGTGTGAGACTGATAGGATGATTGCATCGCGTCCGCCAATTCTCGCAGGAGTCCGTTATGCCCGTGCGCATCACCTTTACAGCCATCGCCCTTGCTCCAGCCATGCTTATTCAAACCGCGCTTCATGCGCAGACAGCGACCTTGCCCGCTACTCCCTCAACGGTTGTGTGGGGCTATTACTCTGCCAAAGCGAAGCCGGCGTTGACCGTCCATTCCGGAGATACCGTTCGTATCCAGACGCTCTCAACGTGCGGTTCGACGGAGCGCCTTATTGGCGAGGGAGTGGCCGCGCAGGATATTCCGTCCTACAACGCCGACATCTATCGCGAGGTCAAGGATAAGGGACCGGGCGGGCATATTCTCACAGGACCTGTCGATATTGCCGAGGCCGAGCCAGGTGACGTGTTGGAAGTGGACATCCTTAAGATCGACATCGATGTTCCTTTTGCGTGCAATGGTTTTGGCACTGGACGCGGCTTCCTGCCCAACGATTATCCTTACAGCCGCTCCAAAATCATTCCACTGGATCGCGAGAAGATGTTGGCCCACTTTGCGCCGGGTATTGAGATTCCGTTGCATCCTTTCTTCGGCAGCATGGGCGTGGCGCCGCCGGAGTCGGCTGGCCGGCTCGACAGCGCGCCACCGTGGATGCACGCGGGAAACATGGATAACAAGGAATTGGTCGCGGGGACTACGCTCTATATTCCTGTCCACGCCAAGGGCGCACTCTTTGAGGCCGGCGATGGTCATGCCGGCCAGGGCAATGGCGAAGTCGATATTACGGCAATGGAGACGTTTCTCAGTGGAACGTTTCGATTTGTTGTCCACAAGGACAAACATCTGCTATGGCCGCGCGCCGAGACTCCGACCAGCTACATCAGCATGGGTTTCAGTTCGGACCTGAAAGAAGCTACGACGCTTGCGGTGCGCGATATGATCAATTTTCTGGTGGAGGAAAAACATCTCAGCCGCGATGAAGCCTACATGTTAACCAGCGTCGCAGTCGATGTGGATATTACACAGTTGGTCGACGGCAACGTTGGGGTTCACGCCATGTGCCCCAAAAAGATTTTTGTGAAATAGTTGCAGTTCATCCGACGCTCACTGAGTCACTTCTCCGAAGTTCGGCTTAGCCGGGAAATCGATGGTGCGACCCGATTCGCCATCGAGATCGAAGACGACAATCTCGTTCTGGCCCTTCTTAAGCCACGGAGCGGGCAGATAGAGCGTATGCTGAGGCCCGATCTTCCAAAATCTGCCGAGAGGTTCACCGTTGATCCACACCTCGCCTTTGCCGAGAGAGCTAACGTCGATAAAAGTGTCCGCGAGGTCGCCGACTGTGAAGGTTGCCTGGTAGAAACAGGCGCCGGAGCATGGCGCGGACTTTGAATCCATCTGCTCGACATGCTGCATCGGCAACGGGTAGATCGACCACCCATGCAGCTCTTCATCGCCCAGCAGGACACGATTCGTGATGCCGGCCCGCTCATTCGGAAATTGACGGTCAAAGTTCACACGGCCGGTGTTTTCCACCAGAATATCCAGCCGCGCGTGGTCATGAGTGCTGCGAATTGGAAGGGCCGTTTGATTGAGGCGCCGGTCGACTGTACCAACCAAGGCGCCATCCAGATAGACCTGCGCATAACTATGCGATGCATCGAAGCGCAGGTCGCCGCTCTGCGCGTGGGACACTGTCGTGCGGTACAGGATATAGCCATAGCTCTGCCCCACATCTTCCATCGAAAGAATCTTGTCGGACACGATGGGCCTGGGAAGATTGTCCCAAAGCGATGACGCACGGCTAAGCTTCACCGGCGCGAAGGCGCGCACTGGCAACGCTTCCGGTAGAGCCGGTGGTGTCTTCCCCGTCACCCCGCGAATCGCATCGCGAAAGAGAAAGAATTTCGGACTCAGTTCTCCGTCTTCACTGACCGGAGCGTCATAGTCATAGCTTGTTGTGTCTGGCTCATAGTTCTTGCCATCGCTGTTAGCGCCATTCATCCAACCGAAGCTGGTACCCCCGTGAAACATGTACAGGTTGACCGAATATCCGCGCTCGAGCATCCACTTCAGCTCGGCGGCTTCCTCCGCGCCATCTTTGCGTTCGTGTTTTCCACCCCAATGATCGAACCATCCAGCCCAATACTCGCCGCACATCCTGGGTGCATTCGGACGTATCTTCTCAAGTGCCGCGAACTCTCCTTTGGCATCGCCGGTGCCGAAGTTGATAGCTACAGGCAACTCGGGGAGAGAGCCGTTCGGTACTTCTGCCGCACCATCGGCCGTATAGAGCATGGCCTTGTCGAATCCTGAATCGAGCAGCAGATGGTGGATCTGTTCCATATACGCATGATCCGATCCGAATGAGCCATACTCGTTCTCCACCTGCACAGCGACGATGGGACCGCCCAACTCGCTCTGCAATGGCGCAAGCTCTTTGCCGAGGCGATGAAGCCACCGCGATGCATCGGCCATGAATTGAGGATTGGAGCTTCGCACAACCATGCCGGGTTCGTGCAAGAGCCACGCAGGATAGCCGCCGAAGTCCCACTCCGCGCAGACGTACGGTCCAGGGCGCAGGATCACGAATAATCCTTCCTGCTGCGCTTCACGGATGAACTCGGCAATGTCATTCTGTCCAGAGAAGTCGTAAACGCCCGGCGAGGGCTCGTGTTTGTTCCAGAAAACATAAGTCTCAACTGTGTTGAGACCCATCGCTCGCGCCTTGCGCAGCCGGTCGCGCCAATAGGCACGCGGTACGCGCTCATAGTGTATGGCGCCGGAGATGATTTGAAACGGCTTGCCATCCAATTCAAAGTGATCTCCGTTGGCTCGGAGCGTATGGATATTTGCAGACGACTGAACGGGCAGCGCGTATATGCGGTGGACCGAAATCATCAAGGCCAGGGCAGCATACAGGACACGGTGATTCAACAGCATCGTCAACTCCTCATTGCTCCATTCCACACTACCAGAGCTTTCCCGCGGCTCATCCTCACCGTGGAAGAGCTTCAAGCGTCAGGACTTGAAAGGGGGCCAGATGAAAGATGAATGGCTGCCCGGCATGAAAGTCTATGGATGGTTGCGCCGAGTCTTCGCTCCATGGACTATGTGCCGAATAATCCTGTGGTGCATTCGGTGGCAGTTCAAACGCCTGCCGTATATCGATTGCGAAACTCTGAGGTTTGTCGCTTGGATTGCGCAAGGTCAGAATGCCCTTTTGTGGCGACCAGGACGCCCATCCATACACTGAGAGCCAGCGTGGATCGCCGCCAATCCAGTGTGTATCTTTAAGCGTAGCCGCGTTGCGGCGAGACCACTTCGCAGCCTCCGCCAGGTCATCCCAGTTTGAGTCTGTCAGCAGAGCAGGCGTAATATACAGTTCCTGCAGTTGAGTTCCCGATCCGAAATAGGATCGCACTTCGTTGCGAAAGTCTCCGCCTGGGTCGGTAGAGAGATGCGGAGCTTTCTGCGCATAGACGATTCCATGCAGCATTAGCGAATTGAGCGGAAAAAGCCTGCCCGCTTTCACGATCTCATCATAGGTGTCGGCGTCGCGATACGTGATCCAACGCTCGCGGCCTGAGCCTACGCCAGCGAATTCCGTATCGTCGCCGCCGCGCCAGATGGAGTCCGCATAGAAGAGCCAGAAAGGCGAGGGATAAGTGCCCGTCGTGAGGTTAATATATAAGTCCGGCTTGAGCTTGCGAAGGTCACCGATTAAATGAATGGCCGCATCGAAGTCGCTGCTGAAGGCGCTGCCTTTGACTACTTGATCCGCATTGCCTGTGCCGTCGAGCTTGAACTGATTTACGCCGTACCTGGTGACCATTTCGGTCACGGCTGCGTGAAATCTTGCATAGTACCTGGGATCGGATAGAGCAAGGCCGCCATCGACGATTTCGTAGCCTGCCTTCTTCGCAGCTGCTACCCGCTCCTGCTTGGGCGGCCCATATCCGCCCCATGGCGAAAGCCAAATGCCCGGCGCCGTGCCGTATTCCGCTGCTGCCTTGGTTAAGGGCGCGAATCCATCTTTGAAGTCGTCGCGAATCTTCCATAGATCGTCGTGATTATCCCAGCCGTCGTCAAACAGATAAGAATCGAGCACGACTCCGCGCTTCTTATTCAACGCTTCTCCAATTTCATGGATGCGATTCAGTGCGTCCTGTTCCGTGTAGGGCGTGAAGAAGCCGATGTCGAACCAACTATTGTAATGGAGAAATGTCCGGTAAGGATGAGCGCGTTCCCGTTCAATGTACGTCAGAAATGCGCGACGCATCTGTCCGCTGGGCGCAATACCCACGACGGCAGAGTACTGCTCCGTTTGCCCCGCACCAATGGGCACGCCGCTTTGCAACTCGCTCACCGCATGGCTGCCGACAACGCTGATCTGCGAGAGCGGCGATTCGAGGCCCAGGTAAAAATCTCCGGCAACGATTGGCGAACCCTTGACAATGCCTGCAACCGCGCCGAATTGATCGTGCAAATCAATCATCCGCACATCGTCGATCGGAAGCGGCTTATCGTTCGCCTTTACGGTAAGTATCTGGCGTATATAACTCGATCCTTGACGAATAATCAGCTCCCAGTCGGCATGAAAGCGTCCTGCACTATCCCTCAGTTCGTAGTGAACTGCAACTCCAGGGAGCCGCTCGGAATAGCGCGCCGCACCCGTATCTGGGGTTAACTGTTCTACGCGCGGCTGCCCTTGAATCTCCAGATCTCCAGCTCGCAACACTCCAATCTCCTTGAGTGAAATAGAGAATGGGTTTTCTAACAGAATCGTGGTGTGTGTGGCTGACGGCAAAGCCGATTTGCTGTGAATGGAGAGACTGTCGAGATGTCCATCGTGAATTTCCCAATCCGCTCTGACCTGGCGATTCTCGATGCTCCCTCCCGACCCCTCGTGCAGCGTTGCAACTGGAGCGTCGAGCGTGTTCTCTTCGGAGAGCTGCGCGTCCGCTGAAGTTGTCGTAAGGCATAGGGCAAGCGCGCTGAATGGAAGCAAAACCCTAATGTATCTTGCGCGCAAATAGCGCATCGGCTACTCCTGTTTAAGACTGATACGAAAGTTCACGAGGGCAACGCCTACGCCGGATCGTCTTGCATCTACCGAATCTGTGGAAACCCGAGATCGACCTTACCGGTCCCTGGGGCGGGCCATCGGCTTGTGACTACCTTGGATCGCGTATAGAACTGCACGCCTTCGGGCCCATATATGTGAAGGTCTCCAAACAAGGAAGACTTCCAACCGCCAAAACTGTAATACGAAACGGGTACGGGAATCGGCACGTTGATGCCAACCATTCCGGCCTCAACGTCAAATTGAAACTGCCGAGCGGCTCCGCCATTTTGCGTGAAGATCGCGGTGCCGTTTCCGTAGGGATTGTCATTGATCATGCGTAAAGCTTCGGCATACGTCTCTACGCGCACTACGCTCAACACCGGGCCAAAAATCTCATGGTCATAACAGCGCATTCCAGGCAATACTCGATCGATCAACGATGGGCCGAGGAAAAAGCCCGGTCCTGAAGCCGCGCAATTGAGCCGTCCGTCGACTGGCAACGATGCTCCTTCCGCGACTGCTCCGTCCAGGTAGGAAGCAACGCGGTCGCGATGTTCTGCTGAAATCAGAGGCCCCATTTCGCTGGAAGCTTCATTGGCTGGGCCGACCTTGATGCGCGCAACTCGCTCGCGAATTGCATCGATCAAGGGATCGGCAACTGAACCCACCGCCAGCACCACGGAGATGGCCATGCAACGCTCACCTGCCGCACCATATCCCGCGGAGACTGCGGCATCGGCAGCCATGGCAACATCGGCATCGGGCAGCACGAGCATGTGATTCTTGGCGCCGCCGAGCGCCTGTACCCGCTTGCCATTGCGTGTGGCAGTCTCATAAATGTAGCGCGCCACGGGCGTGGAACCGACGAAGCTGACGGCCTTGACATCGGGGTGCTCGAGCAGACGATTCACAGCGACCTTGTCTCCTTGGATCACGTTCAGCACGCCATCCGGAAGGCCTGCTTGCTTGGCTAGCTCGGCAAGCAACATGCTTGCCGAGGGCACTTTTTCCGAGGGCTTGAGGATGAAGGCATTGCCACACGCAATTGCGTTTGAAAGCATCCAGAGCGGGACCATTGCGGGAAAGTTGAATGGCGTGATGCCCGCCACAACACCCAGAGGTTGGCGAATCGAATAGACATCCACTCCGCTACTGACCTGTTCAGAGTAGCCGCCCTTCAGCATGTTCGGGACGCCACATGCAAACTCGACATTTTCGAGACCGCGAGCCACTTCGCCCAGCGCGTCTGTGATCGTCTTACCATTCTCAAGGCTGATGACCTCGGCGAGGCGACTGCGATTTTCCACGATCAATCCGCGCAGTCGAAACATCACTTCCGCACGCTTTGAGAGCGGCGTCGAGCGCCATTCGACAGCGGCGACCCGCGCGACAGCTACCGCATGATCTACGTCTTCGACGGACGCATAGCCAACCTCTGCGATGGCTGCTCCCGTCGCAGGATTAAGAATCGCGCCTCTGCGGCCGGAAGTTGAGCCGGCTGGCCTGCCGTCAATCCAATGCGAGACAGTTGTCGAGGTAAGAGGTTCTGTCGTGCTCATAAGAGGCCGATCCTTTCCATCATTTTCGGGGACTTTCCCGAATCCAGTTCATCGTCTTCGAGGCCAGGCGATCGAACGCCGCGATAGCCAATTCAAGATGCTCGTCCGCAGTATCTTCGATCCTGTTGTGGCTGATGCCTTTGAGTGATTGCACGAACATCATAACCGTCGGAATCCCCGCGCGTGAGACTTCGGCGGCATCGTGCAGCGGCCCACTGGGCATGAGATGCGAAGTGCCTGCGGTTTCGCGAACTGCCTCGCAGCACAGGTCAATCAGCGTGGGGTGGAAAGGCTCCGGCGCGATGTTCCAAATGCGCGACCACTCGACAGTGCAACCTTCTTCCCTGGCAAAGATAGTGCTCTTCTCTTGAGCTTCGCGATACATCTCCGCCAGTACCGAAGCATTGAGGTCACGCTGATCGAGAGTCGCTTCGCAGCGTCCGACAACGGCTGTGACGATTCCAGGAAACGTCTTGACGCTGCCCATGGTGCAAACTGCGTCAGGGTGACGCATGGCGATGGCGCGAATCTCGAGAGCCAACTTGGCTGCGGCTGCCAGCGCATCGCGACGTGCGGTCATCGGCGTTGAGCCGGAGTGTGCTTCCTGGCCATGGAAGGTGATCGCGTGGCGCTCGACGCCCTTGGTGCCCGAAACGACCGCAAGTGGTAGACCCAGGTGCTCGAGTACAGGGCCCTGCTCAATGTGAAGTTCGAGATAGGCCGCCAAATCCGCGCGTTCCCGTTGTGCGTCGCCAATCGCATTGATCGATACCCCGCACTGTGCGAGTGCTTCATCCATGCGAACGCCATTTGCATCGGTGCGTCCGCGATCGGCTTCGATGCTGTGCGTTCCGGCGAAGGCAGAAGACCCGAAGAGGCTGCGGCCGAAGCGCGCGCCCTCTTCATCGGCCCAATCCACGAGGCGAATTGTGACCGGCGGTTTGCCGTGGTATTCGTCGCAGATGCGCTTCATCACGGCCAGCGCAGCGATGACTCCGAGGCTGCCGTCGAGCCAACCGCCGTTGGGCACGGAGTCCAGATGACTGCCCATGATCAGCGCCTGCTTCGACTCTCCTCGCAGGGTGGTCCAACTGTTTCCGGCAGCGTCGTAATGATGTTCAATTGGCAACCCTTCCAGTTGCGATAGAAACCAGGCGCGAGCTTTGAGCCATATTGGAGTCCACGCGAGACGCTGCGCTCCGTGTTCATCGGAGGTCAACTTGCGCAATTCCTTCAGTAGCGCAACGGCTTCGTGGGCCTGGGCCGTGATGTCAGACGACATGGGATGCCGCCCTTTCTTCATAGCCCGGCTTTCGGAAAAGAAAGCGTCCACGGTCTGTTTCTCCAACGAATACACCGTCGCGGACCTGAATCTTACCGCGCACTGTAACTGCGGCTGGCCGTCCTTCAATGGCGAAGCCTTCAAATCCGTTGTAATCGTTATTCGTGTGTTGGGTTGCAACCGAGATCGTCCCGCGATAGCTGGTGTCGTAGATTACCAGGTCGGCGTCGGCGCCAACCGAGATCGTGCCCTTCCGCGGATAAAGCCCAAACAGCTTCGCAACACGGGTACTGAGGGCCTCAACGAAGCGATGGATTTCGATCGCCCCGCTCCTTACGCCATAGGTGTACATCAAATTGACGCGCTCCTCAAGGCCGGGAATTCCATTGGGGATCTGCGTGAAAGCATCGGCGCCGAGCAGCTTTTGTTTCGTATCGAATGGACAATGGTCAGTGCCGACCGTATCGATCAGTCCCGACTGCAAAGCGTTCCAGAGCGCTGCCTGGTTGCGCTTGTCGCGCAGGGGCGGAGACATGACGTGCTTCATGCCTTCGATGCCTTGGCGTTCCGCATAGGTCTTGTCCAGCAGGAAGTGAGGAACTACAGACTCCACGTAAAGATTCACGCCGCGCAGCTTCGCTTCCATAGCTGCGCGAAGTGCGGGGGCGCACGATAGATGGACCACATAGCCGGTTGCGCCTGCCTGCTCGACAAAGGTCGCGAAGCGCGTTGTCCCTTCGCCCTCCACAGATTCAGGACGGCTCGGTTCATGCCATTGCGGGCCGGTCTTGCCCTCCGTCAGCAATTCCCGCTGCAATTGGCTTACTAACTCCGCATTTTCGCAATGCGCCGTCGTGATCACGCCCAATTCAGCGGCCAATCTGAGGGCGTGATACATTTCTTCGTCAGTCACACCGAAGAAATTCTTATAGGAGAGGAAGATTTTGAAGGAAGCTGTTCCATCGGCGACGATCTGGCGTAGTTGCTCTGCCGTTGTGCTGTCGAATCGCGTCACTCCCATGTGAAAAGCGTAGTCGCAGGCAGAGTTGCCTTCTGCTTTTTGCTTCCAGATGCGGTAACTCTCCAGCGCATCATCGTTGCGGGAAGGGCAAACCATCTCGATGAAAGTGGTTGTACCGCCGATAAGGGCGGCGACGCTTGCGGTGGTATGAGTGTCTTTGGCGAAGGTCGCCATAAAGGGCAAGTGGATGTGAACATGCGGATCGATAAAGCCTGGAAACACGAGCTTTCCTGCCGCATCGATCACTTCTATGCCTGGAGGTACCGGAATGTCGCGAGCGATGTGAGTGACGGTCTCGTCTTCGATGAAAATGTCCGCGTAGTAGCGCTCATCCGCGGTAACGATTTCTCCACCCTTGACCAGCAACGCCATATGAGACTTCTCCACATGCAAGTCCAGTGCACGTTAATGAATATGAATTCCAACTTCGTCGCGATATTGCTTCATCGCTTCCCAGTCTTCCGTGACTTTGGTTTTCTCTCGCGACAATTCGCTCCAGGTGACTGATTCCCGCCCAGATGGAAGCTCGACCATTTCAATGCAATCGTCCACCGGACAGACGTTATAGCAAAGCCGGCATCCGACGCAATCTTCTTCACGAACCATTGGCTGTGGCCGGGTTTCAACGGCGTCCCGCTTGCCGTTGGAACGAAGATCGTAAGCTCCCGGCGGCACCAACGTTCCTTGAGGAGAGACGAGATCGATGCACTGGTGCGCCGCGTCGTTGCAGGCAACATAGCAAAGGTTACAGCGAATGCACTTGCTCCCGTCGATACGCGCCACGGCACGGAAAGAAAGATCGAGGTCTTTGAACTCTGAAACGCGATGAACGCTCTTGCCGGTCACATCGGCGACAGTTGCAAATCCCTTCTCGTCCATCCAGTTGGAGAGACCGTCGCAAAGATCTTCGATCAAGCGATAGCCGTAGTGCATCACCGCGGTACAAACTTGCAGGCTCGATGCGCCGAGCAGAAGGAACTGCGCTGCATCCTGCCACGTAGCGATGCCGCCCATGCCGGAAATGGGAAGGCCGGAGCCGCCCACGACTTCATCGGTACCGAGAGATGCCAGCATATTCAAGGCGATCGGCTTGACGGCTGGACCCGCATATCCGCCGTGGCCGCCTTTGCCGCCAATGCTCGGTGTCAATTCGAGCGAATCCAGATCGACGCCGACGATGGAGTTGATGGTGTTGATGAGCGAAAGCGCATTCGTTCCCGCGGCTACGCCTGCGCGTGCGGGTAGAACGATGTCGGTAATGTTGGGTGTGAGTTTCACGATGACCGGGATAGTGGCAACATCCATGACCCAGCGCGTGATCCGCTCGCAATATTCGGGTACCTGGCCAATGGCGGAGCCCATGCCGCGCTCGCTCATGCCGTGCGGGCATCCATAGTTCAATTCGATGCCGTCTGCGCCGGTATCTTCAATCTTACGCACAATGTCGCGCCACGCTTCCGGTGTGGATTCGACCATGGCGGAGACGATGACTGCGCGGTCAGGCCAGGTACGCTTGACTTCGGCAATCTCACGCAGGTTGATTTCTATGGGACGGTCGGAGATGAGTTCCACATTGTTGATGGCCAACATGCGCTGGCGTCCGTAGTGCCACGCGCCATAGCGATTGGATACATTCAGAACCGGCGCTCCAATCGTCTTCCAGACGGCGCCGCCCCAGCCAGCCTTAAAGGCGCGATGGATCTGGGCGCCGGAGTTGGTCGGGGGCGCAGAGGCTAGCCAGAATGGATTGGGAGACTTGATTCCAGCGAAGTTGATGCGAAGGTCAGCCATAGTTAGAGTGCCTCCGCGGATACTGGAAGTGTATTTTTCGTCAATCGACGATGAATCGCAGAGGCTACCATCTTCCCGTCCTGGACGGCCATTACGGTTGACGCTGCGCCGTGAGCGCGAATGCAGTCGCCGATGGCGTAGACGTTGCCAATGCCGGTCTCGAAGCTATCATCCACGGCAATGAAGCCCTTGCGTGTCTCAAAACCCAGAAGCATTGCAAGGGAAGGTTTGTGCTGTCCAACGGCTTTCACAATCTGGTCGGCTTCGAGCAGAAATTCGGAGCCAGGAATAGATACGGGCGCTGGGCGGCCAGAGCGATCCAATGCACCCAGTTCAACACGCAGACATTCGAGAGCTACCGGTTGGCCGCCCTGCAATAAGACTCGCGCCGGTTGGCTGAGGAAGCGGAATGCGATGCCTTCGTTGCGGGCAAAATCGTACTCATGTGCGTAGCACGTCATTTCGCGATCCGTGCGGCGATAGACCATCGTCACCCGCTCCGCACCCAGGCGTTTGGCGATGGTGGCGCAATCTACCGCGGTGTTACCGGCTCCAATTACGATCACATTGCGGCCGGCACGCAAACTACCTTTGCCTGTCTTGCTGGCTTCAATGAATTCGAGACCGTCGACGATTGCTTCTTCGCCTTCGATCCCGAGGCCGGGCGTCTTGCCCAGTCCAACACTGAGCACGGTGGCTTCAAACTCGCTCTGCAGCTCGCCAAGCGCCTGGCTGGTCCCAAGCTCGACGCCCGTCCTGATCTCGACGCCCATGGCCCGGATCATGCGTACTTCCGCCAAAGCCACGTCTACAGGCTCTCGCAACGCGATGATGCCATAGGTGGAGAGACCGCCGGCCAGCTCTCGTCTTTCAAATATGGTCACCGCGTGGCCCAGACGCGCCAATTCCCCCGCACAGGATAGGCCTGCCGGGCCTGCGCCGACGACCGCGATCTTTCTGCCGGCCGGTGCGCCGGTAGCGGCAGGAAGATTGCCAGTCGCGAAGGCGCGATCCATGGCGTAGCGCTGGAGTCTTCCGATGGCGATCGGCTTGCGATCCGCGCCCAGGACACAGGCGCCCTCACACAACTCCTGCACAGGACACACGCGGGAGCAGGTTGCGCCCAGCAGATTGGATGCGAAGATGGTGTTCGCCGAGCCCTTCAAGTTTCCAGTGGCAATCTTCTTAATGAAGCGGGGAATGTCGATGTGCGTGGGGCAGGCGTGGGTGCAGGGCGCGTCGTAACAGAAGAGGCAGCGGTCGGCCTCGACTGACGCGGAGTTCGGCGTCAGCGGCGGTAGCTGTTCCGCCAAGGCCTCGCCGATTTGCTTGCTATCGCTCGCCATCAATCGCTCCAGATCTATTACTTCTCGAATCCGCTCTATCAAGATGCCGAGCACTGGAGAAGGCGCTCGTCCGTGACGGCCTGGGACATTCTCTCTGAGAATTCCTATGCTAGCGCATCCAGGCGGCAAATCAAGAGTCCGATTGCGCTGGCGCACATTCAGGCGTCGACGATTCCGTTGCAGGCTCTAAGGCATTTTAGGGAATACTGTGAACCTTTCAACGATAGCGAGTGTCGATTTTCTTGAGAAAAATCGACTCGGCAGCCGTGGTTTCGGTCTACATCATTCCCTAAAATGCTTTAGCGTCCGGCCGCTTTCCTGAGACTGGCACGGACAAATTCTGCGACCTGTTTTCCCTGGATCGATGCTCCCGTGGGATTGAAATGTACGTCGTCCTCGTATTGATCTTTATGTTGAGTCATGAGCTCATGCTGATCGTCGATCGGAATCCCGGATTTGGCGACGAAGCTCCGGGCAACGCTGTTTCGCGCGTCGATGCGGGCGTTGGTTGGACCGGGAGACTTGTCAGCTCTTACGGGCGTGGTCGTAGCCCAGATGAGCGAGGCTTTCGGGACGATTGTCTGCAACTCGTGAAGCAGAGCAGGAAAGGTATTCTTATATTCGGCCTCGGAGTACGCCCAGCCATGCATGCCATTGTTGAAGTGGACGACCGCGAAAGGGACACTCTCCATCGATGCGAACTCGTCCAATTGATGGGGAAGGCGAGGATCTCCGACGGACGTGGAGGAGGCGAAGAGGTAAACATTGGCGACATCGGCGAGTTGACGCTGAACCTCGGGGAAGTAATTTCTCGCAATGGAGTCGCCGACGAGGAGAACGTTGGGAAGCTTCGGGTCTACATGCGCCGGCCGAACCTCCCATGTCCACTCGATTTCTTCGGGGCGAGATGCCTCGTTCTGTGCGACAGCCTGCGTGTGCGAAGCCGCAACGCAGCACGAGAATGCGAGGAGAATCGACCATTTCCTTATAAGACTTTTCATTCTGTTCCTCTCTACTTGCATCCGGCATTTGCGCCGGTCTGAAAACGCCGCGGGATACGGATTCGGCCCCGTGTGTACGGTAAATGCTTTAGAAAGTGAATTTCAACGTGTCGATCGAAGGCTGGCTTTCCTGAGATGGCTGTTTGTTATCATTTGGGCACCGGAGAATGCGAGCGAGACCACTCCAGCTCGGAGACAAGGTTCCGACGCCCCGAAGGAAGCCATGCGGCGGAACGTAAATGAGTGCCGGGCATTGGTGCAAGCAGTGCTTGAATCCCTTCACCTACGGCTACACGATGGCCTTCTGGGACTGGCCGCGTTGGGAGCGCGTCTAGTTGTCTCTGGGGCTGACTCCGATGGAGATCGACGAGTTCTCGACCGGCCCGGGCCATTTGCCCTGGCATCGCATGGGCAACATCGACAACTTCGATGGACCTCTCCCCCTGAGTTTCATCGACGCCAAGCGCACCTTGCAGAGCAAAATTCTGGACCGGTTGCGCGAACTGGGCATGAATCCGGTGGCGCCGGCGTTTGACGCGTAACGTTGCGCGTCGGATTTTTAACGTTAATTGGCGGATTTGTTATATTGCGCGGCGGATGGATTACAGTCTTTGGCGGATTGGTTACATTGGG
>Ga0302325_10004352_pt1 | contig 32772 bp, 22 predicted proteins | sample Palsa_T0_2_FD_201948 | JGI IMG/M metagenome (GOLD analysis project Ga0302325, IMG submission 201948) | Peat permafrost microbial communities from Stordalen Mire near Abisko, Sweden - Palsa_T0_2 | ecosystem: Environmental > Terrestrial > Soil > Palsa > Peat permafrost | place: Sweden: Abisko... | reverse complement strand
TGGCCGACGGTGCCACCGCGGCGGCCCGGGCCGAGATCCTGGCCTGGGTGGTCGTTGTCGAGGTGGGGGCCACGAATGCCATGATTCCATACGTGACCCAAGCCCCCGACATCACGATCCCGCCCGCGCTGTTGCCCTCCGACGGTCGATTTGGCTCCGGTCCCTCCAAGGTTCGCCCGGCACAGGTGAAGGCCTTGGCCAGCGTCGCCGACACCTATCTGGGCACCAGCCATCGACAGCCGGCGGTGAAACACGTGGTGGCCCGGCTGCGCTCGGGCCTGGCCGACCTGTTCTCGCTTCCCGACGGCTACGAGGTCGTGCTGGGCAACGGCGGCACCACCACGTTCTGGGACATCGCCACCCTGTGCCTCATCGAGCAGCAGAGCCAGCACCTCGTCTTCGGTGAGTTCTCGTCCAAGTTCGCCGCCGCGGCCAAGGCCGCCCCCCACCTGAAGGACCCCGAGGTCATCGAGTCCGGGACGGGTACGCACCCCGAGGCGAGGGCCGACGAGGCCATCGACCTTTACGCGCTCACCCACAACGAGACGTCGACCGGGGTGTCCATGACCATCCGACGCCCCAAGGGGGCGGCCCTTCCGGCCGACGGGGGCGGGTTGGTGGCCGTCGACGCGACGTCGGGTGCAGGTGGCCTGCCGGTCGACTCGGCCCAGTTTGACGTCTACTACCTGGCCCCCCAGAAGTGCTTCGCCGCCGACGGGGGGTTGTGGGTGGCGCTCCTGTCCCCCGCCGCGATTGAGCAGACCGCGCGGATCGCGGCCAGCGGCCGGTGGATCCCGCCCTCCCTTGACCTGTCGATCGCGATCGAGAACTCGCGGGCCGACCAGACCTACAACACCCCCGCGCTAGCCACGCTGTTCTTATTCGTGGACCAGCTCGAGTGGATGCTCGGCAACGGCGGCCTCGCCTGGACGACCGCTCGGTGCGATCGCTCGGCCGAGATCCTCTACACCTGGGCCGAGCAGTCGGACTTCGCGAGACCATTCGTCGAGAATCCAAGAGAGCGCAGCCACGTCGTCGGGACCATCGACTTCGTCGACGCGGTCGACGCGGCGACGGTGGCCAAGGTGCTCCGGGCCAACGGGATCCTCGACACCGAGCCATACCGCAAGCTCGGCCGCAATCAGCTCCGCATCGCGATGTTCCCGGCCATCGAGCCCGATGACATCGCCGCGTTGTGCGGCTGCATCAACCACGTGGTGGGCGCCCTGGCCTGAGCAACTGACCGGTCCGGCCGCAGGGGCCGCGCCACTAACTAGCCGGCGGCCAGCTCGACCAGCTTGGTCACCGTCCGCCAGTTCCGATAGGTGGTCGGGGTCTTGAGCCGCCGATCGAGGAGCGGGGGCAACTTGGCCCGGCCCATGCCATCGGGCAGGCACAGGTAGAGCTCGGTCCCCACCAGCTCGAAGCGCTCGGGCAGGTAACCGGCCGCGTCCAGGTCGACCAGGGGGCCGGCCGGCGGCTTGGCCGCCATGAATCCGACGTGCACCCAGTCCGGCTCCATCCCCTCGAAGGGGTTGGCCCCGACCACCCGGCGCAGGTCGGCCAGCGATCGCAGCACCACCGGAACGGTCATCGAGAACCGTTCGCTGATCGCCTCCTCTAGTTGGCCAGCCTCGGGCGGAGACTCGGCGGCGAAGATCACGTTGCCGCTCTGGATGAACGTGGTCACCTCGGAGTGGCCGAGCTCGGAGAAGAGGTCCCGCAGCTCCGCCATGGGGAGCTTGTTCTTGCCCCCGACGTTGACCCCTCGGAGGAGGCCGACGTATCGGCTGCTCACGCTGGCCGGCTCAGCCGCCCGAGACGTCCTGGACCCTCTGGCGCCCCTGGGTGATGAACGGCATCATGGCCCGCAGCTCCTCGCCGACCTGCTCGATCTGGTGGGCCTGGCCGCGCTGGCGCAGCTCATTGAAGTTCGCTCGGCCGGTGCGGTTCTCGGCGATCCATTCCTCGGCGAAGGTCCCGTCGCGGATGTCGGACAGGATCTGTTCCATCTCGGCGCGGACCGCGTCGTTGATGACGCGAGGGCCCCTGGTCAGGTCGCCGTACTCGGCGGTGTCCGAGATCGAGTAGCGCATGCCCGCGATCCCCTGCTCGTACATGAGGTCAACGATCAACTTCAGCTCGTGCAGGCACTCGAAGTAGGCCGACTCGGGCTGGTAGCCCGCCGCCACCAGGGTCTCGAAGCCGGCCGTGACCAGGGCGGTCAACCCGCCGCACAGCACGACCTGCTCGCCGAACAGGTCGGTCTCGGTCTCCTCGTCGAACGTGGTGTCGAGGACCCCGGCGCGAGTGGCGCCCAGCGCGTGGGCGTAGGAGAGGGCGAGCGCCCGGGCCTTGCCGGTGGCGTCCTGGTGCACCGCGATGAGGGTGGGCACCCCGCCGCCCTCGGTGTAGGTGCGCCGAACCAGGTGCCCAGGGCCCTTCGGGGCCACCATGTTCACGTCGACCCCCTCGGGCGGCACGATCTGGCCGAACCGGATGTTGAACCCGTGGGCGAACATGAGGCAGTCGCCCGGCTCCAGATGGTCGGCCACCTCGGCGTCGTAGACCGACTTCTGCTCGGTGTCGGGCAGGAGAAACATGATCACGTCGGCCTCGGTCGCCGCCTGCTCGACCGAGGTGACCTTGAGGCCGGCTTCCTCGGCCTTGGTGCGAGATGCCGACCCCTCCCGCAGCCCGACCCGGACGTCGACGCCGGACTCGGACAGGTTGAGGGCGTGGGCGTGGCCCTGGGACCCGTACCCCAAGATGGCGACCCTCCGACCCTGGAGGAGGGAGGGGTCGGCGTCGGACTCGTAGTACAAGGTGGCCATTGGCTGATGTCTCCTGTGTCGTCGCGAACTGTCGTCGCGGGTTGATCGAGATTCGGTCTTCGGCGTCGTTCAGCCGGGATCCCCGGAGCGGCCCAACTTAGGCAACGCCACCCGGCCGGTCCGCTGGAGCTCCACGATGTCGTAACCGGCCAGCAGCCGCTCGAAGTCATCCACCATGTCGGGGGTGTCGGCCAGCATGACCATGAGGCGGTCCGGCCCCACGTTCACCACCTCGCCCCGGCACACGCCGACCAGCTCGATGACCTCGCCCCGGCGCGTGGCGTCGACGGCGACGGTGGCCAAGAGGAGCTCCCGCTCGACCGCGGCCTCGGGGGCCAGTTGGGAGATCGCCACCACGTTGATCAGCTTGTCCAGCTGCTGGATGACCTGTTCCAGGGGGGCCGACTCCACGTCGACCACGATGGTGATCCGGCTGAACCGCTCGTCGTCGGTCGGCGCCACGGCCAGCGAGAAGATGTTGAAGCCGCGCCGGCTGAACAGGCCGGCCACCCGGGCCAGCACCCCCGCCTTGTTCTCGACGAGGACCGACAAGATGTGGTGTCGGACGTCGCCGTCCCGGCGGACCAGGGCGAGCTCGGTCATCTCGGTCCCCGTTCGTTGAGCTGGTCGGGGTGGACCACGATGGCGTCGTTCGAGCCCCCGGCCGGCACCATCGGGAACACCTTCTCGAAGGCGTCGGTTCGGAAGTCCACCACCACCGGCCGGTCGTCGATCGAGTTGGCCTTCTCGATGGCCGGGGCCACCTCCTCGGGGGTCTCGGCCCGGATGCCCACGCACCCCATGGCCTCGGCCCACTTCACGTAGTCGGGCAGGTCGGGCGACAGGTACACCTCCGAATAGCGCTCGGCGTAGAACATCTCCTGCCACTGGCGGACCATGCCCAGGTACGCGTTGTTCAAGATGGCGATCTTGACCGGGATCCGCTCGGCCGACGCGGTGACCAGCTCCTGGGCGGTCATCTGGAAGCACCCGTCCCCGTCGATGGCCCAGACGGTCTTGTCCGGTCGACCGACCTTGGCCCCGATGGCCGCCGGCACCGCGAAGCCCATGGTCCCCGCCCCACCCGAGTTGACCCAGGTGTTGGGGTAGTCGAACCGCCAGTACTGCGACGCCCACATCTGGTGCTGGCCAACCCCGGACACGACCACCGTGTCCACCGGGGAGAGGTCCCGGAGGGACTCGACGACCGCCTGCGGCTTGACCGCGGTCTCGTCGCGCTGCTCGTAGTACAGGGGGAACTCCTTCTGCCAGGCCCGCACCTGGGCCCACCAGTCCTCGATCGACGGACGGTCGGCGGCCGGCGTTCCAGGCCGGCCCGGCGTGCCCGCCTCGACCGCCCCGGCGTGGTTGCCGCGGGACAGACCGGCCCCGTCCAGGGCCGTCAGCAGCTCCTCGGTGACCAGGCGACAGTCACCGACGATGCCGACCTCGGGCACCCGGACCTTCCCGATCTCGGCCGGGTCGATGTCGACGTGGATCACCTTGGCCCCGGGGGCGAACGTGTCGACCTTGCCGGTCACCCGGTCGTCGAATCGCGACCCGAGGGCGACCAGGAGATCGGCCCGCTGCATGGCGGTGACCGCGGTGTAGTTGCCGTGCATCCCGGGCATCCCGAGACACAACGGGTGGGAGTCCGGGAACGCACCCCGCGCCATCAAGGTGGTCACCACCGGGAACCCGGTGCGCTCGGCCAGTTCCAAGAGCGCCGCGGTGCCGCGGGACTTGAGCACTCCCCCGCCGACGTAGAGCACCGGACGCTCGGCGCGCAGCATCAGCTCGGCCGCCGCCGCGATCGAGCTCGGGTCGCCGGTGGTCCGCGGGTGGTACCCGGGGAGATCCAGATCGGCCAGCGTCTCGGGCCAGTACCACTCCATCTGGGCGTTGGAGATGTCCTTGGGCAGGTCGATCAGGACCGGGCCGGGCCGGCCGGTGGTGGCGACGTGGAAGGCCGCCGCCACGGTCTGGGGGATGTCCTCGGCCCGTTTGATCAGCCAGTTGTGCTTGGTGATCCCCATGGTGACCCCGGTGATGTCGCACTCTTGGAACGCGTCGGTGCCGATGGCCGAGGTGGCCACCTGGCCCGAGATCACCACCAGCGGGGTGGAGTCCATGTACGCGTTGGAGAGCGGCGTCACGATGTTGGTGGCACCCGGACCGCTGGTGACCATGGCGACGCCGGGACGCCCGGTCACCATCGCGTAGCCCTCCGCCATGTGCCCCGCCCCCTGCTCGTGGCGCACCAGGACGTGGCGGATCGAGGAGTCCAAGATGGGGTCGTAGACCGGCAGGATCGCGCCGCCGGGCAGGCCGAACATGACCTCTACGCCCTGGGTCTCGAGGCTCTTGATGAGGGCCTGGGCTCCGGTGAGTTTCATGGTCGCTTTCCTTGGGTCTGGTGGGGTCGGTGGTGGTCGAATCGGTCGTCTCGGCGAAATGTGGCCAGACATGCAAACGACCTCCCCTTCGGGAGGTCGAGAGCGCGCGACGAGATGTGGTCGCGCGCTTAGGTAACGAGTACCAGGGTGATCGTGAAGAAGCGGCTCCGCGTGCTCATAGCCCAACCATTCTGCCACGTCGGCCGGGCGCCGACAACCGCTCAGGCGGCGATTCGCCTCGGACCGCCGGGCGGGCATCCCCCCACCCGGGTCAGACGAAGGCGACCGTCGAGAACTTGCCGCCCAGGAAGGTCGTCGCGTCCACCCCGATGACCTGGTCGAGCACGGTCGCGTAGACCCGCCGGAAGTCGAGGTTGTAGATCTGGTTGCCCTCCGAGAGGTTGGTGAGGCTCGGCGGCTCGCCGTAGAAGCCCCCCTTCACCGGCTGGCCGGCGGCGAACACGACGTTGGCCCAGCCGTGGTCGGTCCCGGCGCTGGCATTGGCCACCACCCGGCGGCCGAACTCGGTGTACACGAGCACGACCGTCTCCCGGCCCCGCTTCGTCGACGAGATGGCGTCGAGGAACGCCCCGACGGCGGTATCCAGCTGCGGCAGGAGCGCGGCCTGGGTGGTGACCTGCTCGGTGTGGGTGTCAAAGCCGCCGAGCTCGACGCTGAAGACCTCGGTCGGGACGTCGGCCAGGAGCAGGTTTGCCACCACCGAGAGCTGGGTCGAGAGCACGTTGGCCGCCGACTGCGCGCCGCCGCCGTTGGCGATGGCCAACGCGGCCGCCGACCCGTTGGTGCTGGGCGCCTCGGCTCCGGTGAGGTGCAGCGGGTTGGTGCGGGCCTTGTCGAGGACCGGCCCGAGCACGGTGTTGACCTCGAGGAGATCCGCGTTCGAGTGCGCCGCCTCGACCAGGAGCGACGGCTCGCCCTTGGAGGTGTCGGCGAGCGAACGGTAAAGGGCCACGTCGGCCGCCGAACCGGGCAGCTTGATCGGGCCGGGGGCGATGGCGGCCGCCTGCACCTTGGCCCCGGTGAGCAACGTCGGCACCGTGGGCCCGATCGAGACCGCCCGCAGGGGATCGGCCCCCGTCTTGTCCATCCAGCGCCCCAACCATCCGGTCCCCGATGGGTCGTCGGGCTGGGCGGTCTGCCAGATGTCCATCGACTCGAAGTGGCTGTAGTTGGGGTTGGCGAAGCCGACCCCCTGCACGATGGCCAGGTGCTTGTCGGTCCAGAGCTTGTGGAACTGGGGCATGGCCGGGTGCAGCCCGAAGCCGTCCCCGAGGTCGAGCACGGTGCTCGGGTCGACGGCCAGGATCCCCCGGGACGAGAGGTAGCTCGGGTCCTTGTACGGGATCACCGTGTTCAACCCGTCGTTGCCGCCATAGAGCGTCACCAACACCAGCGTGCGGCCGGTGGTCGAGCCGAGGTTCCCGGGGCTGCCGGCGGCCCCGGCCCGGCTGAGCTGGTCCCAGAGCACCGGGCCGATCATGCTCGCCGCACCTCCGGCGGCCACCCCGGCCGCGGCCAGGGAAAGGAAGCGTCGCCGGCTGAGGGTCGCCTGCGCCTCTTCGTGCTCGCCGGAGCTGACCTCACTCATGAGGCGGCCTCCTCCCTTGTGTCCTCGAATTCCGTTCGGCGGCCCATCAGTTGCTCACGAACTCTGGCGAAACGAGCGCCAGCGTCACCAGGTTTTCCGGACGCGACGCAGCGGCCGAGAGGGCCTTGGCGGTCGTCGACGACCACGTGGTCACCGAGAGCAGCCGTCCGACCGCGTCGACCCGGGACCGCAGCGGGGCGTCGGCGACCGTCGAGATGTCCCCGACCTCGCTGAGTCGCCGGGCGAACTGCCACCGGGCCAGTGCGGCCGCGGTGGACAGCCAGTAGGAGTTCTGGCCCCATCCGCCGACGCTCGGCGGGTCGAACGGGACCTGCCCGAGCTCGGCCAGCACCGCGAGCACCCCGGCCGGCTTGGCCTGCACCTGAGCGGCGGTCACCGACAGGGCCCGCAGCGCTCCCACCACGTACTCGATCGGTTGCTTGATCAGCCCCGAGAACGTCGTCTCGGTGGCGAACTCGGGGTTGGTGACGATCGAACGCAGCAGGTTGGCCACGTCGTGGTCGCTGGCATAGCCCGGTGCCAGGTCCGACACCACGGCCGCCTTCGGCGTGACCGGAGAGGCGACGTGGCTCCACAACGCCGAGGGGACGTAGCGGGCCGAGGCGGCCGAGCTGGTGGCGATGTCGATCACTTGGGTTCCCGAGTTGATCCCGGGGTTGCCGAGAAACGTCTGGGGGGCGTTCGAGTGGTCCAGGGCCGAGATCGAGAATCCGCCGGTCCGCAGATTCAGCTGCCAACCGGTGAAGCAATAGGCCGCCGCGCGCACGTCGTTCTCGGTGTAGGTGCCGATCCCCATGGTGAATCGCTCCAGGAGCTCGCGGGCGAAGTTCTCGTTGGGGTCCTGTGCCTTGTCCGACGACGCGTCGAGCCAGATGAGCATGGCCGGGTCGACCGCCACCGCCTGGGTCAGCGCGGTGAAGTTTCCGAACCCCTGCGTCCGGAACAGCTGGTTCTGGCGGTACATGAACTGGGCGAAGTGAACCTTGGATATCGCCGTCGGGAAGTGGCCGTGGAGCAGCAAGGTCAGCTTCTCCTGGGTCGGGTTGGTGGTCGCGATCATCCGGGCCAGCCACCAGACGATCAGCTCGCGGCTGTTGGCCCGGAGCGCCTCGATATAGGCCTGGCGTGCCGCGGTGTCCGTGCGGAGGGACCCGACCGGCTCGAAGCTCGGCGGAGCGATCGAGTCACCCCCCGGGTCCGGTTGACCGAGACCCCCGAGAAGGCTGTCCGCGGTGGCCGAGTATCCGGCGCTGACGGCCGCAGACAGCTCCTGCTCGGTCGCTCCGAAGCCGATCCGCCGGTACAGCATGGCGATCGCGCTCGTCTCGTCGAGGCTCACCCTCTCCCCCGAATCACCCGGGACCGGCGGGACCCGGTCTCCAAGTCCATCGTCGGGTGCCCGGATCAGGCGCCCATGTCGGAACTGTTAGGTGATTGTTATGGCTCAGGGCTCGGTGACCGCGCCCCGTTCGGCCCCGGTGACCAGGCGGGCGTACTTCGCCAGCACCCCGGTCGTATAGCGAGGTTCGAACGCCTTCAGCTGGCCCCGCCGGCGCTCCAGCTCGCCCCCGTCGACCAGGAGGTCGATCTGGTGCCGGTGCACGTCAATGGCGATCCGGTCCCCGTCGGCCACGAGGGCGATGGGGCCGCCGTCCAAGGCCTCGGGGGCCACGTGACCGACGCAAAACCCCTGGGTGCCGCCGGAGAACCGTCCGTCGGTGATCAGCGCACAGTCGCCCCCGCGGCCGGCCCCGGTGAGCGCCCCGGTGACCCCGAGCATCTCGCGCATGCCCGGGCCGCCCTTGGGCCCCTCGTAGCGGATGACCAGCACGGTGCCGGGCTGGATCGAGCCGCTCATGATGGCCTCCATGGCGTCGGCCTCCCCGTCGAACACCCGGGCGGTGCCGTCGAAGGTCAGGTCGTCGAGCCCGGCCACCTTGACCACGGCTCCCTTGGGCGCCAGCGATCCGGAAAGGATGGCGATGCCGCCGGAGCTGTGGATCGGCCGGTCGATCGGGTGGATGACCTCGCCGTCCGGCTTGGGCGGGTCGAGCTCGGCCAGGTTCTCGGCCAGCGTCTTGCCGCTCACGGTGATGCAGTCGCCATGGAGGAGCCCTGCGTCCAGGAGGATCTGGAGCACCACCGGCACCCCGCCCACCCGATCGATGTCGACCATGTGGAACCGGCCGTGCGGCTTGGTGTCGGCGATGTGGGGCACCTTGGCGGCGATTCGGTTGAAGTCGTCCAGCTCGAGGTCGACCCGGGCCTCGTGAGCGATGGCCATCAGGTGGAGCACCGCATTGGTGGAGCCGCCGAGCGCCATGACCACGGCGATGGCGTTCTCGAAGGCCTCCTTAGTCATGATCTGGCGGGGCCGGATGTTGGCCCGCAACAGGTCGATGACGGCCACCCCGGACGCGTAGGCGAAGTCGTCGCGTCGCCGGTCCACCGCGGGCGGCGACGAGCTACCGGGCAGGGCCATCCCGATCGCCTCGGCGACCGACGCCATGGTGTTGGCGGTGAACATCCCCGCGCACGACCCCTCGGTCGGACACGCGTTGTGCTCGATCAGGCTGAGCTCGGCGTCGGTCAACGCGCCCACCGCGTTGGCCCCGACGGCCTCGAACACGCTGACCACGTCGAGAGAGCGGTCGCCGAGGCGGCCGGGCAGGATCGACCCCCCGTAGAGAAAGACGCTCGGCAGGTTGACCCGGGCCGCCGCCATCAGCATCCCAGGAAGGGACTTGTCGCAGCCGGCAAAGGTGACAAGCGCGTCAAAACGCTCGGCGTGCATCATCGTTTCGACCGAGTCGGCGATGATCTCCCGACTGACCAGCGACGCCCGCATCCCCTCGTGCCCCATCGAGATCCCGTCGGAGACCGCGATGGTCACGAACTCGAACGGGAAGCCGCCGGCGTTGCGGATCCCCTCCTTGGCCCGCTGGGCCAACCGAGCCAGGGGCAGATTGCACGGCGTGACCTCGTTCCAGCTCGAGGCCACGCCGACCTGGGGCTTGTCCCAGTCGGCGTCGGTCATGCCGACCGCGCGCAGCATGGCCCGGGCCGGCGCCTTGGTCGCACCCTCGGTGACCTCGTAGCTGCGCGGCTTCATCCCGGGCCGCTCCTCGTTCATGGCGCGACCGGGGTGCTGGTCAGTCATGGGGCGAGTGTACGGCCCGGTCGATGGACCGGGCGACGACCAACCGGGGCCCGGGCAGGCTGACCCCCGAGTGCGACGTCAGTTCGACCCAGATCGCAGGCGGGCCAGTTCCGCTGCGACCAACTTTCCGTTGGCCTTGTTGGCGGTGGCCCGCATGACGTGACCGGTGAGGAACCCGGCCACCTTGTCGTCCCCGGACACGAACTTCTCCCACTCGGCCGGGTAGGCGTCGATGACCTGGGCGACCGCGCCCGCCAGCGACCCCGAGTCCATCGACTCGAGCCCCATGGCCTTGGCGATCTCGGTCGGCTCGCCCCCGTGGATGAGGAGCTCGGCCAGCACGTCCTTGGCCTGCGTGGCCGAGAGCTCGCCACCCGCTTCGAGCAGGAGCAGCTTGGCGAACGCTCCCGGGTCCAGGCCACCGGCCCGTTCGGCGTCGGCGGCGACCTCGTTGGCCGTCCGAGCCAGCGCGAGCGGCGCCGGCGCGCCGAGTCCAGACGCCGCGGTGACCAGGTCGTCGAGCCCCGACGCGACCACCGACCGGATCTGGTCGACCTGGGCCGGCGATGGATCGCCACCGAGCAGCCCGACCAACCCGGCGCGGCGCTCGGCCGGGAGCGACCCCAGCGACGCCGCGACCTCGGCCTGCCAGCGGCCGTCGGGGGCCAGCCCGACCAGGTCGGGCTCGGGGAAGTACCGGTAGTCGTTGGCCTCCTCCTTGGAGCGCATCGACAACGTTCGGCCCTCGCCTTCGTCCCAGTGGCGGGTCTCCTGCACCACCCGGTCGCCGGCCTCGAGGAGCGCGACCTGGCGGTCGGCCTCGAACCCGATCGCGCGGATGAGCGAGCGCATCGAGTTCAGGTTCTTGATCTCGCAACGGGTGCCCAACCCCTCGCCGACCCGGCGGACCGACACGTTGGCATCGACCCGCATCGACCCTTCCTCCATCCGGCCGTCCGAGGCGCCGGTGGCCACGAGGATCGCCCGCAGCTCACCGGCGTACGCGCGCGCCTGGGCGGCCGAGCCGATGTCGGGGGCACTCACGATCTCGACCAGGGGGACGCCGGCCCGGTTGTAGTCGACCAGCGCGTAGTCGGCGCCCCCGATCCGGCCGCTGCCACCGACGTGGGTGGTCTTGCCGGTGTCCTCTTCGATGTGGGCCCGTTCGATGCCGACGACCGAACCGTCGGGGAGTTCGAGGCGGCCACCCTTGTTGATCGGCGCGTCGTACTGGCTGATCTGAAAGTCCTTCGGCATGTCCGGATAGAAGTAGTTCTTCCGGTGGAAGCTCGAGGGTGCGATCTCGCACTGCAAGGCCAATCCGATCCGCATGGCCAGCTCGACCGCCTGGCGGTTGAGCACCGGGAGAGCCCCGGGCAGGCCCAGACAGACCGGGCAGACGTTGGTGTTCGGTTCGTCGCCGAACGCGTTGGGACAACCGCAGAACAGCTTGGTGCGGGTGGCCAGCTCGCAGTGGACCTCGAGCCCGATCACCATCTCCCATCCCGGCGCAAGCGCGACGTCGCTCACTCGGTCACCGCCCCTGAATCCGGCGCGGCGCGCTCGAGCGCACCGGCCAGTGCGAACAGCATCTGCTCGCCCAGCGCGGGTGCGAGGGCCTGGACCCCGACCGGCAAGCCTCCGTCACCGGTGCCGAACGGGACGCTGATGGAGGGATGCCCGGCCAGGTTGGCCGGGACGGTGCAGGTGTCGGACAGGTACATCGACAACGGGTCGTCGGTGCGGTCGCCGATCCGAAAGGCGGTGGTCGGGGCGGTCGCTCCCAACAGCCCGTCGAACCTCGTGTACGCGTAGGCGAAACCGTCGGCGACCAACGTCCGGACCCGCTGGGCCTGGGCGTAGTAGGCGTCGTAGTAGCCGGCCGACAGCGCGTAGGTGCCGAGCATGATGCGCCGCTTGACCTCGGCGCCGAACCCGGCGGTGCGGGTGGCCACGTTCATGGCCGCCACGTCGGGGGCGTCGACCCGGAGCCCGTAGCGGACGCCGTCGAAGCGGGCCAGGTTTGAGGAGGCCTCGGCCGGGGCGATCAGGTAGTAGGCCGCCAGGCCGTAACGGAATTGGGGAATCGACACCTCGTCGACCAGGGCACCGGCGGCGGCCAGCGCTTCGGCGGCCTGGCGGACCCGGGCGGCGACGTCCGGGGCGGTCCCGTCGACCAGCTCGGTCACCAGCCCGATCCGCTTGCCCTCCACGCCGCGGTCGACCGCGGCGACCACATCGGGTGGAGGTGCGGCCAGCGAGGTGCTGTCCCGGGCGTCGTGGCCCGCGATGACCTGAAGGGTCACCGCGGCGTCGGCCACGGTCCCGGCGAGGGGCCCGATCTGGTCGAGCGAGCTTGCGAAGGCAACCAATCCGTAACGGGAAACGACCCCGTAGGTCGGCTTCATCCCGACCACCCCGCACAGCGCGGCCGGCTGGCGGATCGACCCTCCGGTGTCCGAGCCGAGGGCGAGCGGCACGAAGCCGGCCGCAACGGCGGCGGCCGATCCCCCACTCGATCCGCCCGGCACCCGGTCGTGGTCGTGGGGGTTGCGGGTGGGGCCCGAGCACGAGTTCTCGGTCGAGGACCCCATGGCGAACTCGTCCATGTTGGTCTTGCCGACGACGATCGCGCCGGCCGCTCGCAGCCGCTCGACGACGGTCGCGTCGTAGGGGGGCCGCCACCCGGCCAGGATCTTCGACGAACACGTCGTCGGAATGCCGCTCGTGCAGAGGTTGTCCTTCAATGCGACCGGGACTCCGGCCAACGGCCCGGGGTCGGACCCCGATGCGACGATCCGGTCGATCTCGTCGGCGCGGTCGAGTGCGCGCTCGGTCAGCACCTCGATGAACGCGTGGATCTCCGGGTCACCGGCCGCGATCTTGGCCAGGGACTCCTCGACGACCTCGCGTGCGGATCGCTCCTTCGACCGGACCTCCGCCGCCAACGCGATCGCGGAGGCACTCACGGCTCGTCTCCCAGGATCCGGGGCACCCGGAACCGACCGTCTTCGGCCGCCGGCGCCTCGGCCAAGACGGTGGCACGGTCGAGCGTGGGCTCCGGCTCGTCGTCGCGAAACACGTTGAGCAGCGGTAGCGGGTGCGCCATGGGCTCGAGGTCCCCGACATCGAGCTCGGCGATCTCGGCGGCATACGTCAATACCGACGCCAGCTGGCCGGTGAATCGAGCCAGCTCGTCTTCGCTCAGCTCGAGGCGGGCCAGCCGGGCCACGTGGGCGACCTGCTCGGAGCCGATCACCGCAGGCTGGGGCCGAGGGCGGGCGCCGCCCACGCTCATCCGCCGGTGACCCGGATCACGAATTCGCTGGCGCGCTTTTGAATCTCCTCGCGGTCGTAGTCGAGGGTCGCGACGTGGAAGCTCCGATCCAGCCATACCCGCTCGCACCGCTGACCGAGCGCCGCGACGATGTCGTCCCCGGTGGCCGGCGGGACCACGTGGTCGTCACGACTGGAGAACAGCAGGACGGGGCAGGCGATGTCGGCCAGCTTGGCTCCCACCTCGTCGGCCGCCTCGAGGAGCGACAGCAATGGCCGAATCGGTGTCTGGCTGTAGGAGAGCTCGTCCACGTCCGGCTGCGCAATGTCCGAGCCGATGCCGTCCATGAGGGTCTCTCCGCCATCGGCCATCGACCGCAACAGGTCGACCTGGTCGGCCGGGATCGACCGCACGAGAGGGTTGACCAACACCAGGCCGGCGATCTCGGGGTGACGCTCGCCGAGCCAGCAGCTGAGGGTTCCCCCCATGGACAGCCCGACCACCACCACCTTCTCGCAACGCCCGGCGAGGTCGAGGTAGCTGTCCTCGGCGGCTGCCGACCAGTCGGACCAGCTGGTCTCGATCATGTCGTCGACCGAGGTTCCGTGCCCGGGCAGCAGGGGCGCCTCGACGGTGAGCCCGGCATCGGCGAGCGCGGACGCGACCGGCCTGATCGAGAACGGGTTGCCGGTGAAGCCGTGCAGGACGAGTGCACCCCGGCGTCCACCGGAGGCTGAAAACGGCTCCGCACCTGCCAATATCGGAGAGCTCATGCCGAAGGATCGTACTGCCCTGGCGTTCCGCCAAGTTCGCCAACGCGACAACCGTCACGAGGACCCAGTGACCGCGAGGAGGCGATGATCTTCGCCGCCCACCTCGACCGGTGGCCCGTAACTGGAGCCCCCGACCTGGCCCGGGACGTCGTGAGGTCGTGGACGTGACGAAGAAGACACGCATCGGCCCGACACACGGGGAAACGTCCAGGTCGTGCGACGACTGCCATTGACTTGCTTAACACAGGTAAATTACGGGTAACGTGCGGGGTGTGACGCAGGTACAGGGTCGTCGTTCGGATGTTGGCGCCGACTTGGGTCGCAACGAAGCCATCGGCGACATCGAGTCGGCGTTGCACTCCCTCGTTCGATCACTCAAACAGGTCAAGCTTCACGAATACCTGCTCAACAAGGCGCGGGTCGACATTGATCGAGCTGGCATGGCCCTGCTCTATGTGCTCTACGTTGAGGGCACCAGCATGCGGCTGACCGATCTGGCTGAACAGCTTCAGATCGAGGCTCCGGCCGTGACCCGAAAGGCACAACACCTCGAGCGATCGGGCCTGGTCAGCCGAACCCCGGACCCGAACGACGGCAGGGCGACTCAACTACAGCTCACCACCCAGGGTCGCCGGACGATGAACCGGATCCTCACCGTTCGAAGAGATTGGCTACAGACGCTCCTCTCCGACTGGCCCGAAACCAGCCAGGTCGAGTTCGCCCGACTCCTTCGTCTCTTCACAAACGATGTCAATCAGCACCTCAAAGAGTTTGATGCCTGACCGCGAGACTCAGTACCCCGCAACAAGATCGGCGAGCCGGGACCCACGCTCGTGATCGACCAGATAAGGCACACAAGCTTCGCGACACCACGTTGAAACCCGACAACTGCCTGATGAGCAAAGAACGATGACCGACTCTTCGACCGAACTGATCAACGGGGATCCCATCCCCGTCCTCGGTCGCCGCCGAATCCTCGTCATCATCGGCGCACTGATGCTCGGGATGTTCCTGGCGGCGCTCGATCAGACGGTCGTGGCGACCGCGCTGCCGACGATCGTGGCCGACCTCCACGGGGCCTCCCATCTCGCTTGGATCGTCGTCGCCTATCTGCTCGCGTCGACGGTCTCGACACCCCTTTGGGGCAAGCTCGGCGACCAATACGGGCGAAAGATGTTCTTTCAAGCCGCGATCATCATCTTTTTGGGTGGCTCGGTTTGTTCGGGGCTGAGTCACAGCATGTTCGAGCTGATCGTGTTCCGAGCTGTCCAGGGCCTGGGCAGTGGTGGCCTGATGGTTGGCACGCAGGCGATCGTCGGGGACATCGTCCCGCCCAGAGAACGCGGTCGCTACCAGGGGCTCTTCGGCGCGGTATTCGGTGTGGCGAGCGTGGCCGGGCCACTGCTCGGGGGCATCTTCGTAGAACAGCTCTCCTGGCGTTGGATTTTCTACATCAACATTCCCATTGGAGCGATCGCTCTCATGGTCGTCGCGAGCCAAGTTCCCGGGCATCTGAGCCGCGTCCACCATGTCATCGACTACCTCGGAAGCATCGTCCTCGTGCTTGCAACGACGAGCCTCGTGCTCTTCACCAGCCTCGGCGGCACGACATATCCGTGGCACTCGGCCCCGATCATCGCCTTCGGCGTCGCCGGAGTTGTCCTGGTAGGCCTCTTCGCCGTCGTGGAGCGACGAGCGACCGAGCCGGTGCTCCCGCTGCACCTGTTCTCTATCCGGACGTTTTCGGTCGCGAACTTCGTCGGATTCATCGTTGGCTTTGCAATGTTCGGCGCGATGACTTTCCTGCCGCTGTTTTTCCAGATCGTACGTGGTGAGTCGCCGACGATCTCGGGACTTCAGCTCTTGCCCCTCATGGTCGGCCTGTTGATCGTCTCCATCGGATCGGGACAGATCATCAGTCGAACCGGTCACTACCGGGCATTCCCGATCATCGGGACCGGTCTCGTCGCAGTTGGACTCCTGCTCCTTTCGCGGATGGGCGTCGGGACGAGCTCTGATCTCGAGGCCCTCTACATGGTCGTCCTCGGCATGGGCTTGGGCTGCGTCATGCAGGTCCTCGTGCTCCTCGTCCAGAACGCCGTCCCCTACACCGAACTGGGAGTAGCCACGTCGGCGGCAACGTTCTTCCGGTTGATCGGAGGGTCATTCGGCACTGCGATCTTCGGCGCCATCTTCTCCAACGTCCTCATCGGCAACCTGGTGAGACATCTCGGCGTTTCCAAGCTGCCGAGCGGAGTATCAAGTTCGGGCATCACGCCGGCACTCCTCGACAAACTTCCCTCGGCGGTCCACCACGGGTTCGCTGCCGCGTATGCCGAGTCGATCCAGACGGTCTTCGTCATCGCGGCACCGGTCGCCGTCCTTGCGTTCCTCGCGTCGTGGTTCATTCCTCACGTGGCGCTCCGTCGGACAATGGATGCGTCTCCCGACACACCGACGGACGGGGCGACAAACGCCCCGCTGTCGCCGCTGGAACCCGAGCCGTCCCAACCCCTCCTTCCGGCCACGAATCGGGCGATACGGACCGAGCTCTGAAGCGCCTTACTCACGACAGCACTTGGCTCGTCAGAACGCTCCGACATGGCTGCCGATGCGCCGGGGCAAGCGGCGAGGTGCTCCGGCAACCCTTGCGCTAGCGAGGGTCGGGCCGGTCCAGATTCCAGTGGCGTGACGCTTGGCAGTACCACCGATCCTCACCAGCCGGCAGGATCGTAAAACGACTGATGGTGCGTTGGCCGCCCTGTTGATCACCGTAGAGAAGATCGATGCGGAATGGCTGGCGTTCAGTAAGAGTCTTCAGGAACCACGGACGTAGGGAGTCTTCGGGGTCTCGGACAGCGGCCTCCCAGTAGCCGGTGCCACCTGCCGGGATGTAGAGATCGATCGAAAGGCGACGAAAGTCCTCAGCATCGGCGTGGGGGGTGTCGCCGAAGGCTTGATCGGGCATGGGGTGCCACCCGTGTAGCAAGGCGATCCCAGCGCCGACGTTACGCAGACCCATGGCGAGGTAGATGACCCCGCCCTCCTCCTCGAACACGGCCTGTCCGCCACCGACGTGGGCGGTATGGCGGTCATTCCATAGGACCTTGTGGACCGGATCGTCGGAGAGGGACGGTATGAGCAGAGGCCGTAGACCGGTAAGCAGTGACTCCTCGGCGATGCGGGCCGAGCGGCTCGAGGAGCGCACCGCGGAGAACGTGGCAAGGGCGAGAACGAGGGTGCCGCCGGCGGTGGCGAAGGACGAGATCGTCTGCCAATTGGCGGCCATCGACGCACACTATCGATTACATCCAGTGTCGGACGGCCGGCGCGTGGTTGTTGTTCGTTGCGAGATTCGGGGCCATCAGCTGGCCGTTAACTCGTAGTGAACCGTGTCGTAGTGGCGGAGTCTGTGGCTGAGTGGAACGAGCCAGCGATGCAAGAGGGGATACTTCTTAGAGAGAGCCTGTCTGATGCGGCCCTCCTCGTCTGGACCCAGCAGGCGAGCCGTAGCGGCGATCGAAGGACCGGTCGGCCTTCCCCGGACCGTTGAAGGGCCAATCAGCACTCGCGTGTCGCGTCGAAGGCGCTTTGCCTTCCCTGACGATGACCAGGTGCGGAAGTAGGCGTGGTCGCCGCTAACGACCACGTTGACCGCCGTTGGTACACCTGAGCCGTCGCGTTTATAGGTGGTCACCACGACTGTTCTTTGTGTGACCAGCACGTCAAATGGACCCATGCGACAAGAGTAGGGGCCGTTCCAGCCAGAGGCGCTCTGTTACCCGCGCATCCGCCACCGGTGTCGACCTCATCCCTTCGTGAATGAGTTGGTCTCTCCGCAGATGGACTGGCCATTCTTTGCTGGAACGCAGGCGCCGACACCATACCCATAGGAACGCTCCACAAAGTGGGCGGACCCGAGGACACCCGGGCTCTGGCACACGGCCGTCGGGCGATCCCCATCGATGAGGCAGGCGGCCGCGCTGAGATAATTCGCCGTGGCAATGATGTCCTGGGTAGCAGGACTGGTTGGGACATTCAGATCGGCGGCGATTTGCTCCCGGCTCAATCCGTGGAGAACGTACGGGTCGTAGCTGGATGAGGAGACGACCACGCGATTGCCGAAGTCCACGAAGGGAAGGCCCGAAGGATTGGCCGGAAAGTACCGGGACGAGGTGTAGCTCTTGTAAAGGCTCGACTCCGCGGGGGTCGGTCGCTGGAGCACCGAGTAATCACCGTTTGGGAGCTTCTGGGTGCCGAAGTACTCCCTCGTCCGCAAGGCCACATAAGGGCTTGAGTACGTCGCCCTCGAGAAGGTGAACGTCTGGGTAGAAGGATCGACGTCGTCGGAAGCCGATTGAGTGATACCCAGATGCGACCAACTTCCGAACCGTGCCAGCGCGATGACGAAGGCCCACCGTTCGGCGGCACAGTAGGGACACGGCTCCGACGCCATATAGAAGATGCCAGGCTTGCCGTCGAACTCCAATTGGGGCTGGCCATGGAGCAGCACCGGTGCCGAGACGGTCGACTGGAGGCTCACGGCGTCGAACACCGATTCAGGAACGTTGGTGACCTCCTGCACGATGGAAGTCGGCGCAGCCTGCCATGGTTCCCCGGTCGTGCCCGACGACGCGGCGGGTGAGACGAGGAGCGCCCCGACGGTGAGCACCACCAGGAGCGGTCCGACCGTCGGGAACGAGTGACGGCGCTGGCCCGGCCGGCTTCGCCGAGACTGATTCGAGGCACCAACCAGGAGTTTCGGGGTAGCCATCCCTCGCCACCTCCTCTGGGCGCTGCATCGCGGACCTGAAAGATAGGCCTGGCGACCAGACGGTACCAGTCGGACTTCCTCTCTCACATGAGCGCCGGCACGGGCGGACGTAGCCGCTGACCCTGAGCGGCAACCCGACGCCGCCCGTTCGGAGACGCCGCCGTTTGGTTGCGCCCTAAGTGCTTGTGCGGTCGGCCGGGGACCCGAACCCGTAGATGAACGCCCATTCGGTAGTTCGAACTTCGACTTTCCAGCCGAGCGCGGCGAGCCGGCTCTGGAGCTCGTCGGGTTCCCACCAGACCTTGACCAGGTCGTAGGACCGTCCGTCGGCCGCAGTTCGGGTGGCGACGCCAGTCCTCAAGTCGGTCACACTGTCTATGCCCCTAACCCGCGCCTCGTCGACATCCCACATGCCTGCGCCGAACTGCTCAGGAGCGACCGTTTTGGCTAGGCGAGGATCGGCGTTGTCGATGAAGAACGCACGACCGTCAGCCTCCAGGCAGTCCCTGACCAGCTGCCAGAAGGATTGAAAGCGCTCGGGCGGAACATGGCTGAGCCAGAAGCCGAAGAACACGGTGTCATAGTGCTGCGTCGGACGGAAAGAGAAGATGTCGTCGTCCAGCCACGAGACGTTGCCGACGACCTTGGCTCTCGCGATGGCCACCGCCTCGGGGGAGGCGTCCACAACGGTGACCGAATCGGCGAGGTTCGCCAGCTCGCGGGTCCAATTACCGGTGCCGCCAGCCAGTTCGAGAACATTGCCGAGGGGCGCCTGCTCCGTCAGGGCGGCCCGCAGGGTCTGGATCTGAGCGTTCCAGCTGTCTCGATATGCGTCACCGAGGTCATGTCGACCTTCGCGAAACCACCAGTCGTCGTATCTCGGGGCGTGGGCCCGGTAGTAGGCGATCTGGCTCTCCAGGAGCTCGTCGTCAGACACCCAGCAATTCTCCCACCCCGCACGCGGCAGTGCCTGACGGCTGCAACCTTGTTTCCACCCAAGCCGAATGCTCTTCGACGAAGCCACTTCCAGTGATTTAGATGGCACCTCGAGACAAGGACATCCCCTACTCAATTCCCATTGCAGGGGTCAGCTGATTGGCCGAGGTGGTCGCCGAAGAGCTCGGCGTCGCAGTCCCCGCTTCGAAGAGCTGTTCGATCGCATCAGCTGGCATTGGGCGAGCGAACAAGAAGCCCTGCGCACTGTCGCATCGTTCTGATCGAATCACTTCCAGCTGGGAGTTGTCCTCGATTCCTTCGGCGATGGTTTCGAGGCGCAATGCCTTGCCGAGTTGGACGAACGTCTGCATCAATGCCCTTCCCTCCGGCGAATGCGCGACGTCGGTGACGAACGTACGGTCGATCTTGATGGCGTCCACGGGGAATTGCCTCAGGTAGGCAAGCGCGGAGTGTCCGGTGCCGAAGTCGTCGATAGCGATCCGAACACCGATCTTCTTCAGCTCTTGTAGCTGCCTCAGCGCTTCGGCGGCGTCCCTCATCAGTACGGTCTCGGTGATCTCGATCATGAGCAGGTCCGGATCGATCGAATAACGACGGAGGGCCGTGCTGACATGACCAATCAGAGTTCCTCCCTCGAGCTGACGAGCTGAGATGTTGACCGAGACGTTGAGGGTCCGGCCTTGGTCATGCCAGACGCGAGCCTGACGACACGCTTCCTCCAGCACCCAAGCCCCGACCTCGTGAATCAAACCTGTCTCCTCGAGCACGGGAATGAACTCGTCTGGCGGAAGGACCCCTCGAGAGGGGTGTTCCCACCGAAGGAGCGCCTCCACTCCGAGGAGCGTCATTGTCTCGAGATCGAATATGGGCTGGTAGACGAGGTAGTACTGCGACTCCGAAAGAGCCATTCGAATATCGGTCTCGAGCTCATGATGGAGCTGTATCGCCTCTCGCATGGCCCCCTCAAATACCACCGAACACTTTTTGCCGGCGCCTTTGGCTGCGTAGAGGGCGATATCGGCATCACGGAGAAGTTCCTCAACGCCTTCGCGTCTACCGATCGCAATACCGATGCTCGCAGAGATTGAGATTGGCGATCTGCACTCTCCACCGAGGTCGAAGGGCAAGGACAGGGAATTGAGGAGTCGTTCTGCCACCATCTCGGGTCCCGCCGAGAGGCCCGCACATTCTGTCAACACGACGAACTCGTCCCCACCGAGCCTTCCGACCGTGTCGGTGTCTCGGATGACGGCGCTAAAGCGCGTCGCGACTGCTTTCAGGATCTGGTCGCCCACGTGATGGCCGAGGCTGTCGTTCACATCCTTGAACCCGTCAAGATCGACGAACATAAGAGCGATATCGGTTGAATGACGCTGGGCCCTGGCCAGCATCTGCTCGGCCCGATCCACGACGAGAAAGCGATTGGGCAATCCGGTCAGATGATCGTGTAGCGCTTGATGGCGGATCTCGTCAATAAGACGCGCGTTGGTGATCGCGATTGCTGCCTGCCCCGCCAAACCCCGAAGCCTCAACTCAAGATCTGTTGACGATTGCAACCGGTCAGGCCGCTCGATCACGTCAGCCGTGATCCAACCCAAGACCTCGTCGTCCATTTTGATGGGGAAGCTGGCAGCGAGATGCGATTCACTCTCCGGCCCGAAGTGAGCCGTCGGATCACGGCCATCGCTGCCTTGGCTTCGAAAAGAGAGATCGGTCGCTCGTTGCGTCAGCTCGGAAACTGGCACCGTCAGCTGGCGAAGTCGGGATTCCATTTCTGGCTCATAGCCAAAAAATGCAGCCGGGCACGCGGTCATGCCCGTTTCATCCACCAAGCTCACGATGGCTCGATCACAATCGATCACCAAGGGGACTGCCCGCACCAACCGCTCAGCAAGATCTTCGATCCCCGTCGAGTGGACGAGGGAATTCGACAATTCCAAAAGGGCCATCGCCGTGCTTGTCTGACGGCGACCATCGTCGACGGCGGAAGCCGAGTCGAGCGCGACCGCGGCCAACTTCGAATAGGCCTCGAGGCTGGAAACATCCTGAGGATAAAAGCATGCGTCGGGCGGGCGGATAGCCACCAGGTATCCATAACTGCACCGGTCAGACGACACCTTGACCGCCAGAACGTTCGGATCGAGCTCCGCTTCATGGATCTCAAAGTCGACGTAGGGCGCAGCATCCTGTGGATCAATGCCGTCGCAGTACATGTGGCGCTGTGTGGTCTTCGGATCAACAATGGCCAGGATGTATGAGGAAGCCTGTACCGCCCGGGCCGCCGCGGCCACGATTCGAGGGAGGACGTACTCGACTCCTTGACCAAAGACGAGATCCTTCAGTGTGGTCTGCAGACCCTCGAGCCGAGCCTCCGCCACATGAGCGCGATAGAACTCTTGGTCGGTCAAACGGTCTTGTTCGTCGGTCTCTTCCCAGCGCACCCGCCGCACGCACGCGTCGGCTCCCTGGCACTGACAGCTTTCGTCTTGGGTGATTATCGACTGATACCCGAAGAGCCGTGGCAGCACCGGAAGGATGGCCAAGGAGAACTGGCAGAGTTCGGAGAACGGTTCGAACCCGTCCTTGACTTTCATCGTGACGGCCCACTCCGTGGGACCCACTTCCCTCGTCTCCAAGTCGATGATGGGAGCGAAGGCCGACCTGTATTGCCCGATGTCTTTGAACACTGCGCCCGGTGAGCCGAACGACAAGATCATGTCGGCGGCACCTGGATAGTCCCTTATGTCCATCGATTGGGCGGCGGCCGAGTCAAGGGCATCGGGGCCGAGCACTTGACTGGTCGCCTCAAGTAGTCGACGGAACTCCCAATAGGAGCTCCAGGCGCTCGGCTCCATAATTTGATCGACCGAGCGAGTCTCCCCGGCCTTCGCCAGGACCTCATCGAGCTTGCCCGCCGGAGCCCGGTCACGCAGATACGCGATCAAGATACCGACGTAGGTGGCCGGGAAGTCCCTGCCGCTGTCCGGTTCACTGTCTGCCATGCCGCCCCCTTGGGAGGGTCCGGTCGATCGACGGGTTCAACCGCAGAGCAACCGCTTGCCCCGCCGTGGTCCCCCTACGATGGCCACCGTCGACAATCGGGTACTTCCTGGCTAAGTCGAAAAAGGTTACGGCCGAAGATCCCAAAAGACGCGGATACTTCACCCTCTCAAATGCCCTATGTGGCTCAGTTGTCATCGACTGGGTAGACCCGGCGGCTGCCAGTGCCCACTCGGAAGAGGTCAGGACCGCTGAACGGTTATGGGCGGTCAGCCGGCGCGGCACCCTGATGGCAATACTCGGACCCGGCCAACTGGTGATCCCGACCAAACCCGTGTGGATGACCAGGACCGACTTGCGCCCGATGGGTGACCGATCTCCGGTGAAGAGCTCGACGATGGATTGGTGTCGCTGAGATCGTCAGCACCTGGCGCCTTATGCGTAGAGCCGGTGTTTGTCAGGTGCCGCTGGGTCCGCTCTCGGCATTGGACGATGGTGAGACTATCCGCGATGTTCCACCACCCCAATAGCGGTCTCGGAGGATTCGCTTGTAGAGCTTCCCGGTCGGCAACCGAGGTAGCTCCGTTTCGAAGTCCACCGAACGAGGGCACTTGTAATGGGCGAGATTGTCTCGACAGAATTGGATTAACTCACGCTCCAGGTCACGGCCGGCGCTGTAACCGTCTACAAGCTGAACGGCCGCTTTCACCTCTTCCCCAAGGTCGGCATTCGGTACGCCGAATACTGCGGCATCGAGGACTTTGGGGTGGGTGACGAGGAGATTTTCCACTTCCTGCGGATAGATGTTCACACCGCCAGAGATGATCATGTACGTCTTGCGATCAGTTAGGTAGAGATAGCCCTCCTCATCGAGGTAGCCCACGTCCCCAACTGTCGACCGCTTTCCGCTTGGATCGCGGCCCGCTGTGGTCTGCTCCTCGTCCTTGTAGTACGTGAAATTCGTGGCGCCGTCGAACCAGACTGTTCCCACGACGCCTGCTTCTACAGGCTCCTCGTTCTCGTCAACGATGAGGAGTGTGCCGTAGATCGCTCGACCAACGGTTCCCGGATGTTGGAGCCACTCTTCGCTGTCACAGAACGTAAAGCCGTTGGCCTCAGTCGACCCGTAGTACTCCCTCAAGATTGGGCCCCACCACTCGATCATGGCCTTCTTGACCGGCACCGGACATGGCGCTGCCGTGTGGGCGACGGCCTCTAAAGAAGACACGTCGTAGCGAGTCCGCACCTCTTCGGGGAGCTTCAACAGCCGATTGAACATGGTCGGGACCATGTTTGTATGCGTCACCTTGTGCCGCTCGACGAGCTCCAAGAGCTGCTCGGGGTCGAATCTCTCCATGATCACGCAAGTGGATCCGAGGCGCAGTGCTGTTGCAATCGAGGCTTGCGGCGCCGAGTGGTACGTCGGAGCTGGAGACAGGTAGACCATCCCCTCACGCATTCCAAGCAACTGCTCTGAGAAGGTCATGACGGGTAGTTGCTCTCGCGGATGTGAGTCCGGCAGGGGACGGAGAATGCCCTTTGGCCGACCGGTCGTGCCAGAGGAGTAGAGCATGGCGGCCCCCAGTTGCTCGTCCGAGACAGGTGTGGGGGGAAATGACTTCAGCGCGACGTCGTACGGAAGGAACGGACCTAATGGCTCGGTGGCGTCCACGCATAGAAACATGGAGACCTTGGGTGTCAGCGAAGGCACTTCGAGGGCGACATCAGACTTGGCCACCGAAGTTACGAATATCTTGGCATCACAGTCGTCAACGATGAATGCGACCTCCGAGGCGGTCAGGAACGAATTGATGCATGTGTAGTAGATGCCCGTTCGCTCCGCGGCCGACATCACCTCGCAGTAACGGAGGTTGTTCTCCATGAAGATTGCTACGTGGTCCCCACGCCGGAGCCCTTCTTGGCGAAACAGGTGGGCGAGCCGGTTTGCGTTGGCGTCGAACTCGGCAAACGTCATCTTCAAACCGGACGGCTCCAGAATCAACGCCGCCTGATCACCACGGTCGATGGCATGCTTCCCCGGGTACATGCCCGGGGAGTCTAAAGCTGGCCCCGAAGGGGAGACACAGCTGCTGCGTGATCCTCAGTTCTGCCGACGGACGCAGCCCGGCATGACCGTCAAGCGGTCCCGAAGCCCCGCTCGCTTGATCCATCGGGATAACGAGCCAATTGTTTTGTCGCGGCGGCCGGCCGTCTGCCGAAACCGCCAATGCCACGAGTTATGTGGTCGATGTTGAACTCGGGCAGATCCTGTGTGAAGTCGTCCGGCCTCGATTGAACGTCACTCACCTCGAACCCCACCCGCTCGATATCGGGTTGCAGGGCGTCGACGTCGAAACTGTAGAGATCGGCTGCGGTGTCGAACAGGATGTGGTGAGCCTCGTCATCGGTGATGATCGGCGTCGTCACGAGGGTGGCCACCTCACCCATGTTGCGCTGGAAACACGACTCGAAGTGGGGGAAATCCACCCCGTACATGAGCGGCACTGAGCCGATGTGGAATCCGGGCTTGGTGACACCATCGGCGTCCTTGCCCAGGACGTCGCCCGTCGGGTCCTGGCGGGGTGAGAACGGCGAGAGCCCGACGAAGATGTTGGTTCCGAAGTATTCACTGGGCTTTCGCTTGATCGTCGGCTTGATCGAGAACTGTCCCATCCAGTCGCTGTCGCAGACCCTGTCGAGGTAAGAGATGGTGGGGATGATCAGGTGGACTTGGGTCTCTACCCACGCCGCGCGCAAGTCGGGGAACCGATCGAACACGCCTCCGACGATGAGCATCCAGAGGGAGCGGTTCGAGAAGAACGCATTCTCGGTGGAGAGCATCATGAACGCACCGAACCCCGGCGCGGTGGCTCGGATGTCCCCGCTTCCTCGTGGTCCGTTCGGGTCGATTCCACCACCGTGTTGGCTGATTGCCAGGCCGGTTTCCTGGCAAGCCGACCAGATCGGATCGAGATCGGAGTCGAAGAAGAACCGGCCATCACGGGTGAGCCCGGGCAGGGCGATCCCGCCGAGACCGTTTTCCTTGGCCCAGTAGACATCCTCGACCGCAAGATCGATGTCCGCGAAGGACATCACCATCTGGCCCCGGCGTCGTTCGGGGGACTTCGCACAAAAGTCGACCAGCCAGCGGTTGTACGCCTGACGTCCGATCTCGCCCAGCTCGAGGTTGGCCGGATTGGCGAAGTCATCCAGTCTGTTCGTCTGGAAGGGCTGGCCGTTGGGGAAGAGCACCTCGGCCACCACCCCGACGCTCTCGAGTCTGGAAGTCCGAAGGTCTGAGTCCCATTGCACGTCGGGGGCGAAATCGGGATGGAGGTTCCCCGCGTCAGGCATGCCCGCTTCCTCGGCCGCCTTGACCTGCTCGTCGTACACCTCGAGATACTTCGTCGGGAGATAGTCGCGGTATTCGCTGCGGGATCCCTTGACGTGTCCGTCCACCGAGATGATCGCTGTCTTGGCCATCCTGCCTGTCCTCCCCGTCGGGACTCCCGACCAATGCTGTTGAATGTCTATTTGTGCGACTATGCGGAGGCGGTAGCCCTCGCCGCCGCGCTGCCCATCAGAGGGGCTCTGGTCTCCTTCGACATCTTTCGCTTCAGTTCATCCGCGTCGGCGCGAACCTCGGCCAAACCGAAGCCGACCCGCTCGATCTGTGGCTGAAGAGCGGACAGGTCGAAGTGGTACACCTCCGCCGCGTTCTCCAGCAGGATTCTCCGAGCATCGTGATCGGTCACGCCGGGCGTGGCCACCAATGTCGCCACCTCGCCCATGGTGCGATCGAAGATCGACTCAAACTGTGGGTAGTCCACCCCGAACATCGCAGCATCGGATCCGATGTGGACACCGGGTAGGGGCCGACCCTCGGCATCCTTGCCCACCAGATCGTCCATCGGAATCTGCACCGACGAGAACGGGGAGACGCCGACAAAAACGTTCGTTCCCAGATACTCGCTCGCGAATCGCTCGGTCGTCTGCTCGCGGTTCCTAGTCCGTGCGAATCCCATCCAGTCCCCGGCCGGGTTCACCATGCTGTCCAGGTGCTGGAGGGCGGCGACCAGCATGTACGCCTGGGTCTCGACGTAGCACACGTGGAGATCCTGGAATCGGTCGAAGACGCCCCCGGAGATCAGCATCCAAAGCGAGCGGTTGGAAAAGAACGCGTTCTCGGCCATGGCCGCCACCAAGGCCGCGAATCCACCGGGGCCGTAGTCGGGAAGGCTGGCCCCGCCGTGCGCGCTGATCGGCAAGCCGGTGTCCTGGCAGGCCTCCCAGATCGGATCGAGCACCGGATCGACCAGGGACCTGCTCTCCCGGGTGAGCTCGGGCAGCATGATCCCGCCCAGGCCGTGGTCCTTGGCCCAGTGGATGTCCCGAACGGCCTGCTCGACATCCAGGAACGACGTCTGCATCTGACCGCGACGCCGGTCCGGCGCCCTGGCACAGAAGTCTGCCAGCCACCGGTTGTAGGCCTGCCTGCCCGCCTCGGCCAGCTCGACGCTCGCGGCGCGGGGATAGTCGTCAAGCCGGTTCATTTGAAAGGGCTGCCCGTTCGGAAAAAGCACCTCGGCGACCACACCCATGGCTTCGAGGTTCTGGAGGCGAAGGTCAGAGTCCCATTGCACCGCCGGATCCAGCTCGGGATGCAGGTTCCCGGCATCGGGGATTCCGGCTTCCTCCGCCGCCTTGACTTCCTCGTCGAAGGCTTGCAGGTACTTCTTCAAGATGTACTCGCGGTACTCCCGGCGGGACGCTTTCACATGCCCGTCCACCGAGATGACGGCCGCTTTGCCCATCACCAACCTCTGAATCCGGCAAGGGATGACACCACTGGCACACCGTACCCCTCCCGGGGGGTTGAGGTCCCAGTGTGTTTGACCAGTTCGCATGGCGGTCACGCAGTGTCGACAGAGTCCGACGTCCGGCTTCGATCGGCCAATTTTGGTTTGGGCCGTGGGTGACTCTCCGGGCGGGTGCCGCCGACTCGCAGGTGCGGTCGGCCCTTGGGGTGTGACCCGCTCCCGCACCTAGCGAAGCGTGACACTTTGTGCCAAGCTTGGCGAAAATCGCCACAAGGGTGTCGGGTCAACGGCTGGGGGATGACTCTCGGGGTCATCGGATGCCAAACCCAGTGAACGCTCGCAGGCAGTGCAACCACAGGGGGGTGGGAGATGGCCAAGCGCGGTGGGTTCGCGATTGCGTCCGTGATTATTGCAACGCTCTGCGGTCTTCTGGGCGTTGGTCCCGCGTCAGCGTCAAGTGGGACCCAGGGGGTCACCTCGACGACGATCCGCGTCGGTGTCCCCTATGTCGATGTCGCCGCGGTCAAAGCCGTCGGCGTCAACATCAACTGGGGCAATGTGACCGACGCCTTCAACGCGATCATTGCGAATGTCAACGCCCACGGAGGGATCAACGGGCGGAAGATCGTGCCCTACATCATCGCCGTGGACCCGACCGGCGCGGCGCCCGCTGCCACGGCCTGCACCCAACTCACGCAGGACGACAAGGTCTTCGCGGTCATTGCTCCGCTTGAGCCTACGTGTTACCTCCAAGCCGGGGTGCCCGTCATAAACGGTGTCCTCGAGGCCGCCGCGGGAACCGGCTTGGCGCAGGACTTCTCCACCCTGGGGCCACCAGCCTCCACCTTTGACCCCTTGGAACTGTCGATCTTCTCCAAGCTCGGCCTCTTCAAGAACAAGAAGGTGGGCGTTTTTGCCGGTGTGACGACGGATGACGCCGAGCTCAAGGTCGTCCAGGCCTCACTTTCGAAGCTTCACATCAACGTGGTCTCCAGCGCGGTGGACTCGGCACCGCAGGGCGATCTCTCTGCAGAAAACGAGCAACTAGCCGTGATCGCCCAGCGTTTCCAGGCTTCGGGGGTCAACGAGGTGGTAGCGGTCGGCTACGGCGGTTCCGTGTGGCCGGAGGGTCTTTCAGCGATTCAGAGCAGCTACAACCCGCCCTGGGTGGCGACCAGTGAAAGTGACTTCACCGGAGATGTCGGCGGCAGCAATGACCCGGAGTACCTGTCCAACGTGACCACCGCGACTCCAATCCCGAGCGGTGCGACGATCTGGGCGGATCCGGGTACGCAGGCATGCGTCAAGCTCATCCGCAAGGCCTACCCTTCAGACCACATCAACGCCTTTAGCGCGACCGCTCCTGGGTCAGAGGCGACCTGGATGGGACCCGAGCTGGCCTGCACCGACGTGGCCCTGTTCGTCGCGATCGCAAAGGCTGCCGGCAAGAACCTGACGTTGGCAAGCTTCGTCCATGCTGCTTACGGCCTCCGAAATGTTGTGATCCCGGGATCAACTGCGCCGATCTCGTTCGGCCCGAACCGGCCATACGCGCTCGGTCCGGTCTATTTGGTTCACTATGACGCCAGCACCAAGGCAATCGAGTATGCGAGCAAGCCGGCCGCTCCATGAGCTTGGTCTAGCTCCACGCCGACCGCTGCGCCGATCAGAGACTCCGCGAGTAAGGGGTATCAATGTCTACGGCAGAGCGCGACGCCCAGCACGCGCGTACGGCAGATCTCGCTCAGGCGGTCGTAGACAGCTCAACTGAGCGCCAGCGGGCCGAGAGGACGGAGGGCATCCTCCTGCCGGATGCGCTCCTCCCCGGCACCAGGGAAGTGCATACCTCCCTGCGGGAGGGCCTCCAGAAGGTTGGCGTTCGTACCTTCACCATCCTCCTGATCATCGTCACTCTCGACAACCTTCAGAGCTCCGGGCTCGCGGTCCTGGCCCCGAACATCCAGGCATCGCTTCACGTCAGCTCCGGGGTGATCGTGTTTGTGAGCGGAATTTCCGGAGGGTTCCTGGTTCTCGGGATCGTGCCGCTCGGGTGGCTGGCCGACCGGGTTCGGCGAGGGCCCATCGTCGGGGTCGCCACCCTCGTGTTCGGCCTCATGGTCTTCGCGACCGGGGTCGCTTCCAACATCTTCTTGTTCTTCCTGGCCCGTTTTGGGGCTGGCATCTCTCAAGCCAGCACGCAGACGGTGCACACGTCACTTTTGGCCGACACGTATCCGATCGGCTTGCGGGGGCGCATCAGTGCGGGGATGTCCATCGGCAGTGGAGCCGCAACCGCCTTGAGCCCGGTCTTGGTGGGATACATCACGACCGCGGTCGGTGGGATAAACGGTTGGCGCTGGGCGTTCTGCGTGCTCGCGGCCCCGATCCTCCTCGTCTCGCTCATCGCCTTTGGCCTGCGGGAACCTCCGAGGGGGCAGTTCGAGAAGCTCGACGTCCTGGGTGAGGTCATCGAAGACAGCGACCCGGTGCCACCGTCTCTCGAGGCGGCGTTCGAGCGGATCACACGGATCCGGACCATAAAGGCCTGTCTGGTGGCCTTTTCCGCGATCGGGTTCGGGCTGTTCACGGGCCCGGTCCTGGGCAACCTCTTTCTGAAGCAGCACTTCCATCTCGATGCCTTTCGGCGCGGACTGATCGGCACGATCGGTGGAATCGGGGTGCTCATTGCGTTGCCGTTCATCGGTCGTTTCTACGACCGCCTGTACCACCAGGATCCGGCAAAGGCGCTCGCGCTCATCGGCAAGGTCCTCCTGCCTGCAGCGGTGCTCACACCGATCCAGTACTTCATGCCGAACGTGGTCCTCTACGCCGTGTTCAGCGTTCCCACCTTGGTTCTCCTGCTGACCTCGTTCTCGATGATCGCTCCGATCCTTCAATCGGTCGCTCCCTACCGGCTCCGAGGGCTCACCTTCGCGGTCTCGTCGATCTACGTCTTCTTCATCGGCGCCACCGGCGGGGCGGCACTGTCGGCACTCCTCGACGAATCGTTCGGGCCCCGGACCGCCATTCTGCTGGTGATGATCCCTTCGATCCTGATCGGTGGCACCCTGATCATCAGGAGTTCGAGATTCGTGCGGAACGATCTCTCCTTGGTCGTCGTGGAGCTCCAGGAGGAGCTCGAAGATCACAAGCGCCGAGAAGCCAACCCCGAATCAATTCCCGTTCTCCAGCTCAACGCGATCGACTTCAGCTATGGACAAGTGCAAGTCCTCTTCGACCTGTCATTCGAGGTCAAGCAGGGCGAGGTTCTGGCCTTGCTTGGGACGAACGGCGCGGGAAAGTCGACGGTGCTCCGAATCGCCGCTGGTCTCGAAACTCCTTCTCGAGGGGTCGTACGGCTGGGAGGGCGAACGATCACCTACACGTCTCCGGAACAACGATCGCGCCTCGGAATCCATCTCCTGCCAGGGGGGAAGGGCGTTTTCCCCGACATGACGATCGCCGAAAACCTCGAGATGGGAGCGTTCTCCTACCGATCCGATCGAACCGACACCCGCGATCGGATCGAGCGAGTCTTCGATCTGTTCCCGATGCTGGCCGGACGAAGGAACAAGCGGGCCGACACGCTATCGGGCGGTCAGCAACAGATGTTGGCCTTGGCCATCTCCCTGTTGCACGATCCAAAGGTCCTCATGATCGACGAACTCTCGCTCGGGCTGGCCCCAATCGTCGTCCAGGAACTAATCACGGTGGTGGAGCGACTGAAGACAGAGGGCGTGACGCTGATCATCGTCGAACAGTCGCTAAACGTTGCTGCCGCAATCGCGGACAGAGCCATCTTTCTTGAGAAGGGCCAGGTGCGGTTTAGCGGACCGATGGACGAGCTCATCGCACGGGATGATCTGGCTCGGGCCGTCTTTCTCGGGGGCCAGATGCCCACATGAACCTGGCCAGCGTCTCGTGGATCAACAGCCAGATTGTCTTCGATGGTGTCGTGCAGGGGATGGCGATCGCGACCATCGCGGTGGGGGTCATCCTGGTCTACCGAGCCACTCGAATCATCAATTTCGCAGTCGGAGGAATGGGCGTCGTAGGAGCGGTAATCCTTGCGCTGCTCAACATCCAGTACCACGTGCCGTTCTGGCCGTCGTTCGTAGTAGCACTCCTCGTCGGATTGGTGTTCGGCGCGGCCGTCGACTCGACGATCGTGCGCCGACTGCGACGTGCGCCGAAGGTCGTCATTCTCGTGGCGACGATCGGGATCGCTCAGGTGGCCCAGGCGATCGCGGCGGAGATTCCCGCGCCCGGCAACGTGACGGCCCGCTACCCGACCGCATTCAACGGGTCGTGGACCATGGCCGGAGTGAGCATTCATGGCTCCGACCTCTCGGTCTTGGTCCTGGTTCCGGTGAGCATGGTCGCGCTGATGTGGTTCCTCGATCGGACGACGCTCGGCAAGACAGTCAAGGCCTGTGCCACCAATCCGGAGCTGGCCCGGATCTCGGGGGTCAGTCCGAAGTGGGTGTCGACCATGGTCTGGTCGCTGGGTGCGGGCCTCTCGACGCTTTCCATCGTCCTTATCGCAGGTCAGGCCGGGTCCGTGGGGATGGTGGCCAACCTGGGTCCCGAGACGCTTTCCCGAGCCCTTGCCGCTGCGGTGATCGCCGGAATGACCTCGGTGCGCAGGGCGGTCGTCGCCAGTCTGGTGATCGGCATCGTACAGAACATCGTCACGTTCAACTTTCTCGCTGTTCCCGGAATCACCGATCTATTGCTCTTCATCGTGATCCTGGTGGCGCTGGGCTTCTATGCGAAAGAGCGCGGGGGTGGATCCCAGACCTTTGCGTTCACGCCGAAGGCTCGACCGATCCCCGAGCGGCTCCGATCCATCTGGTGGATACGGCACCTCGACAAGGGTGGGGTGCTCCTTCTCGGGTTGATCGGCATTCTGCTTCCGATCATCGTGACGCGGCCCTCCAGCCAGCAGCTCTTCTCGGCGGTGCTCGCCTACGCCATCTGCGCCTCGTCGCTGACCGTGGTGACCGGATGGTTGGGCCAGCTGTCGCTCGGTCAGATGGCGTTCGCCGGCATCGGCGCACTCTTCGCCGCACGACTGGTCTTCGAGGGTGTGCCGTTCTGGGTGACCGTCGTCGTGGCCGGGGCTGCAACAGCCATTTTGGCTGCCGTCGT
>Ga0302325_10004350_pt1 | contig 32775 bp, 31 predicted proteins | sample Palsa_T0_2_FD_201948 | JGI IMG/M metagenome (GOLD analysis project Ga0302325, IMG submission 201948) | Peat permafrost microbial communities from Stordalen Mire near Abisko, Sweden - Palsa_T0_2 | ecosystem: Environmental > Terrestrial > Soil > Palsa > Peat permafrost | place: Sweden: Abisko... | reverse complement strand
GCGCTCCCCCGGCCGGGCCGGGGGCGGCCGGGATTGAGCGGGCGGATGCGACCGAGTTCGGAGACTGAGGTGAGGCCGCGGGCGGGGCCGAGGTGGTCATGCCTCTACAGTCACGGATAATCGATTGGTTCGTCCAGCGATGGTTTTTGGTTAATAATGGTAAGCAGAATTGATCAATCTGCTGAGGGGCCGGATCCGTTCATGCTCGACGTCTACCGCCTGCGGCTGCTGCGCGAACTGGACCGGCGGGGCACCCTCGCCGCGGTCGCGCGGGCGCTGTCCTACAGCCCGTCCGCGATCTCCCAGCAGCTCAGCCAGCTCGAGACCGAGACCGGGGTGACCTTGCTTGAGCCGGTCGGGCGCGGTGTCCGGCTCACCCCGCTGGCGCGCATCCTGGTCGCCCACACCGAGGCGATCCTGGAGCGGCTCGAGGAGGCGGAGGCGGAGCTGCGGGCGGCGTCGACCGAGGTGCGGGGCACCCTGCGGGTCGCCTCGTTCCAGTCGGTGCTGTTCGCGCTGATCCCGTCGGTGCTGACCCGGCTGGCCGAGCGGCACCCCGGACTGCGGCTCGAGATCACCCACGAACAGGCGATCCCGGCGTTCGAGGGGCTGCTCGCGCACGAGTTCGACCTCGTGCTCGGCGAAGAGTACCCCGGGGTCGCCCTGCCGCCGGTGACCGGCGCCCGCACCCAGCTGCTGGCGGAGGACGAGCTCTTCCTGGTCCTGCCGTCGCACGGCCCGTACGCGGCGGACGCCGGGGCGGGCGAGCGGTTCCGGCTGGCGGACCTGGCGGGCGTGCCGTGGATTCTCGACCCGCCCGACACCAGCCCGGGCGCGTGGGCGCGGAACGCCTGCCGGGCGGCCGGATTCGAGCCTGACGTCCGCTACTCGGGCTCTGACCTGCTGTTCGAGATCCTGCTGGCGGAGCGGGGGCACGCCGCCTCGGTCATCCCGGGGATGCTGCTGGCGGCCGTGCCGCGGCCCCGCGCCCGCATCCAGCGCATCCCCGGCCGCCCGCACCGCCGGCTCACCACCGGGGTCCGGGCGGGCGCGGCGGGCCAGCCCGCCATCCGCGCGCTCCGCGAGGCCCTGCGGGAGGCGGTCCGCGCGGCGAGCGAGCACGAGGTGCCGGACGCGGGGCCCGGGCGCGAGTTACGGCTGGCCGCGCTCGCAGCCGCGCTCGCTTTAGCCGCGCGCGATCCGGGTCTCGTCCGGGCCCATCCAGGTACAGCCGTCGAGCAGCTCGCGGGCGGCGTCGAGGTGCCCGGCGTGGGTCGCGGTCTCGGTGATGAGGTGCAGGACGACCTCGCGCACGTCCTGCAGCCGCCAGTCCTCGAAATACTCCGGCCACCTGGCCGGCGGCGCGTCCAGGCTGAGCCCGGCCAGGACCGCGTCGGAGGCCGCGATCTCCCGCCGGTACAGGTCGAGCACGGCCTCGGCGGTCTCATCCGGGGACGGCTGCCAGCCGGTCTCGTCATCGAGCGGCAGCGGCTCGCCCGCCGCGACGGCGCGGATCCAGAATCGCTCGTCGTCGACCGCCAGGTGCCGGACCAGGGCCAGGCACGACCAGCCCGACGGCAGCACCGGCCGCCTGAGATCCTCGTCGGACAGGCCGCTGAGGACGCCGAGCACGTGACCGCGCTGGGCGACTAGCCATTCGAGGAGCGCCTCGCGCTCCCGGTCCGGTGGCTCCGGCGTCGGCTCGGTCATCGGCTCTCCTCGCGCTCGGTCCGGCGGATATCGGGCTGCGGACCATCCTCGCAGAGACCCGCCGGGTGCCTGCTGCGGGCGAGGCCACAAATACTAAGGAAATACTAATTTTCCATCAGAGTTCGACATGTTCACTACATATCGCTATATTGCACATCAAATCGCTAGGTTTTGTAGAGATCCTACGGCGTGTCACTAGCGAGTCACCAAACGAGAGACAAGAGGAAGCATCGAATGCGCACCTCCCGTCGCCTAGCCATCGCGACGGCCGTGGCCGCCACCGCGATGGGCCTCGCGGCCTGCTCCGGCATCGCCACCAGCGGCGCGATCGGCAACGGCACGACCAGCACCGCTCACGGGGGACAGAAGGAGCAAGGCGGCGCCGCCACGATCGCCTGGCCGGACGGCTCGGCCCCGAACTTCATCTTCCCGCTGCCGCCGGCCACCAACTCGGACGGCTACAACGTGAACCTGACCGACCTCATGTGGCCGTACCTGGTCTACGACGGCGACGGCGCGCAGTCGGTCGTCAACCCCCAGGAGAGCCTGTTCAGCTCGCTCGCCTACAGCGACGGCGACAAGACCGTCACGATCAAGCTCAAGCCGTGGAAGTGGTCCGACGGCGCGCCGATCACCAGCCGGGACTTCACCTTCGTCTACAACCTGCTCAAGGCGAACTGGTCCAATTGGAACGCCTACGTCGGCCTGTTCCCGACTGATGTCGCCAGCGTGCAGACGCCGGACAGCAGCACGGTCGTCCTGCACCTGACCCGGTCCTACAACCCGGACTTCTTCACCGACGACGTGCTCAGCGAGATCCCGCTGCTGCCGCAGCACGCCTGGGACAAGGAATCCGCGGCGGGCGGGGTCGGCAACTACGACGAGACCGCGAGCGGCGCCAAGGCGGTCTACGCGTTCCTGCAGAAGCAGGGCGGCGACCTGGCGACGTTCACCACCAACCCGCTGTGGAAGGTCACCGACGGGCCCTGGCAGCTGTCCGCCTTCAACAGCGACGGCGATTACACGTACGTGCCCAACAAGAACTACTCCGGACCCGACAAGCCGACGCTGGACTCCGTCGCCAACGAGATCTACACCTCCGACTCGGCCGAGCTCGACGCGCTGCGGTCGGGCAGCGCGCTGACCGTCGGCACCCTCCCGCAGAACGACCTTCCGCAGGCCTCGGTCCTGAAGGGAGACGGCTACAGCATCGCCAACCAGCCGATCCCCGGGGTGTCTGGCATCATCCCGAACCTCTACAACGCCAAGGTCGGCCCGGTCCTGCGGCAGCTCTACGTCAGGCAGGCGCTCGAGGACCTCATCGACCGGACGCAGATCGTCTCGAAGATCTACGACGGCTACGCGGACCCGGGCAACGGCCCGGTCCCGGTTGCGGGCTTCAGCGAGTGGACCTCGCCCCTGGAGAAGTCGGGCGGGCCCTACCCGTACGACCCGTCCAAGGCCATCAGCCTGCTGACGGCGCACGGCTGGAAGGTGGTACCGAACGGCACCTCCACCTGCCAGCGCCCCGGCGCGGGGGCGGCCGACTGCGGGGCCGGCATCACGGCCGGTGAGAGGCTCTCGTTCCAGCTGCTCTACTCGTCCGGCTCCACCACCGGCGACGAGGAAGAGGCCTCGATCCAGAGCTCCGAGGCGCAGGCGGGAGTCGCCGTCAGCCTCAAGGCCGAGCCGTTCAACTCGCTGATCTCCACCGTCGGCGTCTGCAACTCCGGCAGCCACCCGGCCTCGACCTGCGGCTGGCAGCTGGTCGACTTCGGCTACGACCCGTATGACCTGTACCCGGCGGGCGACGGGATCTTCAACACCGACAGCAACGGCAACCAGGGCGGCTACTCCAGCCCAGAGGAGGACGCGCTGATCAACGCCACCGAGTACGGCGGCAGCGCGCAGACGTTCTTCGCCTACGAGGACTACACGGCCGAGCAGCTCCCGTGGCTGTGGGTGCCGCAGGCGTCCAACATCCAGGTGTACAAGTCCGACCTCGTCGGCTACGCGCCGCTGAATCCGTTCACCGGCGGCCTGAACCCCGAGGACTGGTACTACACGAAGTGACGTATTTCCTGCGGCGCGCTGCCCAGGCCCTGGTGGTCGTGATCGGCGTCATGATCTTGACGTTCATCCTGATCCACCTGGTGCCGGGCAGCGCCGCCCGGGCGGTGCTCGGAGTGAAGGCCACCGCCGGGCGGATCGCGATCTTCAACGCCTCCTACGGCCTCAACCGGCCGCTCTACGTGCAGTTCGGCGAGTACGTGGACCAGGTGCTGCACGGCAACCTCGGTGTCTCGTACATGACCCAGCAGCCGGTGCTGACGGAGATCATCCAGCGGCTGCCCGGCGACGTGCTGCTGCTCGGCGTGTCCACCGTGCTCGCCCTGCTGATCGCCATCCCGATGGGGATCTACCAGGCCGTCCGGCGCAACCGGCTCAGCGACCACCTGCTCGACGGGGTGTCGTTCACGCTGTACTCGATGCCCGACTTCTTTTTCGCGATCATGCTGATCGCGCTGTTCTCGGTGCAGTTGCGCATCCTGCCGCCGGAGGCGCCGCCGGCCCAGAGCCTGACCGGCATGCTGGCCGACCCGCGCGCGCTGGTGCTGCCGATCCTGACGCTAACGCTGGTCAGCGTGGCCGGGTTCAGCCGCTACATGCGGGCCGCCGCCATCGACGTGCTCGCGCAGGACTACCTGCGCACCGCCCGGGCCAAGGGGGCGTCGGAACGGCTGGTGCTCTTCCGGCACGTGCTGCGGAACTCGATCCTGCCGATCGTGACGCTGGTCGGGCTGTCCTTCCCCGGCATCATCTCAGGGGCGGTCATCGCCGAGGAAGTGTTCAACTTCCAGGGCATGGGGCTGCTCTTCTTCCAGGCGGCGACCGAGCACGACTTCCCCGTCCTGCTCGGCTGCACGCTGATCATCGGCGTCGCCACGGTCGTGGGGAACCTCGCGGCCGACTTCGCCTACGGCATTCTTGACCCGAGGATTCGTCATGGCGACGCATGAGCTGCCGGCCGGCGTCGGCGTGGGGGTTGCCGGCGTCGGCGCCGGCGCCGAGCAGTCGGGGAACGAACGGCCGGGCGGCCAGACCGCGCTGCGGGCGTGGCTGGCGAACCGGCAGGCGCGGATCGGCGTCGGCATCGTGCTGGCGCTGGCCGCCTTCTGCTACCTGGGCCCGTTGTTCTACCACACCAACCAGGTGACGGTGGAGCTCAACAGCGCGACGCTGCCGCCCGGGGCGGGGCACCCGCTCGGCACCGACGGCTACGGCTACGACGTCCTCGGCCGCCTGATGGTCGGCGGCCAGTCGTCGCTGGAACTCGGGTTCGCGGTGGCGATCGCCACGACCGTGATCGGCACGCTGTACGGCGCGATCGCCGGCTGGGCGGGCGGGATCGTCGACGTGGTGATGATGCGCGTCATCGACACGCTGCTCGCCGTCCCCGGCCTGGTGCTGCTGCTGATCCTGGTCAACATCTTCGCGCCGAACCTGCTGATGATCATCGCGCTGCTGACCGCGCTGTCCTGGCTGGGCACCGCCCGGCTGGTCAGGGGCGAGGTCATCTCGCTCCGGAGCCGGGAGTACGTGCAGGCGGCCAAGGCGGTGGGCGGCGACTCGTGGTGGATCATCCGCACCCACCTGGTGCCGAACGCGTTCGGCGTGATCATCGTGAGCGCCACGTTCACGATCGCCGACGCGATCCTCACGCTGTCGGCGTTGAGCTTCCTCGGCCTCGGGCTGCCGCCGCCCGCGGCCGACTGGGGGACGATGCTCACCGACGGCCTGAACTACCTGTTCGACGGCTACTGGTGGATGGTCTATCCGCCCGCGATCATCCTGATCATCACGGTCATCGCGTTCAACCTGGTCGGGGAGGCGATCCGCGACTCGCTCGACGTCAGGCTCAGGTAAGGCCGCGGCGGCGGGCCGCGGGTCTTGCCGAGTTAGCGCAACTGGCCGGGCGGGGGGCGCCAGGATTGCCAGGAGCGGTCGACCGCGAAGAGACCGGACGGGCCCGGGGGCCGGGCGGCCAGCTCGGCCCGCGGGCGGAGCTGGAGGCCGGACGGGACCGGTTCCCACCAGGGCTCGCGGCGCAGCAGACGGCTGAATAGCTCGGGCGTCCGGCCGACCGGCCCGAGGATCATCTCCGACGGCGCCGGGCGGCCGGGCTGCTGCCAGCGGAAGTCGGCCGATAGCCGGAGTCGGCGGCCGGTGTTGGGCAGGGCCGCGTGCGGGGTCAGGCAGTGGAAGATGATCACGTCCCCAGGGCGGTAGTCGGTGCTGGCCCAGCCGCGCTCGCCGCCGGACAGCAGGCGGGGCGGCCGTGGCCGCTCCCGGTGGCCGCCCGGTCGCACGGCGAGGCCGCCGAGCTCAGCCGGGACCTCGGCCAGCGGGATCCAGCTGGTCAGCATGTCCTGGACTCCCGCCCCGAGGTAGTCGCAGTGGATGTAGCGGCCGCTGGTCCGCTTGGACAGGGACTCCGGCGGCACCGCGCGCAGCACCTTCACCGGGTAGGAGAAGGCCCCCGGGCCGAGGATGCGGCGGACGGTCGCCCGCAGCGACGCCTGGTACGGGAGCGCGTTGAACGCCCGGCTCATCACCGCCGCGCGGTAGGACGGGTCGGCCAGCGCCTCAAGCGGTCCGGCGCCCGGGTTCAGCCGGGGCGACCCCGCGGTCGTCCAGCCGCCCGCGCGCAGTTCCTCGGCGACGCGGCCGCCCGCGGCGCGGACCTGGTCTTCCGGTAGCAGGCCGCGCAGGAAGACGTACCCGTCGGCGGCGAGCCGGGCCCGCAGCGCCCCCGGGTCACCGGCCAGGTCGCGCGAATCCGCCAGCTCGTCCACCCGGCCACGCTAACCCGGCCGCCTGGGAATTCGCCCGGAACGGACTGGGAAACCTCCCTGAGCAACGTATTACGTGCCGGGTTCCGGACTGCACGAATTATTTTTTCGTGCTGTTACTCAGCACGTAATTTGAGCTAAGATACCAAGCTATGGCGGATATCACGGGACCGGCGATGTGCGCGGCGTGCGGACGACCACTGCCAGCGCAGCAAGGCAGGGGGCGAATACGACGCTACTGCGACGCCACCTGCCGCAGCGCCGCCCGCCGCCGGCGGGGCTCGGGTGACGGCCAGTCATCGGTCGGCGTGAAGCCTTCCTTGACAGGGACTGGGCGTCATGTAAGGCTTGACACCAGCTCGCCGCTTGAGGCGATGGCGGCGGCCCGGGAGCGGGCCGCCGCCGCGAACGAGGCGCTGCAGGCCGCCGTTGACCGCGCCCGCGACGCCGGCCATAGCTGGAGGGAGATCGGCGAGGTGCTCGGCACTACCAGGCAAGCGGCTTTCCAGCGGTTCGGCCACCCGGTCGACCCGCGCACGGGCACGCCGATGAGCCACGATGTCCCGTCCGACGCCGCCGACCGCGCGGTCGGGCTGATCACCCGCCTGGCAGAGGGCCGGTGGGAGGAGGTGGTCGGCGAATTCGATGCGCGCATGCGGGAACGCGTGGACGCCGAGCGGATGGCCGGCGCCTGGGCGCACACCGTCGGCATGATCGGCCGCTTCGAGCGGACCGGCGAGCCGTTCGCCCACCGGGCCGGCGATGACACCATGGTCGACGTCCCGCTGCTGTTCGAGGCGGGCGACGCGGTCGGATCCATCCGGTTCGACCGTGACGGCCGGGTGGCCGGCCTGCTGCTGCGGCCCGCCTCCCCCGCGGCCTCGGTACGGCCGGACCCAGCGCGATGATCATGCCCCGCCGCCCGGCCCGCTGGCGGGCGGCCGCCCTCGCGGTCGGCGGACTGATCGCGGTGGCATCGGGGTGCAGCGCCACCCCTGCGCACCCGGCCCGCACCACCGCGATCGTCCTCCCGGACACCCCGGCCGGCCGGCAGGCAAGCTGGCTGGCCGGCGCGGTGCACCGGCTGCCGGTCCCCGCGGCCGAGATCGCGGCCCATTTCGACCAGGCGTTCCTGGCCAGCGTCCCGGCCCCGGCGGCAGCGGCGCTGAACGCCAGCTGGGCCGGACTGCGGAGCCTCCGGCTCGACGCGATCACGGCCAGCACGCCGCAAACTGTCGACTTCACGATCACGGTCAACGGCACCGCCAGGGAGTCGGTGACGCTCACGGTTGACGCCCGGGGACTGATCAGCCTGCTCCACCTGGCGCCGACCGGAGCCTCGCCGACGGCAACGCCGACGCCGACCGGCAGCGTCGCGGCGGGGGCGCGGCAGATCGCGGTCGGGGTGGGGTCGCCGCCGCTGAAGGGGACGCTGACGCTTCCGGCCGGGAAGGGCCCGTTCCCGGCGGTCGTACTGGTCTCCGGCTCCGGGCCCAACGACCAGAACGAGACCGACGGGCCGAACCATCCGTTGCTGGATATCGCGCTCGGCCTGGCCGCCCGGGGAATCGCCAGCCTCCGCTATGACAAGCGCACCCTGGACTACCCGACCAGCATCAACCCGGAGACCTTCACCCTGACCGAGGAGTACGTGCCCGACGCGCTGGCGGCGATCCGGCTGCTTGACCGGGAGCCGGCCGTCGACCCGCACCGGATCTTCGTGCTCGGCCACTCCCAGGGCGGCACCTACGCCCCGCTCATCGCGCATGCGGCGCCGCAGGTCGCCGGCGTCATCATGCTGGCGGCGGCGGCCGAGCCGCTTGCCGTCGCGCTGCTGCGCCAGACCCGCTACCTGGCCACGCTCCCGGGGACGATCGGCGCCAACGCCAAGGCCGAGCTGCCCTACGTCACCCAGGAGGCAGCCGAGGTCGCCAGCCCGGCCGTGCTCAGGAAGGATCCCGCGGGCAGAATCCTGCTCGGCGGAGCGGGCCCGGCCTACTTCCTCAGCGGGCTCGCCTACAACGAGGTGGCGACGGCCCGCGCCATCCCCCAGCCGCTGCTGTTCCTGCAGGGCGACCGCGACTACCAGGTCACCGTCGTCAACGACCTTGACGTGTGGCTACGCGGGCTGCGCGGACGCTCGGGGGTAACGGTCGCGCAGTTCCCCGACGCCGACCACCTGTTCCTCGACGGCACCGGACCTGCCACCCCGCTGGACTACCAGAAGCCCGGACAGGTCGATCCGGCCGTCATCGCGACGATCGCGAGCTGGATCGACCGGGTCGACGCTTAGCCCAGGGGCATGGCAGGCTCTTGGGCTTCGGCAGTACCGGGACACGGTCCTGCGGTACAGCTCGGCGGCGCTTATCTCCCCGTCCACGTACGACGAGACCTCCCGGTCATGCTCGGGGCTGAAGGCTCCCGGCAGTTCCACCTGCACCGACTGCGCGGCAGAAAGGGCTTCATCCAGGCGCGCGCGCTGGCGGGCCGGCGCCTCACTAAACAGAGGCTTAGGCCTGGGTGCGGAGCTGGTGGCGGACTTCCATCAGGGCGAAGCCGAGGAGGTTGAGGCCGGGCCAGTTCTCTGGTGAGGTGGCGCGGTCGTCGTCGGCGGCCAGGCCGATGCCCCAGATCGCGTCGCGCGGTGACGCCTCGACCAGGATCTTGCGGCCGGTCCCGAGCAGGAAGCCGCGCAGGTCCGGGTGCTGGCCGAACTTGGCCAGGTTCCCGGCCACGACCAGGTCAAAGCGCCGGTCGGCCCAGCGTTGCTGGTCGAAGCCGCGCACCTCCCGGCCCAGTGCCTTGGCCGCGCCCGGATGCGGCGCCTGGCGGATGCGCTCGGCCGTCTCGGCGTCGTCGAACAGCAGTGCCTTCGCCGCCATCATGTAGTGCTCGGCCGACTGATAGGTCACGCCGTCCACGGTGAAGGTGACCGGCCACCACTGGCTGAAGCACCCCTTCCCGACCCCGCCGGACGGCGGGGGCCGGTGCCCCCAGAACGTCAGGAAATCGGGCTGCCCGCCGTCCCGCAGGAAGCCGAGCAGCTGGTCGACGGTGCGGGCATCCGCGGCGGAGACGGTCATGGCGCAGTCGTATCAGAACGCCGGGCGGATCCGCACCTGCATTTACCGGCCGGACCGGACCATGAAGACGTCAACCGCGTCCTCATGCTCGACGATGAAGCCGTTGCGCTCGTAGAGCGCCCGGGCCCGGCTGCCCTGCAGGACGTTCAGCCGGAACGTCGGCCGGCTCCCGTGATCCGCCAGCTGCCGTCGGAGCACAGCCGAGCCGACTCCGCGTCCCTGGACGTCGGCCGCGACGTAGAAGTGCTCGATCCAGAGCGAGCTGGCGTCCGGGCGCACCGCGATGCAGCCGGCCTGCCTGCCATCGACCAGCACGACCTGGGTCGCGGCGGGGTCGAACGCGGCGAGGAACCGCTGTCGGACCCGGACCGGGTCGAATCGTCCCAGACGCTCCAGGTCGGAGCGGAGCGCGACCGCTCGCAACTCGGCCATCCAGTGCGCGTCGAGGTCGGTCGCGGGGCGGAGCGCCCAGCGGGGCTGGAGCTCTGTCATCGGCCGGGCTGAAATCAGATCGCTTACGGAATGCCCATCGCTCACTTAGTGGGGCATTTCGGCGAAGCCCTGGGCGACGGCGCACGGAGCGCACAGCGAAACGTCCGCGTCGCCGGCGTGCCGGGTGACGACCGCCCGGCCGTCGCAGACGCCCCGGTCGTCGGGGTGGGCCGAGCCGCAGGGGCAGTGGCAGGGTTTCCAGTCGCCGGTGACGGCGGCGCGCGCCGCCTCGAACGCGGCGCGGACGGCCGGATCGAGCTTGGCGGCCGCGTCCGTGGTCGCGGCGGCGACCCGCTGCCGCCACTCGTCGAGTGCGTCCCCGGCGGCCTGCCAGGCCGCGGCGAGCTGCTGTGCTGGGTTGTCCGGGTTACCGTCCATAGGTCATTTTCTCACTTCTTGGCTGCTCAGGCTAGGGGTCTAGGTGCGCTTGGGGCGGGTCGTGCGCAGGAAGATGACCAGCATAACGAAGAGCAGTGAGATGACCGCCGGGGTGATCGTGCCGGGCCAGTTGAAGCCGACCGCGGGCGGCAGCGGGATGGCTATCCCGCGCTGGCGGAAGATCTGCTGGGCGAGCTCGCGCTGTTGCAGGGTAGGACCCTGGGCGAGGGCGTTCCCGACGGCGATCAGGCCGAAGCAGACGGCGGCGATGGTCGCGCCGACGACGACCCGCGGGCGGGTCGCCGGGTCATGGTCGGCTCGCTCGGCGACGGCGGTTTCGGTCGGGGGCTCCTCGACCGGCAGGTCGGCCAGCAGCGCGGTCAGCTCTTTGCCGGTGCGGGCGGCGAAGGCCTGCTCGGACCGCTCCTGGAACTCCTCGGTCGTCAGCCGCCCGACCTGGAAGGCGCGGCTAAGCTCGGACACCGCGAGGTCACGCTCGGCGTCCGATGCCCGCAGGTCACCCGGCGGGAAGAAGCCTCTGGGGTCTTGCTCCACGAGTTGTGCTCCCTCCGCGCGAAGGTGTGGCCCTATACCTGACCATAACCCCGCTCAGGCGGTGCCGCATCCCGCCCGCGGGGTGACGCCCCCGACATAGCGCGCGGGCGTCACCCCGGCTTCCTCCTCCTAGGAGCCGGCGATGGCGGTGCGGATGAGGTCGGCGACCTCCTTGGGGTGAGACAGCATGACCAGGTGGGAGGACGGGATCTCGATCGTGGTCACCCCGGCGCGCTTGTAGCCGAACCGCTCGACGTCAGGGTTGATCGTCTTGTCGTTGATGGCGACCGATCCCCAGGCCGGCCTGGTCTTCCAAGCGGCGGCGGTGGCCTTCTCGGTGAAGGCCACCCCGGCCAGCGGACGCTGCCCGACGGCGAGGACCTTGGCCAGCTCGGGGTCGACGTCGGCGGCGAAGATCTCCGGGAACTTGGCCACGTCGACGAAGACGTCGGTACCGGGCTCGCCGCCGGTCGGGTAGGTCTTGTAGACGAGCGCGGCCGCCAGGGGCGAGTCGGGGAAGCGGCCCTGCAGCTCCCCGAGGCTCTCGCCCTCGTCCAGGCAGTACGCGGACAGATAGACCAGAGCCTTGACGTTGTCCTCGACCCCGGCCACGGTGATGACGGCCCCGCCGTAGGAGTGGCCGACCAGGATCACCGGCCCGTCGATCTGGCGGATGACCGATGCGATGTAGGCGGCGTCAGCGATCAGGCTCCGGTTCGGCACCGCCGGGACGACCACCGGCAGGCCGTCGGCGAGCAGTTCCGGTACGACCTCGGCGAAGCTGGCGGCGTCGGCGAAGGCGCCGTGGACGAGGACGACCGTGGGCTGCGTTTCAGGCATGAGCGTGCTCCATTTCTTGCTCCTCCGGAGTGGGAAAACAGGGCGACAAGTGCGACATAAACGTCTATATACGCTGGTGCGGCGAGTCTCTCGCCGGTTCGTGCGACCCCGATAAGGCCCTACCCGGTGGGCCGCGTCCGGCTACACCGGTCGTTGAGAAATCCTTAAGTTACGGAGGTCATCACTGGGCGTTCAGGGGGGCGAGGACGGCCAGGACCCGGCGGTGCGCGATGTCGGCGGGGGCAGTACCGCGATGATCCGGGGCAACGCCCGCACACCGATAAGCTGGCCGGTCAACGAGAAAGAAGATTTTTTGCCTCACCTTAAAACCGCGTTCTCGGTGGCGGGGATCGCGCTGCTGGTCGCGGCCTGCTCGGCGACGCCCGACCCGAAGCCGACGGGGACGGGGACGCCGACGGCGGCCGCGTCGACAACGAAGGCCGCCACGACGCCGACGGCCGGGACACCGAGGGCCGCGAACGCGCTTCGGGGCTCGTACGTGGCGCTCGGCGACTCCTACACCGCGGGGCTCGGCATTCCCGAGCAGACGGGCTCGACGGCCGGCTGCGGGCAGTCGACCAGCAGCTACCCGTACCTGGTGGCGCGGGCACTGCGGCTAGACCTCACCGACATGAGCTGCAGCAGCGCGACGATCCCGGACCTGACGACCGCCCAGCCGACCGGCCAGGGCACCAACCCGGCCCAGCTGAGCGCCCTGTCGTCCGGCACCGCGCTGGTCACGGTCAGCATCGGCGGCAACGACATCGGCATGATCGACATCGTGACCAAGTGCACCGAACTTGACCTGGTTCCGGCCTTGCTCTCCGGCCGCGGTTCCTCGAAGCTCACGCCCTGCGAGGACTACTACACCTCCGGCGGCACCGACCAGATCCGGCAGCGAATCCAGGCGGTGACCGGGAACCTGGCGGACACGCTGACGCAGATCAAGGAGCGCGCGCCGCGCGCCCGGGTCTACGTGGTCGGGTACCCGGACCTGCTGCCGACCGGGGGCGGCGGGTGCGGGGGGGCGCTGGGGATCACCGCGGGCGACATCGTCTTCCTCAACCGGGAGGAGGTGCGGCTCAACGGCGTGCTTGAACAGGTCGCCCGGGCCGCGGGCGACGGGTACGTGGACACGTACACCCCATCTGAGGGGCATGACGCGTGCGCGGCGCCGGCCGGCCGGTGGCTGGAACCGCTGCTGCCTTCTTCACCGGCGGCGCCGTTGCACCCGAACGCCGTGGGCGAGCGCGGGATGGCGGACGCCGTGGTGCAGGCGGTTAAGCCGGCGAGCTAGGCGGAGGCACGGTCCGTTCGAGATGACGGATTTGAATTTCCCCCGGTCACGGGAAGGATGATGGCGGAGGGGCGGGGCGGGTCGTGATGGACGGACTGGCTGGCTCGGTTGAGGGTCGTCGCGGTCGCCAGGGGCTCGGCTGAGCCGAGGTTGCGGGCGTAGCGGGGATGGGCGCCGCTGGAGACCTGGAGCCTGATGCGGTGGCCGGCCGCGAAGCGGTGGGCGGTCGGCCATAGGTCGACGGTGATGCGCTGCGGGTCCTCGGTGGCGTCGGTCAGGCGGCGGATGCCGTCGGTGATGTTGACCGACTTCTGCTGCTGGTCGACGTCGCACAGGCGGGCGAAGAAGTCGGTCTGCGGGCGCGAGGAGCCGACGAACAGCTCGGCGGTGACCGGGCCGATTATCTCGAGGTCCTCTGCTAGCGGCGGGGTCGTGTAGGTGAGCACGTCGGGGCGCTGCTCGAGCGCGCGGTTGTCGCGCGGGCCGAAGGCGATCGTGCTGGTGCCGCCGACGGCGGGGGTGGGATCTTCCGGATCGTAGGTGTAGCGGTCGGGGTCGCAGGCGGGCGGATCGGCCACGGCCAGGGCGCCGTCTGGCTGGAGGTGCCAGCGCTGGACGGCGGCCTGCGGAGGCCAGGCGGCCAGCTCGCGCCAGCCGACGCCGCCCATGATCTCGGCCCGAATCGGGGCGTCGCCGCGGGGCGGCTGCCCGCTTTTCTGTAGGTGGGTGGCGAACCAGTCGAGGGCGTCGGCGAATTCGTGGCGGAAGAGGTCCTGGCTGGTGTGATGCCACGCGCCGACCCGCAGCCGGACGGTCTGCCCGCCGTCGCGCAGCAGCTGGTAGTCCTTGAGCATGTCGGGCAGGAACAGGTCGTACCAGCCGGCGATCATCGTCACCGGGACGCCGAGGTCGGGCAGGATCGGCCGGAAGTCGGTTGGCGTCCAGTACGGGTCGCCCGGCTGGTCGTGGGTCAGCCAGTCCCGGTAGTAGCCGACCGGGTGGCCGACGGCTGCGGTGTCGGCGTTGATCAGCGGAAGGTGGCCAAACGCGTTGCCAAGGTCCTTTTTAATGCGCAACGGGGTGCGGACGAAGGCGAGCGGGCGCTCCTGGTTCTCGATCGTGAAGGCCCAGCCGAGGCGGTCGAGGGAGAACGCGCCGCCCGGGTAGGTGTAGGCGCGGCGCTCGGCGGCCCAGATGCCGAGCGCCATCGCCTTGAGCTGCGGCGGCCTGGTGGAGGCGAGGGCGTACTGGGTGAAACCGAGGTAGCTTCCGCCGAAGGTGCCGAGGTCCCCGTTGGACCACGGCTGCTCGACGATCCAGTCGGCCGCCGCCCGGCCGTCCGCTGCCTCTCGGTCAAAGTCGATGTGGCCCTCTGAGCCGAACGTGCCGCGGGTGGACTGCACCACCGCGTGGTAGCCGCGCTCGGCGAACAGCCTCGCCATGGTGCCGTAGACGCCGCGGCGGCCGTACGGGGAGCGGAGCAGGATGACCGGGAGCGGGCGGGTCGGCCTGGCCAGGTAGACGTCGGTGAGCAGGCGCGCGTTGTCGGGGGCTGGGATTGGCACGTCCCTTTGCACCGTGATGGCGCTGGTCGACGCGGGGGCGATCTTCAGCATGGCCGCGAAGGCGCGGGAGGCGATCGTCACCTGCTAAAGCCTAGACGATCTTTATCAGCCATAGCGGATAAGACCTCCCATAACAGATTTCGGCTTTTACGGTGTTACTAGCATCGGCTTCTTGATCGGGCTAGCATTTCATACTGCAATGCCACGGTCACCCTCTGACATATTCCGTGGCTGTCACGGCGTCCAAGACGGGGCTGCCTGGGACATCCCGGCAGCCGGTAAAACGCTGCCCACAAGGAGAATCCGTGAGAATGAAGCTGTCTATGCGCGCCCTGGTGGTAGGCGTGGCGGTGGCCGGGATGATGTCCCTCGGCGGTGGCGCCTACGCCGTCACTAGCATTGTCAGCGCCAACTCGCCGGCCGTCAACGTGACCGGGCCGGACCATGAGCGCCTGACCATCACGCTCGCTCCCGGCGGAAGCCGGACGTTCGTGCTCCCCGCCGCCAACGACCCGCTGCGCATCGACCTCGACGCGGTGTCGGTCAACGGCGGAATCCAGACTCCCAGCGAGGTGTTCAGCGCGCTGCTCAACGTGGATGCCAATGGCGCCGGGATGAGCTGGATCGGGACCAGCAGCAACGCGTCCCAGAAATCCGGCTACACGTTTAGCGGAGGTCCGGCCATCACCGAGCTGACGTGCGGCGCTAACTGCGTCATCGCCTGGCTCAATTCAGGTAGCGCCGTCCGGCGAACCGTCACGCTCAAGCAGAACGCGAACACGACGTCCATCAGTCGGACATATGTCATAAACATCTGGTATTAATTCCCCCGGCGGCGGCCGGGCACCGCGCGGCGGACGCGCGGTGCCCGGGCCCGGTCCGGTCTGGCTAAGATCGCGAACTATGGAGCAGCGAGTTCTCGGCAAGACCGGCCGACCCGTATCGATCATCGGCCTCGGCACCTGGCAGCTCGGCGCGGACTGGGGTTCGGTGACTGAATCAGACGCGCGCGACGTGCTGCGGGCCGCCGTCGAGTCCGGGGTCACTTTCCTCGACACGGCCGACGTGTACGGCGACGGTCGCAGCGAGCGGATCATCGGGCAGTTCCTGGCCGACAACCCCGGGCACGACGTCGTGGTCGCCACCAAGATGGGCCGTCGGGTGGCGCAGCTGCCGTCGAACTACACGCTGGAGAACTTCCGCGCGTGGACCGATCGGTCGCGGGCCAACCTCGGCGTCGACCGGCTCGAGCTGGTGCAGCTGCACTGCCCGCCGACCTCGGTCTACGGTTCTGACGCGCTCTACGACGCGCTGGACACGCTGGTGGCCGAGGAGCGGATCGCCGCCTACGGGGTCAGCGTGGAGACGTGCGACGAGGCGCTGGCGGCGATCGCGCGGCCGGGGGTGGCGACCGTGCAGATCATCTTCAACGCGTTCCGCCGTAAGCCGCTCGACCAGGTGCTGCCCGCGGCTTCCGCGGCCGGGGTGGGGATCATCGTCCGGGTGCCGCTGGCCTCCGGGCTGCTGGCCGCGCGGTACACGCTGGACACCAGCTTCGCCTCGGACGACCACCGGAACTACAACCGGCACGGCGAGGCGTTCGACGTCGGCGAGACGTTCTCCGGGGTCGACTACCCGACCGGCGTGCAGGCGGCGACCGAGTTCGCGGCCATCGCGGCCGAACCGGGCGCCTTCACCACCGACCCCGCCTGGACGCCGACCACCGCCCAGGCGGCGCTGCGCTGGGCGACCCAGCAGCCGGGGGTGACGACCGTGATCCCGGGCGCGCGCAACACCGCGCAGGCCAGGCAGAACGCGGCCGCGGGGGACCTGCCGGCGCTGACCGAGCACGCGCTCGGCCAGATCGAGGAACTGTACGACAAGTACTTCCGGGCCGAGATCCATTCGCGCTGGTAGGGACGTTCACGACTGCCGCGCTAGGCGTCGGCGGGCTGGCCGGGGTCCTGATCGCGGCGGCGAATCGCACCCGGCGACCGGCGTAGCGAGTGGCCGAGATGCTCTGCATGAGCGTGCCGAATCCGGCTGCGTCGGCAATGCCTGTCCGCAGCCGCACCCGGACCACGCGGCCGCCGTGGTGGGTGATCGTGCTGGGCAGCAGCCCGGCTACGTAATTCGCGCGGTGGGTGCCGGAGATATGCCACGGCGTTGGTACCGGTTCAAGCCCGGGGGTGCTGAGCACCGCGCTCAGGGCCTGCGTGTAGTTCTCCTGGGTCTCCGCCATCTGGGCGCGGACCAGGCGCTTGAGATCTTTGTGGTTTGGCATCGCGAACAGCCTCCGTCTCGACGGCCGCCCCAACGCTCATGACAGAGCCGGCCCGAGGACAGACGCGTGCCCGGAATACCAGAACAGAAGATCCGGGGGTATTCCCACCTTCGAACCTGACGGATACCCCGTTGGGGAGGGGCCGTCGGCCTGGGCGTCGGACCGCGCCCTGCGTCCATGATGCATCGAAGCTTGGATCGGGTCAACGATTCGGGTGCCTGTCGGCGGCGCCAGCGACAGGCCGGCAGAGGCGATGCTCGCGCGGGTTGCTGGCGCGATGGCCCGTACAGGTGACCTTAGCGCCGGTGGCGGCGGCGGGCTGACATTTGTCATGCGGAGATTGTGGGAGGGGGGCACTACTGGTGGTGGGTGGTTACGGGGCATGCTCAGACCATGACGATCGGGAACGCGGCTCCGGGGAGCAGAGATGCAGGCAGTTGACCTGACGGTGAGTGTGGATCGGCCGATGCCGGCCGCCGGGACCCATATCCTCGACGCGTTCGAGCCTCGGATGCGTTCCGTCGGCTTCACCGCGAGCGGTCAGGGCGACGTGACGACGTACCGGCCCAAGTTCGTCGGCCTCGTCTTCGTGTGGCTCTACCGGCGGCTGGCCGACGAGCATGTGACGCTGACCTTCGAGCAGCAGGGCTCGAGCACCGAGGTGCGGGTGACCGGCAAGCTCCGCGACCGCGCGTACGCCGAGGTGACCGAGGAGTTCGGGGCTAGCTAGGGCCCGCCAGCGCTTCCTCGAGCTTGGTCAGGAGCGCGTTGAGGGCGGCCCGTTCGGGGGGGTCGAGGGGGCTGATGAGGTCTGCTTCATGTTCGAGCAGGTGGCGGACGGTGGCCTCGACCAGCGCGTGGCCGGCGACGGTCAGCTTGACCGACACGGCGCGGCGGGATGCGGATGACGGCGACCTTGCCACCAGGCCCGCCTGCTCGGCGCGGGCAATCCGCTGGGAGACCGCGCCCGCGGTGATCAGCGTGCGGCGGGTGATCTCGCGGGTGGTGAGCTCGTAGGGCGGGCCGGAGCGCCGGATCACGCTGAGCAGGTCGAGGGTGGACGGGTCGATCCCGAGGGCGGCGAGGGTGCGCCGCCGGTCATCGGCGAGGATCTTCGCGATCCGCCAGAGCGGGGTGATGACCTCGATTGAGTCGGTCCGCAGGCCGGGCAGTTCGCGGTGCCAGGCGGCGGCGATGTCGGCCGCGGGCCAGCGGGTTGGCGGCCCGAGGGGGTACTCGTCAGCACCGGGATCGTTGGACACCAGCGGCCTCTCGTAGATACGTTTAGAGCTAAACATATCCAACCGGAGGAGCGATGATGGAGCGAATCGTGCTCGTTACCGGGGGCGGGAACGGACTCGGGCGGGCCGTGGCGGCGCGGTTCCTGGCCGACGGGGACACCGTGTTCATCACCGGCCGGAACGCCGGCCGGGTGGCCGACACGGCGGCGGAGATCGGCGCGAAGCCGATCCCGGCTGACGCGTCAGACCCTGCGCAGGTGGCGCGGATGGCCGGCGAGCTCGGCGATGACCTCGACGTGCTGGTCAACATGGCGGGCGGCAACACCGACTTCACCGCCACCGCCACCGCCACCGCCTCCGCCTCCGCCGTCGGCATTGGCACCCAGCCGGACGGGCCGCTCGCGAAGCTGGAACGGGTGGCAGCGGCCTGGCGGGCGAACCTGGACGCCAACCTGCTGAGCGCCGTGCTCACCACCACCGCCGTGCTCGGCAAGCTGCGGGCGGGCGGCTCGATCATCAACGTGGGTTCCATCGGCGCCGAATACGCCGCCACCTCCTACGGCGCGGCGAAGGCGGCCCTGGCGGCGTGGACGGCCGGCCTTTCGGCCGAGGTGGGCACCCGGGGGCTGACCGCCAACGTCATCTCCCCTGGCTACATCGCCGAGACCGACTTCTTCCGCGGCAGGCTGACCGAGGAGCGGAAGGACAGGCTGATCAAGGCCACCCACGACGGGCGGGCCGGACGACCCGGCGACATCGCCGAGACGGCATACTTCCTAGCGTCCGACGGCGCGCGTCACATCACCGGACAGACCCTGCATGTCAACGGCGGCGCCCACACCACGCGGTGACTCAGCACGAGCGGCGCGGCGCCCGGGGCGGCGAGGCCGATCGGGAGCGTCTGCTGGCGGGCGGGTTAGCGGGCGGCGAAGACCTGGGGGAAGGCGCCGGCGGCGGCGACGGCCCGGGACATGGTCTTGGCGATGCGGACGACTTCCTCGGTGCGTTCGTCGCCCAGGCGCCGCCAGGGCGCGGCGGCCATCCGGTCGGTGTCGGCTTCGATCTGGGCGCGCAGCGCCTGCCCGGCCTCGGTCAGCGCGTTCTCGCCGTCGAGCAGGCCGCGGGCCCGCAGGCCGGCCTCGGCGGCGCCCCACTCCTGCTCGCTCCAGCCCCGGCTGGTCTTCGCGAACTCGGTCAGGAATCCCTTGCCGGTCTTGGTGTGCGTCACTATGGCCTCGATGCCGCTCAGGCCCGCGCAGTCGAGTGCGGCGATGTGACCGTCGCCGCGGTGCTCGCGCAGCAGCGTCAGCGCGTGCCACATCACCAGGTGCGGGGCATCGGGCCAGCTCAGGTCGGCGTTCCCGGCGTATAGCGGGCGGCCATCGGGGCCGCAGCCGCCGGCCGCCTCGCGGACCAGCTCGGCCAGCGCGAGCATGTCGGCCGACGCGATCACGTCCTCGCCAAGCAGCCGGGTCAGCGCGGCGTCGACGGCGACGTAGCGGGCGTCGATGACGGCCGCCGGGGTGGCCAGCTCCCAGGCGGCGGGGATGGACTGGGCCACCAGCGCGGGGTTGAAGTTGTAGAAGGTCGCGGTGACGACGCCCGGGCCGACCGCGCCCATCGGGGCGGCCCGGCCGGCGAAGTAGCACATCCGGTTGCCGCGGAGGCCGACGCCGGTGAGGTAGTGCTCGGTCTCAGGGGCGAAGTAGATCAGCGAGTGCAGCGAATTGGTGGCGTTGTGCGCGCTGCGGGTGAGAGAGGAGGCCATGGCAGCACCATAGACGCGGGCCGCTATCGGCGCACCTGCCGACGTTCTGTGACTTTATGTAATGATTTGCTGACTAATAGTCTCGGCAGAACGAGCAGCGCGCACGGGCCGTGGCGCGATCATCATCGCGGAGCTGGCGATCGGCGGCGCGGAAACTCTTTAAGAAGTCGCAAAGATTGAGCAAATGCCTGCTCCTGCGGTGGTGCCCGGCCGCTCTAACGTGGGCCGACGGCGATTCCCGGCGGCGTAGAAATTTCATTGCATCTCTTAAAATTACTTCTTTCGCAGAGAGTCCTATACGTACTACTTTTGTAGGGTCCTTACGAAATGAGAGTGCTCGGGGGAGTACACATGGACGTGAATCTCGCATCACGGGGAGGCTGGCGGTTATGGGGATCGTGGTAATCGTCGCCCTGGTCATCGCGGCCGGCTGGTGGGTCGACATACGGGTCCACCCGTTCCGCCGCTGCCCGAAGTGCAACGGCAAGAGACGGAACCCGGGCAGCGGCAGCTCGCACTGGGGCTACTGCAGCCGATGTGGCGGCAGAGGCGAGGTGCGCCGCCTCGGCGCGCCCGCGGCGAGTGGCCGAAGGGACAGATGACCGAACGGGCGCCCGGGCTTCCGTAGGATCTTCTGCATGCCCGCGTATCCAGATATCGAGCCCTACCAGACCGGCCTACTCGACACCGGTGACGGGAACCTCGTGTACTGGGAGACGTGCGGGAACCCCGATGGCGTGCCGGCCCTGATCGTGCACGGCGGCCCGGGGTCGGGCTGCTCGGCGCGGAGCAGGCGGGCGCTCGACCCGGAGAAGTTCCGGATCATCCTGTTCGACCAGCGCAACTGCCATCGCAGTCGGCCGCACGCGAGCGACCCGACGGTGGACATGAGCCTGAACACGACCGCGCACCTGCTGCGGGACATGGAGCAGCTGCGCGAGCACCTGGCGGTGGACCGGTGGCTGCTGCGCGGGGTGTCGTGGGGGGTGACGCTGTCGCTGGCGTACGCGCAGGCGTATCCGGAGCGGGTCAGCGGGATGCTCATGGTCAGCGTGACGTCGACCCGGTGGCAGGAGATCGACTGGCTGTACCGTGGCGTCGGCCGGTTCTTCCCTGAGGCCTGGGCTCGGTTTCGCGACTACCCGGGCCTGACCGACGCGTACTGGCTGCCGACCGACAGCTCGCCGCCGATCGCCGGGTTGCTCGAGGCGTACTCCCGGCTGATGGAGGACCCCGACCTCGAGGTCCGGTCGCGAACCGCGACCGAGTGGACGGCCTGGGAGGACGCGGTCATCTCGCAGGAGAGCAACGGGAGCCCGGGCGCGTACGGCAATCGGGCCGACGACGCCAAGCTGGCGCTGGTGCGCATCTGCTCGCACTACTTCGCGCACGGCGCGTTCCTCGAGGACGGCGTGCTGGTCCGCGAGGCCGGCCGGCTGGCTGGCGTCCCCGGCGTGCTCATCCACGGGCGCAATGACCTTGGCGGCGGCGCCTACACCCCGTGGGAGCTCGCCCGCGGCTGGCCGGGGGCCGAGCTCATCATCGTCGGGGACTCCGGGCACACCGGCAGCGCCAGCATGACCGACGAGATAGACGCTGCCGCCGAGCGGCTGTACCGGCGGATCACGAGCCCCGCTTAGGTTTGCCCCGCCTGGCACCGCCTGGCCTGCGGGCGGTTTTTGGTTCGCGGTATTTTCGATGCCATGACAACCCAGACGGAGAAGGCGGCCCGGTTCCTCGAACTGCACCGCCCAGGTCACCCGCTGCTGCTGCCGAACCCGTGGGACCAGGGGTCCGCGAAACTGCTGGCCTCGCTCGGCTTCCAGGCGCTGGCCACCACCAGCTCCGGGTTCGCGGTCACGCTGGGCCGGTCGGATGGCGCGGTGAGCCGCGATGAGGCCCTGGCGCACGCGGCCGCGATCGTCGCCGCGACCGACCTGCCGGTCACGGCCGACCTGGAGAACTGCTTCGCCGACGATCCCGACGGCGTCGCCCACACCGTCTCCCTGGCGGTGGAGACCGGGCTGGCGGGCTTGTCGGTGGAGGACTTCAGCGGCCGTGACGGCGAGCCCATCTACGACATCGGGCTGGCGGCCGAGCGGGTGGCGGCGGCGGCCGCGGCCGCGCACGCCGGGTCCCCGCGCCTGGTGCTGACCGCGCGGGCCGAGAACTACCTGCACGGCCGACCCGATCTGACCGACACCATCGCCCGGCTGCAGGCGTTCCAGGCGGCCGGGGCCGACGTGCTCTACGCTCCCGGGCTGACCAGCCTGGCCGACATCAAGCAGGTCGTCGGCGCGGTCGACCGGCCGGTGAACGTCCTCGCGATGCCCGGCGTTCCGCCGGTCAGCGAACTCGCCGCGGCCGGCGTCAGCCGGGTCTCGGTCGGCGGCGCGCTCGCGTTCGCCGCCCTCAGCGCGATCGCCGACGCCGCCATCGAGCTTCGCGACCAGGGCACCTACGGCTATCTGGCGGACAGCGCGGCCGGACGGCGGGCCGCCCAGAGCGCCACCGGACGGGACGCCTGATGCGCGACGACGTGCGCGAGGCGCTGGCGATCACGCGCTCCTCGAGCCTCGAAGACCGCACGGTCGACATCACCACGACCGGCCGACGCTCGGGCGAGCCCCGGCGGATCGAGATCGTCTTCTACCGGTCCGGGGCTTCCGTCTACCTGAGCGGGATCCCCGCCCCGCGCACCCGGGACTGGCTGGCGAACCTGGCCGCCAACCCGCGCTTCAGCTTCCACCTCAAGCACGGCGTGGTCGCCGATCTGCCGGCGGTGGCCGAGGTCATCACCGATCCGGCCGAGCGCCGCCGCCTGCTGGCGGGCTTCGTCGACGAGTTCAACGATCGCAACGGCCCCGACAGCCCCTGGGGGAAGGCGGTCCTCGACGAGTGGGTGCAGGGCAGCCCGCTGGCGAGGGTCTCCTTCCCCGAGGACGACTGACGCGGTCTGGGCTACTGGCCGAGGAGCCAGTGTTCGGGGCCGATGAGCTGGCCTGCCTCGGCCGGTCCCCACGATCCGGGGGCGTAGGGCTTGATCTCGGGCGGGTTGGAGAGCAGGGGGCCGGCCACCTTCCAGACCGAGGCGAGGCCGTCCGGGCGGGTGAAAAGCGAGCGGTCGCCGAGCAGCACGTCGTGGATGAGCCTGACGTAAGCCGGCAGCGGGTCGGCGTCCTTGAGGCTGGCCAACTGGATGCTCGCGTGCGCCACGTCGAGATCGGTCCCCGGACCCGGCTTCTTCGTCACCAGGGAAAGGTCGATCTCGCCGTCACCGGCGAGCGAGAAGCAGAGCACGTTCGCCTCGCTCGGCAGCTGGCCGCTGAGCGGCCCGGGCGGGTCGCGCAGGATCAGGCTGACGCGCTGGGCGGAGGCGGCCAGCATCTTGCCGGTGCGCAGGTAGAACGGGACGCCGCGCCAGCGGTCGTTGTCGATCCAGAGCCGGGCGGCCACGAAGGTGTTCTGCTTGGAGTGCGGATCGATGCCGGGAACGTCCCGGTACCCGTCGTACTGGCCGAGCACCACCTCGGCCGGGTCAAGGACCCGGAAGCAGCCGATGACCTCTTCCCTGGCGGCCTGCAGGTCCAGAGCGCCCAGGCTGGCGGGCGGCTCCATGGCGACCTCGGCCGCCAGCTGGAACAGGTGGGTGACCATCATGTCGAGCACCGCGCCGGTGGCGTCGTAGAACTGCGCCCGGTCGTTGATGTCGAGCGTCTCCGGGACGTCGATCTGGACCGACTCGATGTGCTGGCCGTCCCAGGACGAGGCGAACAGTCCGTTCGCGAACCGCAGCATGTGCAGGTCCTGGGTCGCTTCCTTGCCGAGGAAGTGGTCGATCCTGTACACCTGCTGCTCGTCGAGGACTGAGTGGACGACCTCGTCCAGCTCGCGGAAGTTCTCGGGCGAGGTGCCGAACGGCTTCTCGTAGACCACGCGGGAATCCTTGGCCAGCCCGTGCTCGCCGAGCGCCTTCGTCAGCTCGGAGAAGGCGACGGGCGGGACGGCCAGGTAGTGGACAAGCTGCGGGTCGCCGCCGATAGCGGTGCGGGCCTTGCCGATCACGTCGAGCAGGCTGCCAGGGTCGGCCGAGGTGAAGCCGCCGCCCGCGAAGAACAGATTCTGGGAGAAGGCGTCCCACTGCTTCGGGTCGGGCGCGGTGTCGAATTCGACCAGGGAGTCGTGGAAGTGGGCGCGGAAGTCCTCGTGCGCCACGTCGCCCCGGCCGTTACCGACTAGCCGCCACTGCTTCGGCAGCAGCCCCTCAGTCTCGAGGCGGTAGAACGCGGGGAGCACCAATCGCTTGGCTAGGTCTCCGGTCGCTCCGAAAAGGACAAAAACCGTCGGACCGGGGTCGCCCGTAGATCCGGCCTGCTGCGTGCTGGTCGCCATAAGTCAACGCTACCCTCTTCCCTCTCTTCAACCCGTGCACTGGGCGGCGGAGAAAGCTTACTTGCGCGGTGTATACACCGAGCGTATAGTCGGCGATGTGAGCGTTCCCCTGACCCTGCTCGGGCTGCTCGAACGAGAGCCGAGCCATGGGTATGACCTCAAGCGCGACTACGACGAGTACTTCGGGCGGGGCAAGCAGCTGCCGTTCGGGCAGGTCTACGCGACCCTCGGCCGGCTGGCGAGGGACGGGCGGGTCGAGCCGGGCGAGGCCGAGCCGGGCGACGGGCCCGACCGCAAGCGCTACGCGATCACCGACCTCGGCCGGGCCGAGGTCGACGCGTGGCTGGCCGACCCGGTCGAGCCGGAGCCGCACCTGCAGACGGTGCTGTTCGCGAAGGTAACGCTGGCGCTGATGCTGGGCAAGCCGGCCGAGGCGTACCTGGACCGGCAGCGGGCGGCCCACCTGGTCCGGATGCGCGACCTGACCGCTCTCAAGCGGACCGGTCCCCTGGTCGACGTGCTGCTGGCCGACCACGCCCTGTTCCACCTGGAAGCGGATCTTCGCTGGATTGACCTCACGTCGGCGCGGCTGACGGAACTAGCAGAGGCGGTACGGAAGTCATGAGCACACCGGTTGTCGCGGGCGGCGCCCTGATCGAGGCCCGCGACGTACGCAAGTCATTCGGCCAGACCCCCGCGTTGCGGGGCGCGTCGGTCGCCGTCGGCCGGGGCGAGATCCTGGCCATCATGGGGCCGAGCGGGTCCGGCAAGTCGACCCTGCTGCACTGCCTGGCGGGGATCTTCGCGCCCGACGGCGGCGAGGTGTGGTTCGACGGCAGCCGGATGGACACCCTCGACGAGGCGGCGCGGACCAAGCTGCGGCGGACCGCGTTCGGGTTCGTGTTCCAGTTCGGGCAGCTGGTGCCCGAGCTCACCGCGGCCGACAACGTGGCGATGCCGCTGCTGCTCAACCGGGTGCGACGACGGACCGCATACCAGACGGCGGACAGCTGGCTGGGCAAGCTCGGCATCGACGACAAGGGCGGTCGGCGGACCGGCGAGCTGTCCGGCGGAGAGGCGCAGCGGGTCGCGATCGCGCGGGCGCTCGCGCTCGGCCCGAAGCTGATCTTCGCCGACGAGCCGACCGGTTCGCTTGACTCGCTGACCGGCGAGAAGGTGATGGACCTGCTGGTCGGGCTCGCCCGCGAGCAGGGCACGACGGTCATCATCGTCACCCACGACGCGCGAGTGGCAGCGTACGCGGACCGGGTGGTGATGGTCCGGGACGGGCTGGTCTCATTCGACCTGGGCCCGGAGTCGTCGGCGCCGAAGCACGCGGCGAAGGCGGCCAACTGATGCTCCGGCTCGGCCTCCGGCTGACCCTGCGCAGCGGGCGCGAGGCGCTCGTCCGGCTGGCGGTGACCACGGTCGCGGTCGCGGTTGGGGTCGCGCTGCTGCTCGGCGTGCTGGCCGAGTTCCACGCCTTCCAGGCCCAGTCCAACCAGCAGTGCTGGGCGTGCACCAGCGGCGATCCGGTGCCGTCGACGCTGCCCGCCAGCGGCGAGCTGTGGAACAACAGCGTGGACTTCTACCAGGGGCAGACGCTGACCCGGCTGGGCGTGGCCGCCCTCGGCGCGGACGCGCCGGTGCTCCCCGGTATTTCAAGGCTGCCGGCGGCGGGCCAGTACTACGCGTCCCCCGCGCTGGCCGCGCTGCTGCGCACGGTGCCCGCCGACGAGCTCGGCGATCGGTTCCCCGGCACGATGATCGGAACGATCGGCGCGGCCGGGCTGACCGGTCCCGGGCAGCTGGCGGTCTACGTCGGGTACCCGCCGACGGCGCTTAACGCGATCGACGGCACGCAGTGGGTGACTCGCATCGCGACCGCTCCTGCGGCCGAGGTGTTCACCCCGTTCTTCCGGTACGCCTTCGGGTTCGGCCTGCTCGCCGTCCTGTTCCCGATGCTGGTGCTGATCAGCACGGCCACTCGGCTGGCGGCGAGCCGCCGGGAGGAGCGGTTCGCCGCGCTCCGGCTGGTCGGCGGGACGCCGGCCGACATCCGGATGATCGCCGCGGTGGAGTCGGTGGTGAGCGCGTTCTTCGGCGCGGTCGTCGGGGTCGTGATCTGGCTGCTGGTGCAGCCCCTGGTCGCCGGCGGGGCGCTGATCGGGACGCAGTACTTCTCCTCCACGGTGACCCCCGCCGCCTGGGAGTACGCCGCGATCGTGGTCGGGGTGCCGGTGATCGCGCTCGTCGCGGCGCTGGTCTCGCTGCGCCGGGTGCAGATCTCGCCGCTGGGCGTGAGCCGGCGGGCGACGCCCAAGCGCCCGACGCTTTGGCGGCTGATCGTGCTGGCGCTCGGCGTGGCGGTCTACCTGTATGGGCTGTCGGTCACCTCGCACCAGAGCATCGGGGCCGCGACCTACCCCGGGCTGCTGCTGACGATGGTCGGGCTGGTAGTCGCCGGGCCGTGGTTCACCTGGGCCACGGCGCGACTGTTCGGCTCGATGTCGCGGGGGGCGGCACTGCTGCTCGCGAGCCGGCGGCTGGCCGACAACCCGAAGGCCGCCTTCCGCTCGGTGACCGGGCTGGTGCTGGCGGTCTTCCTCGGCACGATGGTGGGGGCGCTGGTGCCGGCAGTGAACGCGACCGAGGCGTCGCCCACCAACACATCGATCAGCAACGTCCTGTTGGACCAGGTCGGTATGTCTGGGCCGGCCGCCACGCGGCTGCTCGGCGGGCTCAGCGCGATCGGCGGGGCCAGCGTTTACCCGTTCTACACGGCAAGCTTGCCGGCGGCGGCGGCGGGGACGGGCGGGCGGGGCAGCGGACCGGGCCGGCCGGCCGGCAAAGGCGGGAACGGAGGCAATGTCGGGGGGAACGGGAACAACCGCAGTGGCGGCGGCGTCCAGATCGGGCCGGGCAAGGCCCTGGCCGGCGGTGCCACGGTGGTGAGCTGCGCGGTGATGCGGGAGCTGGCTGTGCTCGGGCAGTGCGCGCCCGGCGTCGCCGCGGTCCAGACGCAGGACGGGTCCATGTTCGGGGACAACCCGCTCTACAACACGCAGCCGTTCGTCAGCGCGTCAGATCCCGCGTACCGCGGCTCGCTGGCCGGCCTCCCGCTGCAGGCGGTGCTGGTTCGGGTGAACAGCGCGGCGACGCTGGAGCGGGTCCGGACCTATCTCGCGGTCAACGCGCCGCCGCAGGTCTCCGTCGGCCAGGGGCAGTCGCCCACTCCGCCGCGGACGTTCGGCGAGACGCTGCAGATCCGCACCCAGCGGGCGGACACGCTGGAGAACCTCGTCTACGCGGCGGTCGCGCTCACGCTGATCGTGGCCGGCTGCAGCCTGGCGGTCGCGGTCGGCGGCGGGCTGGTCGAGCGCAAGCGCCCGTTCACCCTGCTGCGGGTCGGCGGCACCGGGATCGGCGTGCTGTCCGGGGTGGTGCTGCTGGAAGCGGCGGTCCCGCTGGTCGCGGCCACCGTGCTGGCGGCGGGCATCGCCTACGGGACGTCGGTCCTGGCGTTCGTCAGGCTCGCGCCCGCCGGCACCGCGATCCCGCAGCTCGGGCACGACTACTACGCCCTGATGGGGATCGGGCTGCTGATCGCCTTCGGCGTGATCGCGGTGACGCTGCCGTTGCTGCGCCGGATGACTCTGCCCGGCAACGTCCGCTTCGAGTAAGCGTCCGCTTGGAGTAAGCGTCCGCTTGGAGTAAGCGCAGGAATCGGCGGGTGAGCTCGGCGATCTGGTCGGGCTGCTCGTCGAGGGCGAAGTGGCCCGCGTCGAGGAGATGGACCTTGGCGTCGGGCACGTCGCGGCGGTAGGCCTCCGCCTCGGCGGTCAGGAAGGACGGGTCGTAGCGGCCCCACGCCACCAGCAGCGGCGGCAGGTGCGCCCGCAGCCACTGCTGCCAGGCCGGGTAGCTGGCGACGTTGGTGCGGTAGTCGTAGAACAGGTCGGTCTGGATGTCGTGCTGGCCCGGCCGGCCGAGGAAGGCGAGCTCGTCGGTCCACAGGTCCGGGTCGTACTGCTGCGGGACCGGGCTGCTGCCGACGTGGCGCTGCCTGGTGGCGGCGGGCGAGAAGAAGTTCTCGCGCAGCGCCGCCTCGTGGGCGGGGCGGTCCGCCCAGAACGCCCGGCGGGTGTCCCACAGCGGGCCGAGCCCGTCCTCGTGCGCGACCGCGTTCTGCACGATCATCGCCCGCACCCGGGCCGGGTGCGCGGTCGCCAGCCGAAATCCGATCGGGCCACCGTAGTCCTGCATGAACAGGGTGTACCGGCCGAGGCCGAGCTGCTCGGTGAAGCGCCCGACGATCTCGGCCAGGTGATCGAAGGTGTAGGCGAAGCCGGCCGGGTCGGGCGCGTCGCTGTGGCCGAAACCAGGGTAGTCCGGCGCGATGAGGTGGAAGTCGTCGGCCAGCCGCGTCAGCAGCGGCTCCCACATTCGCGAGGAGGACGGGAAGCCGTGCAGCAGCAGGATGGTGGGCCGGTCGGGCGGGCCCGCCTCGCGGTAGAAGACCGACACCCCGTCGACGTCGGCCGACTGGTAGGCGGTGCGGCTCACTGCCCTGTCCTCGCCTTCGCTCGGTCGGCCTGCTCGGCGGCGCGGGTGATGTTGCGGGCCATCCCGCCGAACACGATGCCGTGGAACGGGGAGATGGACCGCCAGTAGGCGTGGCCCGCCAGGCCGCGGGGCTGGAAGATGGCCCGCTGGCCGTAGGTGGTCATCCCGGCTTGGTCGCGGCCTGCCGTCAGCTCGAGCCAGGCCAGGCCGGGGAGTTTCATCTCCGCGCGGAGCCGGAGCAGCGAGCCCGGGGTGATCGCCTCCACTCGCCAGAAGTCCAGCGCGTCGCCGACCAGCAGGCGGCGCGGATCGCGCCGTCCGCGGCGCAGCCCGACGCCGCCCGTGAGCCGGTCGAGCAGCCCGCGGACCGCCCACGCGGCCGGGAAGGAGTACCAGCCGGTGGCGCCGCCGATGCCCTCGATGACCTCCCACAGGGCGGCCGGGGTGGCGCGGACGGCGGCCATCCGCTCGTCGACGTAGAGCGAGCCGCCGGCCCACGCGGGGTCGCTCGGCAGCGGGTCGCTCGGCGCGCCGGGGGTGCCGGCCGATGACCAGCTGGTGGAGACGTCGCCCTCGCGGGTGTGCCGCAGGGCCAGGGCGATGGCGAGGTCGAGCGGCACCAGCCCCCCGGGCGGGTCGGGGACGTAGGCGGCGATGTCGTGGTCGGCGCAGACGACCTCGTTGACCAGCGATTCCACCAGCGGCTTGGCCAGGCCGGCCGGCACCGGGGTCACCAGCCCGACCCACAGCGACGACAGCCGCGGGGACAGCACCGGCACCGGGATCAGGAGGCGCTGCCGAAGGCCGGCGACGGCGCAGTACCGGCGCATCATGTCCGCGTAGGTCAGGACGTCGGGACCGCCGATGTCGAACGAGCGGCTGACGTCGGCCGGCAGCTCCGCGCTGCCGACCAGGTAGCGCAGCACGTCCTGGACCGCGATCGGCTGGATGCGGGTGGTCACCCACTTCGGGGTGACCATCGCGGGCAGCCGCTCGGTCAGGTAGCGCAGCATCTCGAACGAGGCGGACCCGCTGCCGATGATCACGGCCGCCTGCAGCGCGGCCGTCGGCACGCCGCTGGCCAGCAGGATGTCCCCGACCTCGCGCCGCGAGCGCAGGTGCGGCGACAGCGCGGCGACCGGGCCGGAGATGATGCCGCCGAGGTACACGATGCGCTTGACCCCGGCCGACGCGGCCGCCCGGGCGAATATCCCGGCCGCCTCGCGGTCCCGCTGCTCGAACGACGGGCCGGTGCCGAGCGAGTGGATGAGGTAATAGGCCACCTCGATCCCGCCGAGGGCGCGTCGCACCGCGTCCGCGTCCATCACGTCGGCCGCCGCGACCTCGACGTCACCGGACCAGGGGCGCCCGTCCAGCTTGCCCGGGTCACGGGCCATGCAGCGCACACCGTAACCCGCTGCGAGCAGCTCCGGGACGAGGCGGCCGCCGATGTACCCAGACGCGCCGGTAACCAGGCATTTCAGTGGCGAGGACATACCCCAGTGTGTCATGCCGCCAGCCCTGTGATCACAGCGAGTTACAGACTTGGTGCGGATGGAGGCGGAGCCAGGGTCCGTTCGATATGACGGATTTTGATCATCGGCTTTTAGAGCGGGGTCACGTACGCGCCGGAAATGCCGCCGTCGACGAGGAACGTGCTGGCGGTGATGAACGAGGCGTCGTCGCTGGCCAGGAACGCGACCGCGGCGGCGATCTCGGCCGGCTCGGCGAACCGGCCGACCGGGACGTGGACCAGGCGGCGGGCGGCCCGCTCGGGGTCGGCCGCGAACAGCTCGGTCAGCAGCGGGGTGTTGACCGGGCCGGGGCAGAGCGCGTTGACCCGGATGCCCTCGCGGGCGAACTGCACGCCGAGCTCGCGGGAGAGCGCGAGCACGCCGCCCTTGGACGCGGTGTAGGAGATCTGCGAGGTGGCGGAGCCCATGACCGCGACGAACGAGGCCGTGTTGATGATCGAGCCCTTGCCCTGCCGCCGCATGTAGGGGATCGCCTCCTTGCAGCAGAGGTAGACCGAGGTCAGGTTGACCTCCTGCACCCGCCGCCAGGCGTCGAGGCCGGTGGTCAGGATCGAGTCGTCGTCGGCGGGCGAGATGCCGGCGTTGTTGAAGGCGACGTCGACCGAGCCGTAGGTTTCGTGGGCGGCGGCGAACGCGCGGGCCACGTCGTCGGCGTCGCTCACGTCGGCCTTGACGAACAGGCCGCCGACCTGATCGGCGGCCGCCCGGCCGGCGTCCGGGTCGAGGTCGACCACGACCACGTTGGCGCCCTCGGACGCGAACCGGGCCGCGGTGGCGAGCCCGATGCCGCTGCCGGCGCCGGTCACGACCGCCGTCCGCCCGTCAAGCCTTCCGGCCATGCAGGTACTCCTCGCGCGCTCGGTGTCGTTCTGGTGTTGCTGGTTGGAGTTCAGATGCGTTCGAAGTAGCGGCGCAGTTCCCAGTCGGTCACCGCGGCCGCGTAGGCGGCGATCTCCACCTGCGCCATGTTCGCGTAGTGGTCGACCACGTCCTGGCCGAACGCCTCGACCGCCAGCGGCGAGGTGATCCAGAGCGCCAGCGCCTCGTTCAGCGACGCCGGGACCCGGGGCAGGTTGGTGAGCGGGTAGGCGTTCCCGGTCACCGGCGGGGGCAGCTCGAGCTCCTGGTCGACGCCGTTGAGCGCGGCCGCGGTCAGGCCGGCCAGCGCCAGGTAGGGGTTGACGTCGCCGCCGGGGACCCGGCACTCGATGCGCAGCGACGGCCCGTGCCCCACCAGCCGGAGCGCGCAGGTCCGGTTGTCCGGGCCCCAGGCGACGGTGGTGGGCGCGAACGAGCCGTCGGCGTAGCGCTTGTAGGAGTTGATGGTCGGCGCGAACAGCAGCGTGAGCTCGCGCAGTCCGGCCAGCAGCCCGGCGATCATCTGCTCGCCGGTCGGCGAGAGGCCGTACGGGCCGTCGCCGGCCATGACCGGGTCCGCGTGCCCGTCGGCGGTGCGGAACGAGAGGTGGATGTGGCACGAGTTGCCCTCGGCCGCGTTGGGCTTGGCCATGAACGTGAGCGCGTAGCCGCGGGCCGCGGCGATCTCCTTCGCGCCGGTCTTGTAGATCGTGTGCTGGTCGGCGGTGGTGAGCGCGTCGTCGTATTTGAACGCGATCTCGTGCTGGCCGAGGTTGCATTCGCCCTTGGCCGACTCGACGTACAGGCCCGCGGCCGCCATCGAGTTCCTGATGTCGCGCAGCAGCGGCTCGATCCGGCCGGTGCCGAGCACCGAGTAGTCGGAGTTGTAGCGGTTGGCCGGGGTGAGGTTCCGGTAGTTCTGGTCCCAGGCCTGCTCGTAACTGCCTTCGTACACGACGAACTCGAGCTCGGTGCCTGACAGCGCCGTCCAGCCGCGCTCGGCTGCCTTGGCCAGCTGCGCCCTGAGTACCTGGCGGGGCGAGACCCGGACCGGGCTGTGATCGATCGCTTTGACGTCCGCGAGGACGAGCGCGGTGCCTGGCTGCCAGCTGATCAGCCGGAGCGTGTCGAGGTCGGGCACCAGCACGAAGTCGCCGTAGCCGCGCTCCCACGAGGTGATCTCGTAGCCGTCGACGGTGTTCATCTCGGTGTCGACCGCGAGCAGGTAGGCGCACGCCTCGGTCGCGTTCGGCACCACCTCGTCGAGGAAGTACTTCGCGTGGAAGCGCTTGCCCTGCAGCCGCCCCTGCATGTCGGTCATGGCGACGACGACGGTGTCGATCTCCTGCATGCGGGTG
>Ga0302325_10004349_pt1 | contig 32779 bp, 40 predicted proteins | sample Palsa_T0_2_FD_201948 | JGI IMG/M metagenome (GOLD analysis project Ga0302325, IMG submission 201948) | Peat permafrost microbial communities from Stordalen Mire near Abisko, Sweden - Palsa_T0_2 | ecosystem: Environmental > Terrestrial > Soil > Palsa > Peat permafrost | place: Sweden: Abisko... | reverse complement strand
TTCTTGTTTTTCTTCGCTTCTATCTTCAACGGAGCCCCTTGCTGCACATCAAAGATTCTCTCGATAACCAAGATAATCATCTGGACGAACAAGATCCAGACTCTTAAAGCCAGATCAAAGAGTCCAAGCACAGGTCTCCTGCCCCTGCTATACGTGCTATCTGTAAACTTGAAAGGAAGCTGAGCACCGAGATGGTCCTGGGCTACCTTTATTCCGCTCGAGAATCCATCTTCATGGAATCCATACTTCGTCCAAGCTCCACAGTAGCTGATACCTCTGGTGTTTTGGATTCGTGGCAACAGGCCTTGTGATCGGATAGCTGTGGTGTTATATAGAGGGTGAGAGTAGGTGTATTGTCCCTGGACGGTCTCGGGAGCAGGATCATGGAGCGGATTTAGCGTTACGAGAACATGTCCGAAAGCATTCTCTGGAATATGTTGTAAAATGTTCATGTTATAAGTGAGGCATACTTGATCGATATTTGAAGATGTTGCTGACGATTTGGTGATGTAGTTCCACGATGACCAGGCTTTTCTTGATTTAGGCATCAGGGAGAGGTCTGAGTGGAGGACAGCGGTATTTTTGCTGGTTTGGAACCCGGAAAGGATCTCCTTTTCTTCGAAGTCAGCTTCGGGGAGGATCAGGTTGTATGCTTGGTCGCCGTGAGTGGCGATTATGACATGGTCATAGACATCCTCTTTCCCGTTCTCTAGATGTAAACGGACTCGTCCGTCATCGTCGTTGGTTACGGACTTAACAGGGGTATTGAGGAAGATGTGATTTGGAGGAAATCCTTTCATCACTGCATCGATATAGCTCTTCGCACCATGTTCGAGAGTTAACCACTGCGGCCTTGTAGCAACAGTACTTAATAAATGATGGTTCCACCTGGAGTTTGTTAGTGGTTTTGACAATTTCGTAGTCTGCAAAACTTACATAAACCGGACCAAAGTTACAGCAGGGAATTCCAAAGAACATTTATCCGGGCTTGTACTCCAAACCGCAGCAGTCATTGGTATCAGATAATCATCCCTGAAAGCATCCGAGTACCTCTCCCGCTCAAGATACTCGCCGATCGACTCTTGCTTCTCTTCCTGGTGTACCTCTTTCCCATTGCCATTCGCAAATCCATTCCAGTTCCGATGTACCTGGCTCTTTTCTTCATCCTTCAGCAGATCCAGGGCGAATTGATTGAACCGTATGATATCGAATATCATTCTCCACACTCGGGGCGACAACAAGTTTCGCCGCTGAGCGAACACGGCAGCGAGTGAGGTCCCCGCCCATTCAAACAATCCATGATCTCGAGAAACTCCAAAAGTCATCTCAGTCGGAACCGTTGGTACGCGGATATTTTTCAAGAAAGCAATAAAATTGGCTGCACACGATCAGCCTCCGCCATGTAGCAAGGCGCCAGGAGTACGTACGATAAGTGGCTGTATTCAGAACAATGAAGCCCGTATCGACCAAAGTCTTGGACTTCCCATGCTTGAACTCGACTGTGTTCGTATGCCCGCCTAATCGATCCGCAGTCTCATAGATATACACATCGTGGTGAGTTCTGTTCAATGCCCAGAGCGCTCCGAGTCCTGCTACTCCTGCGCCAACGATCGCAACTCTCTTTCTACGGCCAGAGTTCGTTAGAGGAGCCATTAATTAAAGAAAGTATTATTAGAAAGAAGGAGAATGTTTGGAGGAATTATATTCACAAATCATTGCTGTGTTCCTTCGAGCTCGAGCTGAAGGAGGGGAGCTCTTGTTGCAGTGACGGCATTTCTTTTGGTAGGACGGGACAAGATGCACAAGCTGTTAGTGCCTTTCATGTGAGACCTATGAAATTGCACTAGGTGATCGAAACTATCGACGAGCAATGCATAGAAAGAGAATATCGAAAATAAATTCATTACTGGAAGAAAATAAAGTGTTTATGCACTTGTCAGAGGGATGTTTGAAGGTACCAGTCCAAGCTCAAAAGTCTCCATATTATTCGGAGTCGATATCGTCCGGGGTCCAAACCCAGTACATTTTTACTGTCTCGCTGTGGCTGGGGAATGAGGCGTAAAACCGCTAGCAACCATGAAGGAGGTCCGCCCGCCGGAACATACCATCGTGACCTCGAAACAACCACATCTCCATCCATTCGCATCCACAATCTACAAGAGAATATCTGTACAATCGTCCCAAAACTGCCGTGCAGTATCCGACTATCAGCTGCTATCAAGGAGCCAGGGCAACCATCGCCAAGCCGAGAGACCATTGCGACGCTCGCAGAAGGCAACGACCATAACCAAGACCGTCAGCATTTCTTCACAACCACCACACACTCACAATGTCGAATCCACTCGATACCGATGCAGGCTCTGAGCTCTTCAGCAGCTATGAAGCCGAGCTCAAACTCGTGCAAGCCGACTTGAACCAGAAGTTGGACCAGATCCCAGACCTGAGCGGCGAGCCACGCAAAGCAGCCATAAGCCAGGCAGAGCGAGCATTAGAAGAAGCTAGTGAACTGGTATGCAGCATCTCTTTGCTTTCTGGGGGATGGTACTGACCTTTTTTTTTTTAGCTCGATCAAATGCGCCTTGAGAAGCAGAATATCCCCTCTGCATCCCGCACCAAAGTAAACCAACGCTTACGCAACCACGAATCCGATGTCGACTCTGCGAAGCGGAAACTTCGCTCCATGGCTGATGACCGCTCTGCTCTGTTCGGTAGCCGATATTCCGATAATCCGAACGATGTGCAACTGGAGCAACGCCAGCAGTTGTTGTCTGGAACAGATAGACTAGATCGCAGCTCCCAGAGGTTGAAGGCCAGTCAGGCGTTGGCGAATGAGACGGAAGCTATCGGTGCGAGTACGCTGGCGGATCTACATAGGCAGAGAGAGACGATCCAGCACACAGGGGACATTCTGTTGGAGAGTGAGGGGTATGTTGATAGGAGCGTGAAGACTCTGAGAGGGATGGCGCGTAGGTAAATCGTCCCTTATCCTGGTTGCAGCATGCTTTGGGAAATGCTTTACTAACAAGTTTTCTGCAGGATGGCTACAAATCGGATTATAACGATTGCCATTATTACGGTTCTGGTGCTGCTTATCTTTGCTGTTATCTACAGCAAGTTCAAATAGAGCCACGGCTCTTCTGGCGTTCGGTGGGGCTTTTAGATACTCTTTGTTTTGTAGGAGTAATTACGACTAATCAAATGCATTGTACATTCAATATCTGGCTTGCTGATATGATTTGCAAGGGATAGGTCCTGCAGGTGCTTGTGTGCCGAAAATGGGTTACATTCCGCAAGCCGGATGCATTTGTGCTGGAGTATTTCCTGGATCGAGTACAAATGGCTCGCACAATCATCCGTCCGTCCTGGTGTATCTTAAGAAAACGAAGCAGTGTCCTTGAAGCTCGCTTGGTCACGCCTCAGCCACATCATGGAACATCCAAGTCCTACTAAATCGGTAAACATTTGAAGATAACGCAAATGTTGAGCTTTTAAAAATCGGGAACCTTCAATGTTGCCTATGACATCTGCTTAACACTTGAGCTATGACCATCAAAGTAGCGAGTTGTCGAATACGAAAATAACATTGCAAGTGCTACCTCTTATTCCTCATGGACACTTGGATATCGTAGTATGACGACCAAAAGAAAGTACCTGAATGATTGACCCTGCTGTATAACTATAAACGATCTCAATATTATACAACACGCCATTTTCACAACTCCAGAATCAAGCCTTTAAGAAACCCTTGTAATATGTGTCCAGCCATCGCACCGCTTCATCGTCAGCACCAACATCAATCGCATTCCAGCGACCAATGCTACCTACATACCCATCCGGTCTCACATTCACAATTGCAACCTCGTGCTCCGACAGCTTGCCAAGCCACTTCTCAGTGCAAGTCGGATCCTTCATCACAGAATCCAGATAGAAAGTCCAGCAGCTGTCTTGGAGAAGTTGAGGAAGGTCACCAATCTCTACGTCCTCCTTTTTCATAGTTGTCACAATAGAGTAAGTGAAGACTTTCGAGGCACCAGTGTACCGGTTGGGCTGCACGAATTCGTCCATCTCAGTGTGAACAGAACTGAGCGCAGCATACGAAGCAGCGGCAGCTTGGGAAACACGTCCAAGAATCGTTCGGGGTGAAGAAATCTCGTCACACACTCTGTCGAGAAATGCGCATGCAGTCTTGACATCCGGAGTAAAAAAGAAGATGCGAAACTGTCCCAGCATTGGGATATCCAGTTGGAGATCCACAGGATTGGCGTCGATGTATCTCGTGACCTTGGCAGGTAATAAGAGTGATCCTCCTCGAAGTCCTCCTTTCGGGTTCTTTTCAAGCACGTTGAGCACGTTTTCTGAATATTCTGCTCCAACTCCAGAGATGAATCGGATGTTCTTGGTGAAGTTCTCAGCTAAGGCTACGGGGTCGCCTGCTGAGATGGCAGTTGCGTGACCAAAATCGAAGTCGATAAGGTCTTCGGCGATCTTTTTTCTTTCTTGCTGATAGGTGGCGAGCAGGCTTTCATTTGCGAGACCTCTGATGGAAAGATTAAGTTTCCACGCAAGATTAAATGAATCATGCATAGACACATTCATGCCCTGGGCTGCTTTGGGAGAGTGAGAATGAGCAGCCTGCATTGAAATTAGAATTGATATGAAGTGACGGGGCGTTGGGACGTACATCTCCAGCAATGAAAACGCGCTGTGAATCGTCAGAAAATGCTTTGGCAACTCGTTGTCCGACTTTGTAGATTCCAAACCATTCTAGACTCAATCAGCTAATGCCATCGCATTGTTGAGTTTGTAGCTCACCAACTGTCTTCCAGGAAAGAGTGAACGGCTTCATGATCTCCTTGGCTCTCCACATGACGAATTCCTCAGTAGCAGCATCTGAGGAGATTGGAGCCTCAGCTGGATGCAACTCAATGTACAGTCTGGTCATGTTCCGTTCTCTAGGAATGCACAAAATTGATCCTGAAGTTTCTGAGCTGATCACAGCCTTACTCCACCGATCAGGAAAATCCGTCTCAATAACACCTAGCAAATTGGTCAATTACGTGTTTCTAGCTCGAATTTTGTAGAGGTACTTACCGTCCAGCACTCCCCATGCTGATTTTGAGGTCTGAGTGTGCTCGATAGCACCAAGCATTACCTTTCTGACTTTAGAATGAGCGCCATCGCAACCAACCAGGTACTGAGTCTTGAAAGGTCTAGTTCTGTCCGTTTTCAGGTCAGTGCACGCAACCTCTACGATCGAGTTCGCCCCTTTCTTTTGCGAATAGCTTAAGAATGGGGTGCTTCGAATCACTTCGACACCTCGCAGTGTTAAGTCTTTGAGGAAGATATCCTCTACCATCCCCTGGTGAACAAGAAGGATGTACGGCTCTTCTACGTCAACTACTTCGGGCGGGTAATGGATTTCTCTACCCGTCCTTCGGAGAGTGGTCTCAGCTGAAGAATTCTGTCTCACGGGTTAGTCACGACACTGTTCATGTCGTGTAATGGACACGTCGACCAAGGTAAAGAGGTTAATTCTCACCCAGAAGCAGATGTCATAGATTCTGACGCCCCTTAATAAGAGTGGGCCAGCCAGGCCCAGTTGCTTGAACGTCTCGATTGTCTTTGGTTGAAGACCGTCAGCTCGACCAGTGGACGTCTTGTCAACACGGTCGTCGACTATCGTGGTTTTAATGCCATATCGAACAAGATTAGACCTGATTCCAATAGTTAGTGTATATCCTCCAAATCCAGACGTCAAAGAACGCACGCCAGCATAAGTCCACCAGGACCAGCGCCAACAACCACCACCTGATGCGTGCTTTCCTTCAGATCATGATTGCCATTAACCATCTGTACGTCCACAGAGCGATGGTCACCATTGCGTTCCCCGGGGGAAGGGTCCGTGTCATCGTCTGTACGAGGACGCTTCATTATGGCTCAAATCACTCAGTTGCTGAGGTGGAAGCTTTGTGAAAAGCATCGTGATGGCTGAAAGTCATGCAACGGGGCGACCGTTTGTGAGTCGTACGATGACGGGGCGGAAAGAGTGGAGGGGCATAATTCCAAAATCAGCCCGGAAAATCGACTGACTCTCATACATGGGGGTTTGAAAATGGCGTGGTATGACGGTGTTATCGTGCGGTGGTCGGGGCTGACGGCACGAATTTTACGGTGGCCGATTTCATCAGTTCCAACCTCTTTAGCCGAGCTCGCCCCCTATTTTCAACTCTTCGCTTGTCCGACCCCTCCTAGACAGCATGAACAAAAGAAGTCCTTGGCTTGTAAATCATAGAATCCCGAAGTGTTCCTGCTCTCTGCTTTGAACACTCACAATCTCAGAACAGTATCGGACCCGTCACTATTTAGTCACCTCTCTATCTCACGAGCTTACATTGCTTGCCAAAAGAACAGCATCACTTCGGACGGCATTCGGCATGGCCACTAGTCCATTCACGATCTCGTCTTTCAAACTATTAATGGCATTATTAAGGAACTATTATATCCGATTTGCACAATTTCTGAACTGTCAGCTTGTTGGAGCTGACACCTCAGTTCGGATATCGCCGGGAGAGACTGAGTTGACCCAGGTTCCTTGAGACAACTTATGAGTACAGGCTGGTAGTAAGTCAAATCAGAAATAATTACATATTTGGCCAACTGTACGGCGAGGGCAGAACCCATGGTTCTCACAGCGCCATTCGTACCACAATTTGCACTTTCTTATCTGGCTTTTGATTGCTATATAGCTGGCCCTACCGGCCACAAAAATGTTGCAGCCTCCCTTCTTACAGCTGGAAAGCATTCTTTTTGTACGAAATTGATAATTTCTACTCCAGATCCAGCTGCAGTAAGTCCTCTACAAAAGCCAAACTGGCGCTGCAAGGACCCCTCTCACAAGCGTGCAATGTCCTTTCAGGGAGAACATGTGTGTTTAGTAAGCCCCTTCCACCGATTTCTGATTCTTGAAGTTTCAGGTCTCAGTTTATCCACATTTTCGATGTTCTCAGACTTTGCCTGGAATGTCAAACAAAGTGTGAGGGGTGCAGATCGTGTACGAGAGGAGAATATGGCGCCCACGTCTTCTCTTCTTCATTGACCCCATCTTGTGTACTGTTAATACAATATACTTCCGAGCAAATTTTATATGTTTTACAGTATCCTTCAAAGGGTCAATAAGAAAGGCAATTCAAGCGCCCAAGAACGTTGCCGTTCTCGGCATATCGCATGACCCTGCAAGTGCCCGCGTCCGTTATCAAGGATCTGCCCCCACTTCTCCACCTTTGCTCCTCCGAACCACTGATAAATCATCAAATCATGATGTCGAGCAACATCTCGAGAATCTCTTATCTCTGCTGTGCTACAGCGAAGAGTGGAGTGGTACAAGTATCAAGATGTGCGACTCTGAGGGCTCGGGTGATGTGAACGGTTTCCTGAGGGTCGTCCTCGACTTTGTTTTGATTAATTTTGAGAAATGGATGAAGAGTTTGGTTGACTTGATTCCATAATCGATTTATTTGTTTGCGATTCCAAAATGATTGAATGTATACCTGTAAAGCAAAAGATCATGAGGAGAGGTGACAATAAGTTGAATGTGAGTGTCCGATCAGATGCGGTATGCTCGTGGTAGCAAGTATCGACTCACTCACTATCCAGGTCATTGTCGTCGGGGCTGGACTCGGAGGGCTCGGAGCTGCAATCGCCATCCTTCTTGCTGGCCACGATGTCCTGGTTCTCGAATCCGCGTCAGAAATTACTGAAGTGAGCCCTCCCTCCCTACCATCCTCATTCATTCTCACATGAAAACCTTAGGTCGGAGCAGGAATCCAAATTCTCCCAAACAGCAGCCGCGTGCTCCAATCCTGGGGCATGCGCGCTGCCCTCGCAGTCCATGCTACACGACCGAAACAGGTAAATATGCTGGGCTGGAAAGGAAATCTCATATCCTCCATGAACTTCCAAGATTCCGCATCCAGATACCCTGGGACGTTTTACTGGGATTTCCACCGTGCGAGTCTGCACAAGTGTCTGCTTGATCGAGCTGTTGAGCTTGGTGCTGCTGTCAGATGTGACTCCCGGGTTGTAGATGTACGGATTTGTGAGACTGGGGAAAAAGCGAGGGTGGTGATGGAGTCTGGGAGGGAGATTGAGGCCGATTTGGTGGTAGGTGCCGATGGGATCAACAGTAAGTTGAGGGAAGTTATGCTAGGAAGGGAGGACCCTCCTATTCCTACTGGTGACTTGGCATATCGATTGCTGTTATCCACATCTGAAATGATGAAGGATCCAGAACTGGCCTCCCTTGTTACCGATCCGCAAGTCAATTATTGGCTTGGACCGGATATGCATGCAGTGAACTATGTGCTGAAGGGTGGGAAACTGTTTAACATGGTTCTGTTGGTTCCAGATGACATGCCAGCCGGAGCATCGACTCTTGAAGGTAATGTGGAAGAGATGCGAGCTTTGTACAAAGACTGGGATCCAAGGATACCGAAGCTTCTAAGCATGTGCCAGTCTGTTTGTAAATGGCGTCTCTGCATACGTCCTGGCATGGATACTTGGAGTCACCCTTCTGGAGCCTTCACTCTACTGGGGGACGCCGTGCATGCTACTTTGCCGTACTTGGCGTCAGGGTGAGAAACTGTTTCCTGATACTTGAAACATGATATTGAAATTCTTAGTGCAGGAATGTCTCTTGAAGACGCGGCAGTGCTAGGTGAATGTCTCTCTCGAATAACCTCTAAAGCTTCAGCAGAGATGCAGATGGCGTTGCAGGTTTACGAAAATTGTCGAAAGGGCCGCACAGAGATGGTCGTACAGCGTGGGAATTTGCAGCAGTACCTCTACCATCTTCATGACAGCCCAGAGCAAGAAGAAAGGGATCGCAGAATGAGAATGATTCCAACACCTCCTGGTGAGGCCTTGGCATGGAGAGACCCGGAATTGGCCCCTAAGCTGCTTGGTTATGATCATCTCAGAGATGTAAGTTCAATGAGTCGTCATTGATGCGTAGATTTAGGGAAAGCAAAGAACTGATCCACGACTCTAGGTCGACCAGCATTGGCCGAGGGTTGATGGAAGGATTCGAGCAAGGTTATGAGTTGGTCTTTCCGTAGCCATAGTAAACTTTTCGCATCTTCTCACCTCTTGTTTCATCTACTCTGGCTCTTCGCTGCCAGACCCTTTAGTACAACCACCCCTTCTTGCACCACAGCCCACCTGATACTGCTGAGATGCTTAGCCATTACTTGCGGTAAATCCCCCGTACGATATTTTCTGGCAACCCTGTGTAAATAATCGATATTGGACCTTGCCATAGCGCTGACAAGTGCGTTCATCTCAGCTCTTGAATCCCAATCACTCTCTTCATCGTCACCCGCACTCCCTGGACCTTCATCGCCACCATCGTTATTCTTGGTGCAGATTTGAAATGTCCAGCAGGTCAGAGTGGCAAGGTATAAGCACCAAGGATATGAGAAGAAGTCACCTGCATCCCAATTTCTGAGCTTTCGAATGCCATCTCTCAGAATATGTGCAGCATGAGCAGCAGCTTTAGCTGCATATAGCGAACTGTCTTTGGTCCAACGTTCAACTCGACCTTGAGACCGCTCTCGGTCGACTTTCATAACAGGTCGACCGATGATGTGACTTGCTCCTGCATTTATCTGCATATCGTTGATCTCCGCATTTAAGACGATGTGTGCAGCGTGATATAAGGCGAGACTAGCTGTGCAGAATTTCTGGAAATCTTCCCTCAACCTATCGTTGTTCTCCAAGGATAGAAGCTTTCCTTTGCTAAAAGAGTCAAAGTCCTCTTTCCAGCCATCGTAAGAACGGCTAATTCGTGCTTGCCATGGCTCGTCTCGGCTGGCAACTGCAAGTCCTAATTCTTTTGGTCAATTCAAGGATTGAAAACCCTACAACTCAAGTCATACCTAAGGATGTTTGATCTCTTCTCTTTAGATCCCAAGCAACTGACATTAGGCCGTGCAATATCAAGACTCGAGAGAGAGCGTTGAGAGAGAGTGGTCTTGATGATGCCCCAGTGTTGACATATGATTTGAGGACCGAGAGGTATAGTGGCTGAGGCTTTTCTTGCACGTAAAGCCTGTGCCATTCTTCACCGGTCTCTGCTTCCCACAAAAATTCGTTCCATGGAAGTGTGAGGTTCAACTCTGCTGCATTCATGCAAAGCGATTGCGAGAATAGTACAGCATGTTGAGTATCCCACATAAAGCAAAGCAAGGCGAGCCTACTCGTTAAGTTAGTGATGAAGCGTTGTCTCATAGTAAATAGCCAGACCGACCTTCTACGCTGTTCTGCATCAACCTCGGCTCTCCACAATTGGTCAATATCATTCTCTCTATTCTCAAAACCTTTGCAGCGCGCTGATTGACAATCGCTCCTTCTAATTAGACTAGATCTACTTGTTAGTTTCCCTTTGTGGCTCAAAAATATCATATCAAACCCGTTCCCAAGTCAGAAATTGAACTTACTTGATGAGGAGGCCATGGAATAGATGTGACATATCATGCTGGAGCTGGCCGGCTCTAGACTTTCCAAAACACTCGACCAGCAAGATAGTTTGCAGGATCCACAACGGCGGCCGAGTCGTGAAATCTGGACTTCCAAGGATTTGAGCACGCATTATATCGTGTACGCAAATGGCAAAGAGGTGTGATTCTCTATTACTGTAGGTTGCACCAAGTAGAAGTAGGGAGGTTAAAAGTAACGGGTCAGCCTGGGCCGGAATGAACGTCGCAGCATGGAGTAGTGGGTAAGATATGTTAAATCTGGTGAAGTATAGATCACAATAGTCCTGCAAGATGGGCAGAGACAGCAGAGGGTGATCTCTGGTTATCTCGAGCCCATCTGGTACTTTAGGACGTCCACGATCGATCAAATCTAAGACAGATTTCCAAGCAACTTCGTCAATGACTGGGAGCTTTTTGGTCTGTTTGGATTGAGGGATGTTGTTGTCTAACTCGCAACTGGATGAAGAAGTTATTGGTGTGGGAAGATAATCTAGACCGCTCCTACGAATTCGATTCGGCACTGGCGAAGGAAAACCAGTATCGGCATATCCAAGGCTGGCAGCCATATTTGCCCCAGCCATCGACAGAGCTAGGATTTGGTTCGCTGCGGATGTTTCTGGACTCATTGACTCTTGGGAAAATGAGCGCCTCGAGAAATTCGAGGAAGTTCTCGACAGCTCAAATTCGGGGCCTGATCGCTGAAATGTTTGGTAACTTGTACCAGAAGAGCGAGGCATCTCAATTTGACTCTGCCGGTTGCTATACTGTTGGGGTGAGGAGTCTGGGAAAATAGCAAAAGGGGTCATTGAAGAGCTGCCAGCTGGTTGTAAACTTTCAGACCCCAATGTGGACCAAGCGTCTTTTTCAAATAGCCAATTATAATAACTTAGAGTCGTGAACGGGTTGTTGAAAGAACTTGCTGTAGAGTTGTTAGAGGATAGACTCGACACCATGTAATTTTACGTACCTGTATCTGGAGCAAAGAAGCCATTGTGAAAGACATCAGTGCTTGCACTTTCCTGAGATTGTGAGCCCCATGAAGCATTGCACAAGAATTCGAAAGACTCCACAGCAGCGCCATCGTCTTCTAGCAAAGTGGCATCTTCGCTGAAGGCTGGCCAGAGTTCGTCTCCTCGCGGGGACTCACGAGCAAGTTCTGACGATTGGGCTGCATCTAATCTGTTTGAGATGTGCTCACCTGTGGAAGGTGGGGGTGACATCGGTGCATCTTTCTGGTCTGTAAAGCCATTGGTTGACTCAAATGAACGGTCTCGTATTTTCAGGCGTTTGCTTGCGGGCGTGGAGAGTACATTTTTCTTCTCATGTTCTGGTCTTCGGTTTGTGACTACAGCACCGGTCGAATCCCGCCATAATCTCTTCCGGGTCTGTAGTCTACCCAATCCTTCGCCGCCTGCTTCTTCGTCTTTCTCCTTATGACGAGCCACGTGCCTATCTGTAAGGACATCACATGAACAAACGCCCACTTACACTAGAGAAAGATTGTAATTTTGGTCAAATCGTAACTTACCTAGCAAATCCCTTCGCCTGAAAACTGCTTGGCATCTTTGGCACGTGAAATTGCCCTTACTTTCATCGTGATTCAAGGCATGGCGATGGAGGTGCTCCGCTCGGGAGAAGGATTTTGTGCAGTTGTCCCAAGTACATCGATACTCCTTTGCTGGAGGATCTGTAGAGGCATGTGCGAGGTTTGAGGCCGTTACGAGGCTTTCCATCGAGGTAGGAAGTGAAGGATGGAGATATCATGAGCGCGGAGGTGGAAGACAAGAGTGGGACCGGGGGGTGGAGAAAGTTCCACTGTTATCGTTATCGCCGCCCTCGTGCTGGGTAGGCAGAGGTACCTGGATATCCACGGCCACCAGGTATATTTCAGCACGGGATAGACATCTTGGAAGTAACACGTTCCAGTACAGCCATCACAAGCTTTATTAAGAACGATTTACCTTCTATCGCATACATGAAGTCTTCTTCTCATTGTCTTGCATTTCCAGAAACATCACATGTGGATCTCTATATGCCTGCTCTGGCTATTCTATTCTGGGTTTAGCGGATAACTAAGAGCTGATGTCAACAGGTTAACGTCATGGAGAGGGTCTCTTAAAAGCTCTTGGTAAAGAGGTAAAGTGAAATTCTTCTTCGTCTTCGTCTTGCTACAGTTTCTCAATTTGATCGCAAGCCGTCAAGATGACTTCTTCCGTTATCCAGTTAGAGTGCCAGTGTAAGAAAGATTCAATCTTTCTCATATATCTTTATCTTCAGTCGGCTTCTTTCCTCCATTGATTCAAAGACAGCCCGAAACAGAAACTTACTAACAAAAACAGGCAATAACTATCCGTGGGGGAAGAAAGGGAGCAATTCTCTGGCTGCCAAATATGCAGCAGCAACACCTGGGGGCCATTTCAAGATTGACGAATCGAAAGAATATGCTGAAGTAAGTTATCTTCCCCCGATGCAAATGGAAAACCACTCGAAAAGGCTGCGACTTACTCTTGTCAAAGCAATGGATGGGAACTTACCCAACGACCCCTTCATTAGTTCTTGGGACAGGGGAAGATCTCCAAAAGCATATCAACGCGAATAAGGAGGAATTGATTGGAAAGCCGATTCTGGATAAATTCGGGGCAGACTTGCCATATCTTCCAAAAGTGAATTACTCCTCAATTATCTCGCAGCCAACCACTCACAGGCTTCTCAGATACTCTCGATTGCCAAAGCCCTACCTCTCCAGATCCACCCAGACAAAGACCTCGCAGCAAAACTCCACAAGAAAGACCCGGAAAAGTTCGGCGACGCCAACCACAAGCCTGAAATCGCGGTCGCTCTAGGAAAATTCGAAGTCTTTGTTGGATGGAAGCCACTTCCGGAGATTCAGCAGCTGTTCACGACCATCCCGATTCTGAAGTCAAGATTCATCAACGAGTCACAGACACAATTCAATGGAGAGACACTGAAGGAGGTCGTGGGCAAGATTCTTTCCGCTTCAGATGAGGAGATTGTAGAGGTGTATGAGACATTGAAGAAGACTCCACCCAAAGAATTTGGAAAGGATACTTACATACCGGAATTGCTTCCTCGCCTGGCAGAGCAATATGATAAATCGGATCCCGGAAATCTGGTGGCTCTGCTAACCATGAACTATATGGTTCTGCAGAAAGGAGATTCTATCTACGTACCCGCAGAGTAAGTGCTACCCCGCGAATGCAGAGACAGTTATCCGGAGACTGTAAGCTCACGATTTTGACAGTGGCATTCATGCTTACTTGAGCGGTGATATTGTGGAATGCATGGCTCGTTCAGACAACGTCCTCAACACCGGATTCTGTCCCAGGGCGGACAGAGACTCAATTGACCTCTTCACTGCAGCCCTGTCATTCAGCCCTAAAAGTGCTGACGAGGCACTGCTCAAGCCAAAGAAATCGGACAAAGGTCTGAAAGGACACACTCAAGTCCTGGCTCCACCGATGAGCGAATTCGACATGCTGGTAACCAACCTGAAAGCCGATGAGACAGAAACAATCAAACCTCTTCAAGGTCCAGCTATCATGATTGTAACTGGAGGCAAGGGGACACTGAAAGCCGAGGGGAAGGAGCGTGAAGCAAAGGAGGGGTATGTCTTCTTCATCGGATACAACACCGAGGTCGAGCTCGCAGCCGAATCTGGCCTTGAAACACACATAGCTTTTGCAGAGGCTTGAAATGTTGGACAAGACACAAAAGTAGCCAAGGCGAATATTAGATGAAAAGTAAAGAATTCGATGAATGTATCAACTCAACTGCCTCTAATCCCCATGGCAACATACTGCCGAAGCAGGAGACCATCACCGACATTCCTAAATGAAAAGTGGCGTACGACAAGTTGTTGACAAGGCTTGCGGTCACCCATAATGAATCGAGGACAAGACATCCAAGTTTCGAGGCTCCAGCTAAGCTGTAAATGTTTGCACACAGACTAGTTGACATGCCACTGAGGCAGGATTTCATGGCAACTTAAGAGTGTGCGAATGGAAGAAGGGGTTATCAGGAAATGAAAATGAGCTAAATGTAGATATATCAGCATCGTTGTGACTACTCGTACACAAATCTCAAACATTCCGAACGCCATCGCTGAATACAAGTGCGGAAAAGGACATTGCTATTTCGTCTTCTGATCCTCCGGCTCTGCGGAAGCCGAACCATCTTCAGTATCCGTAGTTGGTGTAGGCCCAGCTGCGGATTGACCTGTCGAAGGCTCCTCAAGGATCTCTTCAAAGTCATCGTCGTCGCCTTGGACATCTGCAACACGCTCGCCTGCCCAGTCGAGAGTTTTTGCTGTCCATGCTCTCACCCAGGTCCACACAGCCTGATATGTGTTAGTGGGGTGATTCTCGGATTAATGCCTATCACTTACAGCTAAGAACGTAACAACCCCAATAATGACCACAGTCCATGAAATGTCCTCTAAGCGGTCCCTCCCACCCCCTCTTCTACGGTGGCCTCCTAAAATTCCGTTGTACCGAATATTGAACCATTGAAACGGACCTAATGCAAAGAAAACTTTCACAAAGCCGAGTAGACCAAGGGAAGCCAAGCCTTTGACAAAATGCTCGATCCATGAGCCCTCTTCGTCTTCGAACTGAATCGCAGGAATTCCGCCACTCGGTATCGAGGTAATCGTGTCCAAAGGGTCTAGGTATAGATTGATAATTGGGTCCGCAACGAAGCCGAAGACAAAAACGGTAAAAAGCATGATAGCAAGTGTAATTACTATCTGCGTTAGTCTGCTAGAAATGTAACGACTCCATCTCATCCTCTCCAGACGGTATCGAAACTTGCAGGTTGGACATTCCCAATAATTTCGTCGTCCCATGGCTGGATCCGCAAACCTCCACTCTTGTAAACAACCTTCGTGTACATATTTCTGCGAGCCGCGGCATTTGCAAGGCCGTAGCAACCGGCCAGACAATGGGTCGGAAGAGATGTATTTGACGCTTGGAGTTGGATCTAGGATAGATGAGATTCCTTCTGTCAAAGGCTCGTAGGTTGGCAGAACCTCTTCTAGGCATATTCTGCACTGCCTTGGCGGATAGTGCCTTTGGAATTGAGGGGGTGGGTTTGCCTCATGCTCTTCCTCTCCCTCCTCTTGCGGATGTTCGACTGGCTCTTGGTCTCCAAAAGTATATGGCGGATCAACTTGTTCTTCTCGAAGGGCATCTTCGCCCGTTGGCCATTGCCATGTAGCGCGTGGTTGAAAAGCAGACATTTGTTTGAAAGTAGCTTGAAGCTTAGAAATTGAGAAATGTGGTCATCATCGAGGCAGCGCCGCATACAAGCTTTGCTCCTACAGAGTAACTATCACCTTGAAGCATTAGAGTTTGTTCTTCCGCAAACGAGTGGACAACCGTCTCGATCTTGAGATGTGGCTTTAAGAAAGACAAAGAGGTGCCGCCGGTGGTTCGGTCTAAAGACTAGTCCTTGGAAATTTCAGCCTCAGCGGTCAGGCGCGAACCTCGCGACGCGGCAGGAGCTGCCTGTAGCTTAAACTTCAATAATCCGCGACTGCTACAGCTCAATCCTTCTACCTTCCTCCTATCTGCAAATCTGCTCGACTCCCATCCACATCTCTTTTTCTTTGGAGTTATTCCAGATCGGATTTCAGGCTCGAAAGAAGTTATGGCGGATAGATATTCCTTCTCGTTGACGACCTTCTCCCCCAGGTAAGCTGATCCCCCCCAGCTCCTTAGAGGGCACTTCATAGCGCGCGCTTTCGAACTCAGATCTCCATTGCTAACTCTTTTTCAGTGGGAAGTTGGTTCAAATAGGTTCGTACTTCACGTCTATCAAATCTGGCTGCACCCTCCAGCCTCACCGTCTTCTTCCCTCTCCGGGATGCTAACTTCCTCTTCAGAATATGCCCTGAATGCTGTCAACCAAGGTGTCACTGCATTGGGTATCAAGGGTAGGCTATTGCCAGCTTAAGAGTTTACTTGAGCTCTGAAATTGACATTTCTATAGCAACCAACGGCATCGTCCTCGCCACAGAAAAGAAGTCCTCATCCCCTCTGATCGATCCTCCGTCCCTCTCAAAAGTTAGCCTCATCACCCCAAATATCGGTATGGTATACTCTGGAATGGGCCCAGATTACAGAGTACTGGTCGACAAAGCACGCAAAGTTTCACACACTGGCTACAAGCGAATCTACAACGAGTACCCACCCACGAGAATATTAGTGCAGGATGTTGCGAGAGTTATGCAGGAGGCTACGCAGTCTGGAGGTGTGCGGCCGTATGGAGTCAGTTTGTTGATTGCTGGATGGGATGAGGGAATCGAGCCGGAGACTGAGGGTGCTGCGACAACGGATGTACACCCGGATGAGAAGAAGGCCTCAGGAAAGACTGGTGGTATCTTGAAAGGTGGACCAATGCTGTATCAGGTTGATCCCAGCGGCAGCTATTTCCCCTGGAAGGCAACAGCGATAGGCAAGAGTGCTACATCGGCGAAAACTTTCTTGGAGAAGAGATATACCGAGGGTTTGGAGTTGGAGGATGCAGTACACATCGCTTTATTGACATTGAAGGAGACAATCGAGGGCGAGATGAACGGAGAGACTGTGGAAATTGGTAAGTCCCTTTCCCAGCAGCTGTTATATGAGTTGAGCTGACATAATGCAGGCATTGTTGGCCCACCAGCTCACCACCTGCTTGGCGTTGAGGGGGTTGAGGGTGCCCAAGGACCAAGATTCAGAAAGCTGAGCCCTCAAGAGATCGAGGACTATCTTACGAATCTATGATTTCTCTCTTCAGCAATGCATCTGGTTATTTGGACGTTGTGCACCTAAAGATGGCGCGGTGTATTATAGAATGGCATAAGACGACAAAATGAGAAGAAATGAGATACCAAATCAGAGGAGAATCAGAGCATTTCTTTAAGTGATATTTTCTACGAGCAGGAAGGAGTTTTTGTAGCCGGCGTGGATGCTGACTATCCGCTTCCCATCTAGAGGCAGGGATATCTCCCTCCACTCGCACAGGTCTTCCACATCCAAACCAAGTTGGCCATTCCTATTCGCACCAACAACATACAGCTTATGCTCAGTAGTCAAAGCAAGAATATGATCAGCACCAACTGCAACATCAAGAACATCTAGTCCATCCAAATCCACAGGCTCGGGTGTTCCACTCAATTGACCGAGCATTTTAGTCTGTCTAGGACGCCATCCCCAGAGATACAAATCGTTACCAGAAGTCAAGGCTGCTGTCACATAGCCGCCGGAGGATATCTTTCTGATTAGGCCGGTGGGAAGATCCGACAGGTCTTCGACTATGCTTGGCAAATGTGCTGGACTGTTGAAGTAAATAAGATTTTGGCATTTCAATATCATTGGCTATCACTTACTACTCTGCTGAAACCTCGCGGCCAAGACAGGATTCATATCTGCCATCACCCCAAGTCCAGACGTTTCCCTTCATTGAGAGAACAGTGAAAGTGGTCTGATTTGCAGTGATTTGTTTGAACTGCTCGAAGTCTCCGAGCTGGCGACCGTCTGCTTCAAAGTAAGACTTGAGAGAATTGTACTCTTTGATGTACCGTCCTGTGATTTCTTATTTACGTCAAGTTCATTCTAATCTTTTTAGGAAGGAGTGCCTGCCTGCCAGTTTTTCATTGCCTCCAATGGCGATGCTGGAAAGCCCTTCCTCTTTGTTGGTACAGAGTTGAATTAGTTCATCTGGAGAACCAGCTAACTTTATGCCTGAAGACGTTCGAACTAAATGTATTTAATTAGGTTTGATATTTTAAGCCACAGAGAGAATCGACACCTGTGCATGAAAGGAGGACAAAGGGACAAAAGATCAAGAGGTCAAGGAGAATAGTAAAAGGGGGGCTGTTCACGTGACTAGCGTTTCTTCCAATCTTGCGGAAGGACTACACCGCAAAAGGTTTATACGGGTAACTGACAACACAGGAAAAGAGGGCAGTAGCCTAAGACGTACCCAACGTGGCTGACAAAGTGGCCCGAAGGATCTCGATGTGCTGGTCTCGGAGGACACAGTTGAAAGTCCTTAGATCAGGAGGTTCTATTGAGGATTCGCCTCGAAAATCAAGCTGGCCCCAGGCATTGAAGCCACTGACCCACAGTTCCATGTCTCCCGAAACCGTCGCGCCTTTGGTTGTGTGGAAGAACCCAGCTACCATTTAATGTTGGAGGCGTTTGCTCAGCCTCATTGTGGTTGACATTGCTGCGCCCCACTTTCAGTTTAGTTCTAGCTCCACCAGGCCCCGGCCACAGAAAATAATTGCATTGCGTAGGATACAGGTTTGAGTGACGTTGTTTTGGGCAAGCGAAAAATATACACAATGCGCTTAAATTGAAAGGGGTTTTCAGGAAACAGAATATGGTTCAGTCACGCGGTCGTAAAATCTCGGTTACGGGAACCTGGGCCGGAGATTAGCCGTGGTAGAACGGCACTGGTATTAACCAGAATAAGGCGCGCAACATACACTGGGAAACTGAACGTCTTTGATGGTCTAACGGTAACTTAGACGATTAATGCATAAGTTTTGGCCGCTTTGGGTATGTGAGGTCGTGGGGGCGCAGACCCAGAAAGTCGTGCCGCTTTTCTGGTTCTCGGTCCTCGTTTCGGGGAATGACAAAGCCGCGCTCGAGCCACGGGAATTGATTTACCTTTCCCCGTAATTCCGCTTCGCATGTACAGTAAAACCGTAATACGTGCACGGACAGGAACACCAAAACTTTCAACGCAAGGAAGACTCCAACTCCTCTCTTCCCATTTCCGAAATTGTAGACATTCGTCAGTTTGTCGGTAGATCATGATTTCAGATATTATATCAGGACGATACTTTCCTTGTAATCTCAAGTAGTTTCAAGTCATCAAGATCGCGAAAACGGCCACAGCAAATGTTAAGGGAGTGCCTGGGGTGTTGACTTTGCTGCGCCCCACTTTCAGTTTAGTTCTAGCTCCACCAACTCTGAAGCGAATGGCTGCTTACTTTCACCTGAAGTGAAGTATGTATATCAACTTTTCCACAAATTCACAGCTTTCCTCTTGCCGATTGATTTTAGGTATCGATCCTTATCTCTGAATACGGTCAATCAGGATTGCTGACGTTTCCTCTTCGACACTGACCCCCGCACTTGAGGTTAGCCTTGGTCGGGAAGTGCTGCCTACGGTCAGAGAATCAGGCTGCCACATTGTACCTGCAGGGACTAGAACTTTAGGACACCCATCCCCATTCTTTTCTAAGGGGTAGCTTTTGGTCTTGTGTTCTTTGTTGCGATTTCTTCATTGTAATATCAATTGAGGTCCAAAGAGCGGTCGTGGACCGTCCTCGACCGTTGCAAGTTACGCGAGCGTCTATGCCATAGGGAATTCTCGTTTCAGTACCATTTCTTTTCACCGGTCCTTATCGAGCCCTTGTCCACTCACCCGAACCCTCGGTCGTTTTCTTGGGTATAGTGTGGGTTTGGCTACTCTGGGGAAGAGGCAAACGACTTGGACACCCTGCAGACTCGACCGGCTATCAGCTCTCGGGATCAGAAAGAGCCTCGAAAGTGGCCATATGGCTACAATCTTTAACGTTGTCCCGGGACCTTAACAACAACTGCCATCATGAATCTCAGTCTTCCGATTCGTTCTGCCAGCAGTAGGAGAAACGAAGAAAGTAGAAATCACTTCACCAACTACACCCCCACCTCTTCGACTGAAGCTATTGCGGGACCGATTCGAGAGCCGGCTCCTTTGAATGATCGATTGATTGTTGGACTCGATTTTGGTACCACTTACTCGGGGTAAGTTGCAGATTTAGCTCTCATTTTCATCCATTGTGCATTCTTTCTGTTTGTGGTGCGGTCCACAACAAAGGCTGCGACATTGTGCAATGAAAAGCTTCACAGTTTCTGCTTTGTCCCAAGCACAGCAAAGTCCTTCAATATCGAGAGGAATACATCGAGGTTACAAGATGATACTCGCAATCTCAGCACATGTGACTTTCACACCACCACCCAAGCACCGAGATATTTTTGGTGCTTTTGGCATTTTTAGTCTGACTAACGATTGGGCAGCGTTGCGGCAGTCTACACCTCAACCCCAGACGATGTCGAGATCATCAAAACTTGGCCTGGCGGCAATGGGATTACATCCGATAAGGTACCCACAGAAATAGCATACGACTATCCCTCAAATATACCAGACGGTGGAGATCCAACAATCAAATGGGGATTTCAGTTCAGACCCGAAGAATCTCGACTTCGATGTATCAAATTATTCCTGGACCGATCACAAAAGTTACCCTTTTACGTCAGTCCACTAGAGACTGCAGCTCAGTTGAAGAAGTTCAACAAGAACGTTGTGGACGCTGTTAGCGATTACTTGACACAAGTATATGATCACACTATGGAGACTCTTACGAGACGGTATGGCGAATCCTTTATGGCCTCCACGAAAGTCGAGTTCGTTCTCACCTGCCCGGCCGTTTGGTCCGACGCTGCAAAGAACACAACTCTACAAGCTGCAGAACGGGCAGGTATGGGGGCCAAATCCGAAATACAGATGATCAGTGAGCCTGAAGCCGCGGCTGTATATACCCTTAAGGCTATACAGCCCAATCATCTTAGCGCTGGCGACAACTTCGTTGTTTGCGACGCTGGCGGAGGTACTGTCGATTTGATTGCCTACAAGATCATCTCATTGAAGCCTTTACGAGTCGAGGAGTCTGCAGTAGGGACAGGTGGACTTTGCGGTAGTGCTTTCTTGAACTACCGGTTCGAAGAACATGTGCGAAATCGAATCGGCAAAGAACGTTTCGACGAGATGAAGCTCAAGAAAGGCAAGTGTTGGCAGATGGGCTTGAGATACTGGGAAGAGTTCGTCAAGCGGAACTTCAACGAAGAAGAGCACGCAGAAGTCAACGTGCCATTTCCAGGTCTGCCGGACGATGAAGAAGCTGGCCTGGATTGCGGCTTCTTGGTCATGACTGCTCCACAAATAAAAGAGATCTTTGAGCCTGTCGTCAGAGAGGTCTGCGAGCTTGTTCAAGGTCAGGTCGACGGCATACGGCAGAAAGGTGGAATCGTGTCTGGCATCGTGCTCGTGGGTGGTTTTGGGCAAAGCAATTATCTTTACACTCGACTGAAATCTCACTTCAACACAGCAGCGCCACCTCCCTACAGCGAGAGACCAACACACGCGCAAGCCACTGCGATAATCGAAAACGGCTCTGTTGAAGTCATGCAACCTGTCAATGCATGGACTGCAGTTGTTCGAGGAGCAGTATTGAGAGGTCTTGAAGGAAGCATGGTCATTTCTCGGAAAGCAAGAATGCACTATGGCACTTCGTATGCCACCGTGTACGATGAAGATAAGCATCAAGTAAGTGAGAGATATTGGAGTCCGCTGTGGGAACGCTGGATGGTCAGCGATCGAATGCAGTGGCATATCACAAGTAAGTCCTGAAGTCTTGTCGAGCATTTGCAAGTACTTACCGTCTCAAAGAAGGCGAAACTCTCAGTGCAGCTACTCCTATCAGCTTTCACTACACTCGGAATTTCAGGTAAGCTCTAGAAAGCTCTTTCCCCCATCCACGACTGATTCTAACCAACACAGGCCAGGACAATCGCTCATCGTATCCGACGATTTGATCGCATCTGATGCAGACGGCGAACCACCAGCATCTTATACACGAGACTTAATAAACGTGTGCACGCTCACAACAGATCTTGGTGCTGTTCCGAAAAGTCTCTTCACAAGACTAACGACAACGCGGGGCGTGGAGTTTGATAACCTGGACTTCACTCTGGAAATGGTGGTCGAGAGCGCTGGGCTCGCGTTCGAGCTCAAGGTCGATGGCTTTAGATATGGGAGAGTGGAGGCGGAATTTCACTGAGCGCTGGGTGGATAGGAGTTTTTAGATGTCATCGGCGCAGCTTTCGGTTTAAAGTGCATGGCAGAAGTGTTGAAAGATAATGTCGTGACGAGGATGATGTTGATATATATGTTCGTTGAAGATTTCATCGCAGGCAATGGTAGCGATAGCTTCTATGAGGTAGGATCATGAAAGGGCTGGAAGATCACAATGCTGTGAGGTATCTCGTGATGCAGACTGGCCTGCATGCAGCGTTCGGGCCTTGACATACGGGATGAATGAGGAAGCTATCTACCGGTCTGAGCTTCCCTGACCGCTCCTCCTCCGGGGATAACCCTCCCTTCTATCTCACCGTTGAAAAAAAAGCATCAACGTGTCATTGCATGGACTTTTTTCCACATGACAGATCAACGAAGCTTGTTTCAACTACTGTCGTTTTCCTCTGCATATTGAGATTGTCTGGATATTTCGCGTCTTTGGGCAGCATTAAGGCGAGGTTTCAATGTCAGGTATCAACCACAAGGCGGCTTCCAGCAGTCCGCCTTGAATTTTCTGCCAGTGCCTCTCGACCCTTTATTCCGACCCGGCTCGAATTGTTATCGGAATCCCCTGTTTGGGGTCGTTCGATGAAGCAAGGGTTTCGGCCTTGTGGGAGAGTATACGAAGGCCACTAAACAAACGAGGCTGTGCAAATCGTCCAACGAATGGGCCGCAGAGTTTGCCTCGTGATGCAGCCAAATCAGAATTTCCGTGGCGAGTACTGTTTAGCGTTTCTTTGGGTGAGAATTTTTTAGGATCAGCTGCAACCCCTGGATGTTATGGAAGGGCGGTGTTGAGGCATTTGAAGGCAACGCGTTGCCTGGGGTAGCGTGGGTAGGCAGCTGAATTTCGTGGACGACAAGGGCAGGCGCTCTTTTGGTTGGTCATGCGAAACTTAACAGCTTTAGTTAGTAAGTCTTATTGGTGTATGTAGTGCCGATATATAGAAGTCATCGTTCCTGCCTTGTAATGTTGAGTATGTGTACGTGGGAGGGATCTTTCTGATGATTAGTTACCTGGTGTACGTCGCCCAAGGGAGGAACCAGGCACCGCGTTCTACCCGTGACTACCGAGATGACCCTCAACCCAAAAATTCATTGAACACGATACACAACATTAAAATGACTTCTTGTTCTACAAGATCCCGAGTTGCACCACTCCCGATGGACCTCATCGAGAAGAGATGGGTTACATGTGGCCCTTGGAACCCCATCCTCAGGGAATCACTTTCAATATGCATCCAGCAATTTTAGTAAGCAATTCGAAGGGAGAAGGGTTAAATTAATTTACTAACTAATATTGAGTCAAAGGAAAGGCGATCAATTTATAATCCCATCAATCCATAAAGCACATAAATATGACAAGGCTGGCTCCTTTTCCTCAGACAGTCTTTTGGATACTCAGGAGAGGGTATCAGAAACGGAACAAGGAGAAACACCACCAATCCCTGAGAAGATCCAAAACGAAAACACCGAGCGCCATCCAAATTCCTGATGCATCCTTCCATTCAAAGTCCGTGTGGGGACTTCTTGCATCGGCCCTTCCGTCTACTAAGCATGCGAGGCAGATTTTGAGAAACCCAGACGAAAGCCAGTCAGCCCAGGGCGTCCGATCTGCTGGGACCCGCATCATGCCAGGTACGGATTCGTCATGCATAAAACCCTCAAAACGAACCAACAAAAGCCGAAATAATATGAAACCACGGAAAGAAACTGAAGAGGCCCGGGAAAAAAAAAGTCAAAAGCAACGCCACTTTCCGCGCCACCAAGCCACAATAGTTCCTGGCGGAAGGTTTTCTATAAAGTATGGCATACCCAGTGCCATAAACCAGAAAGAGAGTTTCCGTTCGAGGATTTCGAAGAAGCTTTGTCACACGAAGGCTAGAACCGTGAGACGCATCTGAGACAAGAGCAGCCCTACCCGGGATCTGAAATCCTTGGTTCGGGCCCAGACCACCGAAGTCTGTCATGGAATAATTATCTCCCTTTGCCCTTCCCCTTTGCCTTCGAGGCATGGCGCCGTCTATGTCGATCCTCCTTCTCCAAATCATGTGGCTCCGCGATAAGCCTCTCCTCCTTTCTCTTCATCTCGGGAGTTCTGTATGAACGATCGACCAGACCATCGCAATGCGGCCTCTCAGTATGCCTCGTCGCCGACTTATAATCCTCCGAACTCATGATTCGTTTTCTTCGCATATGGTTGATAAGCAAGAAGTCTGGCCGCGAGTGTTCATAGCGTGCAAGACGTCGATAATGATCTGCGATATGGCGCATCCGTCTTGTCCAATTTGCAACGGGATTGTTGGGGTCCTCGAAAATTCTATCGCAGAAAATGCAAATTGTTTTCCGAGGAGGAAGGTGACCGAGGAAGTGTGAGGCGGTATGAGAAATATATGGCTCGATTTGCGTTGGATGGAAGCTCAGATGGCAATCTATGAACTCGAACTCGCAACGAAGCTCGGACTCGTAGTTCATCGGGTTGATTGCTGGTGGTGGTAGAGGAGGAGGATTCAGAGAAGGTGCACTGGAAGGTGCTGTTGAGGGGGAAGAACCGTTGCTCTGAGTTTCGCTATCGTCGTCTGCTGCGCTGGAGGATGGGCCCGCGGTTGAAGTCCGACGATTGTGCCACGTCTGTGCCGAAACGGGGATCGAGATGGGTAAGGACTGTTCACGATGTTCAGGAAGCATGTATTCGTCACGGCCGTTCGTATACATCATCAGCGTCCGCTTTGTGGATTTCACACTCCTTTACCGGGTGGACAATGGCGGGGGAGGAAGCGGGGAGAAGATGATAAGAGATCGAAAATAAACCGTCGAGGTTATTTGCGGTGAAGCCAGCACCCACGGATGTCAAGAAACAGAATGCAGTTCAAATGGATCGAAAACAACCCAGCCCCGGTCAAGGCTGGTCTTGGATCGTGTGTTGGCTGAAGATTCCTCGCGGGGTCTCGATGATCGGGTTTTTGTTGCTGCTCGCGTAATTTGAACGAACACTCAAACACCAGAAAAGTTGCATGGGACAATAAAGATCGAGATATCTCGAGGCCGCGATAGATTGTGGATGATGGTTAGGGGCAAGGAGGACTCGGTTCAGTGATCCAGAAACGATGATTTATGAGCAACGACTGCTGTTAGGAGACTACATGGACTTCAAGGGCAACGGCGCTGCGAGAGCGCCAAAATGGACAAAGAGGCCAGGGATCCATCCTGGATGCCACATCACTGCTCTGATGCCAACGATTCGGTGGCATCCCTCAGATGACCACGCTCACCAAACCAATTCATTGATTATCCAAAAGCACATCGCTTGTCCGGGCTTGTCTCAATCCCATCTCGAGTTGCACCAAGAGGATGTCCCTGTCTCGCCATACCGGTCCAGATTCGGCACGAAACCGTCTCCCCAGATACCTTGGTTCCAGGCGGAGATCGATTTGCTCTATACAAGTACTTCGGGGTTGTACTCGATCATGTCGGGCAGGACGTGGCCACGCCTAATGCAAAGGTTTATGCAAGTTTCCGGAGAAAATAGAGAGAACCGTCCCAGGCAAGAAGTCCCAAGGTCTATGGAAGCAAACAATAAAGCTGCGTTCTGTTTGCACACCGCTTCTCCGAAGAATTATAACCCTACCACCTATTGAAAGCCAGCCGTGTTTTGGGTAACTTGCTGGTGGTTTCCGGAGGTTTCGGAACAGCAAGAAGCGCCCGAAGCATCCTTCAGACCACTCTCGACACGAAATTCGAGAATCGACATTGCTTCTCCAATTTCGACTTCCTTTAAGCTTCTGAGAAATTTCGGCTAGGGACTCCTAACGCAACTGATTCCACGAACACTTGCATGTCTTGAAAAGCAATTTTGAGAAGCACGTCGAGGATGGAGCCACCACATGCGTGTCTATCTCGCAGGAGTTTGGTGAGGAAGCATTAGTGGGTTGGATTCCCAATACATTGTCACCAGCGCCTTGCGTGCATGACACACTTACTTGCATATCGACGCCTCCGACGGGTCCAACATGGTGGGGCTCTGGGTAGACCCTCGAATCAATAGCCGACGGGCAACTTCGCAGCAGAACAGAGCCTCCAGCGGGTAAATTCGTAAATACGGTGAATACGACTGCCCACCTGCAATATTGCAGTCACGTTTGCAAGAAATTTGGAAGCAGCTTTCGAAGCCATCGGTCTCAGTGCTGGCAGCTTTCCTTTCTATTTGTGGAGCTGGTTCCTGCAGTCTCCATCAGCTGCAAAGTTGCCTCTACATGAGGGCTTTCTATTATGTTGATATGCTAGACACGATGAAGCTCCAGGATCTGATAGCTTGCCATGCCATTGGCTGAGCACTCTCTTGATCGCCTGACCTTCTACTATGCCTCAATCCGGTGCACAAAGCACCCTTATCTTAGCAACAACATTTCGAAGGTGAGTTCTTTCTCCGTTCTCATCTCCTAATTTCAGGATCCCGGGAAATGTAACACAGCGAATTTCTCTCTCGCTCAAAGTATCCTCATCCTCGCCGCCAATATCTTCCATGGTATCTGGGTCGAACATGGTTCGTTGGTGACCCTCTATTGAGGGCATTATGATACTAAATATTGCTTTCTGCACTCTTAGCAACCTGGAAAGGTCAATTGCACTGTTGACGAGAGCTCGAAGTGGCTGGTCTCTGGTCTCGGTGTGCTGAACATCGCCAACTGAGTCCATAATACTGTTTACTTGATTGATCACGGCTTCTGCCGCCGCCTCTGTTTCTATTTTTAGCTTCTGGGGCGCCTCTTTTCGGAGAATCGCCAATGTTGTAGACCTCCACTGGTTCATGCTTTCTGTAGATCCTTGAAGATTTGTGAGTATGAGTTTTATGATGGGTGGCACTAAGCTTACCAAATGTACTAAGATACTTTTCGGTTTTCGAAAGCTCTTCAGCATGTTCTGCTGGAAGTCCAATAAAATATACTTCAAATATATGCTCGAGAAGAAGTCTTGATACAAGTGATTGGATAAGATGAACTTTTGATGATGAGGCTAGAGATTGATATGTTGGTACTAGACGAAGGAGCTGTTCTTGAGTTTCTTCGTTTGCCTTGTCGGTATCTGGATATATTTAGCACCCAAAACAAACACATCTCGTTCTTATAAAAGCTCTTGCGGAAGCACAACATGCCAGAAAGAAAACCTTCCCGTCATCAGAGTATCCGGGATAACTGCCCACAATATCCACGGAGTGTTTCAAGTGAAGAAGCAATTTTGCAGTATCGGCTTCAAACCCCGGAAAAGAGTATAGTGTGAAAATAATCAATATCCACATACCAATCTTCACTCTCCTGAAATTCGTAATGACCCAGTTTTGGAGGCCATTGCCCAATCTCTGCATCCGTTCCCCAAAGGCCTCGTCCGTGACCTGCTCATCCATTTTCGAGCTCGTACTAACAAAGCTCTTCAAGCCCCTCACCTGCCCCTGCAAAGACTTGATCATATCCTCCTTGACCCTCAACTCCCCCATCGCCTCATTATACGCCTCGCGAAACGCATCCCGATCCAGCATCAAGCTCGAGATCCTGGTCTTGATGTCCCGGTCCCTCGACTCTTTCACCTGCTCATTCCCACTAACTTCCTGCCTCAGCAGCCGCAGCTCCGTATCCGTCTTCAAGAACGTCTGGTTGAGACTCGAATGCTTCTGTTGCCAGAATATCGCCGTTTCGGATTCGTTCGTCAGTTTGTGGGATAGCTGCGTCAGCTCCCGCTCGAACTCGTCTTCCATGGTAGCCAGTTCTTTTTCTAGAGCAGCGATCTTCTTGTCTTTGGCTTCGCAGTCGGTCTCGGAGGTATCGGAGGCATTGCCGTCGGGCGCGGATTTCGTAGAGGCATTTTCGTCGGGATGTTCGGTTTTGGAGCGGCCTTGGAGCCGGGCTGGAGGCGGGGTCGCGATGGGAGATTTGCCGGATTGGCGGAGAGGGCGGGGCTTCATTTCGTGCCCGCTCATGTTGGGTTATGGGGAGGGAGAGGAGGACGGTGGTTTGGGTCGGATTGAGGACATTGATGAGGCTGAGTGAGGAAGCTGAGATGTTGAAAGGCCAATGTCGACTTACATGGGTTGTTTGGTGGGTGCCTAAAAAGTGGGGCACTAGGCGCGGGGCAAGGCTGAGAGTTCCCTCGCCCCTTGGCGAGGCTGTCCTCGTCGCTGAGCTCTAATGGCCTTGTAACTTCTTTTTCTGCCGGAAGCACTCTGGCCGCGTTTTCCTATCCAATTCAGGGAAAGCTTCATCCAAACATTTTGGCCCTCTCCAGTTTCGAGTGTTTTCAAGCTTGAATGGATTCCGACTCCCCCCCGATCGGTGCGAGACGGGTACTACTGTTATGAGGACTTGTTCTGTAAGTTCGACCGTTGTCAATGGTTCAATTGGTAAATAGATAAATAATTGTATCGATATACATTCCGAGTTCTTTGTGGACGTAGATGTACCATTCTAAATATGTTGCTTCTTGATTCCACAGGAAACTGCCAAGTACTCTAACCACCTTTAGGACTGACATGTACCCGTGAAAGAGGAGAGAATACCTATAATTGCCCTTTGCATTCCCAATTGGAAAACTGCGCGTAATCAGCATGATTGACGTCGAGGCATCTAAGGCACAGCCGCAGTATTAAGCTTCATGCGCTTTACGAGGCACAATTATGCAGCTTCTTCGTAGTATCGCAGCACCTTCTTTCCCCCAATTATACGAGAATTGCTTCCATCTTGGGCTGCCACTGGTTTTGGATTGTCCGTATTCTCCTTATTCGATATACCCCTTGCAGCAGGGTATCCTCTTCCAAAATTCCAGGAATAAGACATTCAATCATGCGCATCTTCAGTCTAACTGTGGTTGAGGCCACCATTGCCCGACTCGACCAGGAAGAATGCGTGAGAAGATTGAGTTGGGATCGTAGCTAGACCTGGGGTCAGATTTTCCATCAGAATCCTGTGCTTTTTGGTTGTCTCCATTGGAAAGGGGGGATCATCGAAACGAGATGTAACTCTGTGGCACCGAATATCCTTTAACAATACGAACCTGTTCTGCCACGGGAGCTGTGCGTCAAATAGAGGACTCTCGAACCCGATTTGAGAGTTGGCAAGAAATATTAAATTTCATGCTCATCAAGCATGCTGGGTAAAGGCCCGTTTAACGGTATTGCTGAGCGGCAAACGCTCCATGAGGCCCTAGCACCTTTAGAATTAGTATTTAAGCACTGGCCGCAGAAGTATAGTGTAGAAGGTTGTTGACAGATAGTCTGGTCGTTTCGAACAGGGGGCTCCAAAGAAAGCTGGAAAGAGTTAGTCATGAATCTAAAAGATTTTAAAGCGTGTTCCGAAATCGGGCGATCCGCATGCAGCTATTCACGCTGCAGCAATCTAGATAACTGTCCATCCGAGGCAGTTCAAAAAAAAGTGAGTTATAATCATGCGAATAACTCGAGCATTCCAAGCCTCGAATTACCTCGTCCATCTGATTGCTTCTCAGACCTAGGTGTTGATGAAAGGAAACTGAATATCGCAGTTTTATTGCCTCTGCCTCCGATGAAGCGCTTTTCCGACGACCAAGAGAGCTTCTGTTCTTGAGGGTCCGGGTATTTTGTCGCGAAGAAAACTTGCTTATGCCTGAACACTCAGCTCAGGCATCGAGCGTCCATTTTCGCCCGGGTCGTGTCGTCCCCGAATCAGATCATAACCATTCGCAGCCATGCAGTCGAACCCCCACCCCTTTTCGAAGCTCACCCAATCCCAGAAATCTGACTGGCACCGAGACTCCTTTGGACCACTAAGACGTCACGATCGTGTGCGTGTACGACGGGACCAAACGCCTCACTCGCGCTTCGGGTCCGCTGGCTGGCCATCTGTGCAATACCAAGCTGCCAAGGCTCGGCTGAACCGCGCGGTCTAGTTCCTGATAGTGACATATCTTGTCCCAAATCCTACCGGGAGAAGTCTGGCTGTGTTCAATGAAAAGGATTTGGCTCTCCTGGTCGATAAGAGTAATGATTCAGTTGCCCGTCCGTCCGAGGTTCCAAATCTCTTCAAGTGAAGCTCCTCGTGCTTGCCCTTTCGTGAGACCTCAGAGCTGCAAAAGCACATCGGCGACTCACTTAGTGGGAGGTTATGGCTTTCCGGAGGATGCATGCTGCATGGACTGGGGTCCTGAACAAAGAGTTCAGGGTTTCCAGGGATCCCGTCACCCAACCTCCTTGTTACTGGCTGGGGATGACATCCCCTTCCAAGAGGATCTTGTCTCGCCGGCTAGAGCTGCCTTCAAGGGGGCTTCAATTTCATTTGCTCCATCAGATAGCCCACTTGCCCATTCGGTAAGGCATCTGTGTCGAGTGGTCGAGGGGTCCGGCGGCTCTGATGAGAAAACCGGATTCGCATTGATACTGGAGATCTCCACGTCGAGGTTCTTTGGCGGCCTGAATCTCGAGTCTCGTTGTTCCATCTGAAATCGAGTGCATTGTTGACAAATACACTGACTGGTGGAGGAGTTGTTCAAAGCTGATCGAGGCGTCTCTAGCAAGAACAAGAAGGTCTGGACCCTCGGCCAGCAATAATATACTGAGAGGAGTTGGAATTTGCCAAGTCTCGAAATGGCCTAGGTGGCTGATCTACAGGGCATCTGGTTGGCGGGCTGCATGATGACGCAGACACGCCACGGTCGTCATAGTGGAGCCTTTTCATCTCAAAGGCCGGGGGAGGTGGATCTCGCGCGGCCGCACATCTATTGGGAGCTGGGAGCTGGGAGATGCCATGAGGAGGCCTCAAAACCCGCCCACTTCTGCTTTACTCGCAGCTTCCTCGCATCCTGTGTTACGGTGACGGCCACGGCGACAGTTGGCGGTGTCCCGCCGGGCTCCATGCTGCGTGCTGCGTGCTGCGTGCTGCTCGCTGCAACCTGCTGGGCCGAACTAACCACGGACCCCTTTGCGCTTCCACTCTAATTGTTCCGCCTGCAAAGCCACTGGTGCCAGACGTGTGGTATAAAAAAGCAAACCTGTGACACCATAACCTTCCATCACGTTCCATAATGCCGCAATGCACGCGTCTGGATTGCGGAAGAGGCTGCCCCCAAAGAGAAAATCAATTGTGACTTGTCGTCTTCTCGGGAAATCCGTGGGCCTTCTTCTCCCAGAAAGATGATCATCAATGAAAAGAATGGGCTCTCTGCTGGGAAAGGAAAGAGATTTGAATGTGGTCCGAGCACCTGACCCGAAGTCCTCGTCTGATGTTAACAGCGAGTTCGACTGAAGCTCTTCCTCTTGCTCGTAACCCCTTGTGACTCGTGTGGAGGTTCATCAAGAAAACCTTAAGCGAGTTGATTCACCGGCCAAAGTCCTCCGTCCCCCGTAAAGTAAAATATCCCCCACCATATCTTCCGCATCACCAAAAGTGACCACAATCTAGGCGACGCCTTGAGATCACGAAACTGCTCGAAGATGCCCGATAGCACACGTCGAGAGGCCGAAGACAGGGTGAGCTGCTTCATGTTGTGACGCGCCAAGCAGAAAGCTGACGGCAACCATAGAGCGAGGAGGGCTCGGTTTCCCTGCCCGATCTTGGAGATAGCATTGATGCCGTGACCTTTGAGCAGATCCTAGAGATGGATGATGACGAAGACGATCGCGAGTTCTCCCGGTCCATCGTCTTTGGCTTCTTCGAGCAGGCGGAACAAACATTCAAGAAGATGGACGATGCGCTGTAAGTTGGCGCGCCACATTACAGGCTCTTACAGCTTAGGACAACGCTGATTAGAGTGTTATTTCCCCACAGGAAGGCAGGAGATCTGCCGGAACTATCTTCTCTGGGCCATTTTCTGAAGGGTTCATCCGCTACGCTTGGCTTAACCAAGGTCAAAGACAGCTGCGAAAAGATTCAGCACTACGGGCAGAAGAAGGATGAGGCGGGCACCGCCGACGAGCCAGACGAGAAGAAGTGCCTGGAGAGGATCAAGGAAACACTGGTCGCCGTGAAGGAGGAATATGCCGAGGTGGAGAAGGTCCTGAAGAAATTCTACGGAAGCTGAATGGGCGATGGCGCGTATTGTGCACGTTCTCGTACTGGAAGGACAATGGCGCAGGCAACAGATGCCGTTGGATCTCTGGCAACGACATTGGAGTTCACGCCTGGGCAGTGGCTTCTCTTATGGCAATGCTCCCCATAGCTCTTGGCGTCTGGATTGCATCTCTGTTCGCTGCATGGCATATGGTGTTTCTTTTGTTGCTATATTTTCATTGAACCCAAAGGCACCACGGTACTTGGGAGAGCGAGGACGGACGAGTGACGATTTCTTGATCTGCGAAGGAGCAGAGCAGCTGCCTA